>TARA_R110002020_G_scaffold67682_1_pt1 | contig 42842 bp, 53 predicted proteins | sample TARA_R110002020 | Tara Oceans TARA_R110002020 (sample SAMEA4396489) | marine metagenome | biome: Westerlies Biome; feature: [MES] marine water layer (ENVO:01000295) within the mesopelagic zone...; material: water (ENVO:00002006), including particulate matter (ENVO:01000060) such... | reverse complement strand
AGCAAGTTCACTAACAAGTTTAGAAATTTTAACAAAAGGAGCAATCGCAGGACTTTGCGCTGTCTGTAAGAACATTGTCAAGCGTTGACTACGAACTTCTTTCTGCATTAGACTATTCGTTCCTGTAGCCTTAACTTCTAAATCACCAATCACATCTAATCCACCTTCAAAGAATTGCATATTCCATTGGAAATATGATTCTCCTAAAGGCTTCAATAAAAAGTCATCAAGATTTTTAACGACTGTTTTAATGTTTAAACTCGCTGCCCCTAGTAACATAGACATACCAGAAGCAGTTCTTGTCATACTTTGAACACCAGTTTGACCATGACTATAACTAGGAATTCCTGTTTGTTCATCTGCAAGTTGCCTGAACCTATCAAACATCATCATATTTTCAGGAGCAGTATTCGGAAACTTTAGTCCATAAATAGACTGTCCCGGCATTCCAGCTTGTCTCCTGAAAATTTTACCGGGGTATACATCCATTGATTGTCCACCAACTAAAGCAGACTCATCCACATCAAATACCAATGAACCAGCCAGTGCCAGATTATCGATAGCCATTCTTGCATGACCATTCATAATCTGTTGAGAATCATCCATGTTTTCAGCAACTCCTATTCCAAAGAAGTTATATGGATTTCTCTCATATGGGAAAGCATTATAAGGAATACGATAAGGAGAAAAGGGGTTGATAACTGCTCTAAGTAAAGTATCTCCACATACCCAAGCATTTATCTGAACTTCATCTAGATCATCTACACTTTTAGGGACATCTATGCCAACCTCTCTGGCATATATGGCATCCATAATTCCCCAATACTCTAGAACTTCAAAATTTACATGGTATGAATCTTCGGCAGAAGAAGTAGAATCATCTTTTAATTGAGATTCAAATCCTCTTTCTACATAGTTTGGACCCATCTGTATACACTGACGAATCATATCCTCATCAAAATAAGGCATACTTCGTAGCTGTCGTAGCTGACTACGATTCATTTTATGTCTGTGAATTACATATTCACATTCTTCTACATTAGTAGCTTGTGGGTCAGGATAGAAATCCCAACAACTTACAAACTCAATCCGTGGTACTCGTACTTCTATTGGAGAATATGTTCTTTCTCCATCTTCATCTTCCCACCTATTTAATGTTTTATTAAAATTAAATGGTCCTTTAACAATACCTGTACCAAGTAACGACGCTTCTAAAAGAGCATTACGTATTTCAGATGATCCGCTAGACTCTTCAATCTGATCATGGATTAATTTTTCCATTCGCCTTGCCGCACGTTGGGCAGGGGATAAGTCTAAAACTTGAGGATTAGGACTATATCCTTCTTTTAAATAGCCCTTTTCTTCTGCCTGATCTTCTAAACTATCTTCAAAGACTCCTTTAGAAAAGGTAGCTCCGGGCTTGAGTACTCTCTCATCTCCCTCATATCCTACATCATATGGACTAACAATATCATCTTCTAGACGATTTCCTATATTCTCAGGAATTTCTTCAGGGATAGCCCCTTCAATACCGGGGACAGGATTTTGTGAATCTAAATGAGCGGAACCTAGCTCTCCTTCTGGGAGCTTAGTTTCTGAGATACCAATAGGAAATTTACCAGTTCCAAAAATAACATCAACTAGCTGACCAAAAGCAGCCAGTACTTTTGTTTTAGTTATCTTAACAAAAACTCTTGATTTTTCTGAGTCTCTAAAACGAACCGATCTATTGTAGTTACCTTTATAGTTCTCATAAGAAGTGAGCCATCTAGACTCATCTTGCTTTCTAGAATTTTCAGCTTCCGTAAATCTTGAATTTATGATACCAACTAAATTAACTTTTTGATCATCTTTAAGTTTTAGTTTTTTACCAGTCTCGCCCTCTACATCTTCGTAGATACTATTGGCTCCTAAAAATGTATTGCCTTTATCTGCCATATATTAATATCCAAATGTGCTATCAACAGGCTGGTAAGAATCTGACTTTATTCTCAGCATCCTATCAAACGGATGATCCAAACGAGGTCTGCTCATTATTAGATACCGTAAGGCATCATAAGCATGATCAGACGCATGAGTATCAACATCTTCTGAATTATTAGGAGACATCGGTATACTCTGTAGCTCTCTAATTAAATTAGGACAGGAGTTAAAAATCTGAAGTCTAGGTCGGCCCGTTTCTCTTTTGAGCCTTAAATGTTCATGTATCTGTACTTTACCAGCCACCCTATTTTTATCTGCCCGTCTTAGTTTATGCCCTTTAGCTATAAGTGCTTCGCCAATAGTAGGACCAGTATAGCCCGTCCTTGACCAAGCAGCCGTATCTAAAACGCCCGAAATTGATTTTACTTCTCCTGCTTCAAGTTCTGTTATAGTGTCAGCTAACAAATCCCCGGTCAGACCCTTTCGGTATAATTCTCTATAAATGATGATGGTCTTATCGTCGGGATCTATCGCTGCCCATAAACAACAACTTTCAGAAGCATATCCGTAATCAACTCCTTTAACTCGTTCCCACCATGAAGGAATTCCAAAGGGCGCAATTATATGAGCTTCTATATCAAACTCAGGGAAGGCCGCACCTTCAGAAATATCCCAGTTCCCTTCTAAAAGTTGCTTTCTTTGAACTGGTGGTAACGAAAGCAACATCTTTTCGTAATCGCCATCCTCTGCAAGATAGGGATTATCCTGTAGTCTTGCAGGGATAAATTTCCTTGTTAGTCCATCGTGACCCTGAAAAGTTGTATTAGGATCTTTTGGATCAACATATCTTTTCTTAACCCATTGTGCGCCGACTCCACCGGGGTTAGCTGTGCAGCGCAAATATGTTTTAATCTGAGGATTGGTGGTACGTAGCCGTGAAGCCAAGTAATTCCACCCAAACTCTGTGGGTAGATGAGTAATCTCATCAAACCCTATCCAACTATATGCTTGTCCCTGATACCGATATACGTCTGCATCTCGTTCAAGGAACCCAAACTCTATCTTAGCTCCACTAGGAAAGTTCCATAGCTTCTCTACTTCCCTAAACTTACAACCGGGAAAGGCTCTTGGGTATAAGTCCCTAGACTTATCAATTAACTCCCTAAGCTCTGGCATTGACTTTCTAAGAATCAGTGCCCGGTGTTCTTTGAAATGACATGATCTCAGTGGATCAATTAACATTGCAAAGCTTTTACCCCCTCCCGCTGCTCCACCATAAAGCACATCCTTTTCTGGTGCAGCTAAGAAGTCCATCTGCGGCCCTTCGTTGGGCATAAACGCAACATAAGAACCAGTATCGTTTAAATGTTTCTGTATAGCATCAGGTAACTCTTTAGTATCTGATTCTGTCAGAACATTTGAAGTTAAAGCCTTCTTCTCTTTCTTTAACTTAGTTTCTGCTACTTTTAAATTTCGGCGTAGCTTCTTAACCTTATCATCTTTAGATTTTAATCTACGTCCTGCTTGAAGTGCGGCGCGAACTCCCGATAATTCTGAGGTCTTAGGTCTACCGGGCTTCTTTCTTTTAGAGCCATCTCTGTTATAGACGTAATTACCCTCAGAGTCTTTAGCATACTTATCGTCTGCCATACTTCTTATCTACATATTTTTTAAGTCCGGGGCGAGACATTCTTTTACCTGTCTCTGCTTCTAACCAGTCTACCCCAATACCGAGGCTTATTTCTCCTACGTGGACTGCCTCCGCAACTTCTTTTAATATATCTAGCTCTTCTTCTATTGGACGTAAGTAACCTTCAATATTGTCATCAAGCTTATAACCAAATGGAATAGTAGAAGAAGCTCGTTTAATATATCCTTGAGGCAACAACATCAGTGTATCACCGGGGATTCATCAGAGACAAGCTTATAGTCTAGCTCGTGTACTTCTCCTAACAATTCTAACTTATGATAGTCTGCAATTTCTTTCGCCTCTTCAGAAGAACTGGCCTTAATATAAGGACCAATAAAAGCTTCCGAGCCTTTATTCACTTCCGTTAGAAATATCCTCATATGCTTCTTGTCCTATATCTATGGGAGCCTTATCAGGCATTAAAAAGATGCCTCCCGCTATATCATGCCTGACATCTATCTTATCAACCTTACTAACCCCCACACGGTCTAAAAGAGTCTGTGCGGCAGCTAATTTATTTCCTGCCTGAACTATAGGTCTTTTAGAATCTAGTATCTCTACGAGCTTAAAAGCTGCCTTTGGAGCCGAATGAGCGAGGACTTCTTGGGTTAATTCTAGGATTTCACTCTTCAAAGCCTTTACGACTTGATAGTGGGGTCCAGAATACCCTGCCAACTCCGCTGCCTTCTTTGCATCACCCTGAGTTTCTACTAGATGATTCAAGAACGACTGCTGCTTTGTTGTCAGTTCTCTTTTAGTTTGCTTTTCAACTTTCGATAATATAGCCATAAATAACCATTATAGGGTCAGATTAGCACTTTGTCAAGCTTTTACTTGACAAAAGTGAAAATAAACTGTATACTAAGGTAGTTGGCCCACCGGGTACAACTAATTCCACCCAAGCTTTCTTAGTTTATTAGTTGTCTTTAAAGCCCGATAATTAACCAGTTCTGGTTTACACCTAAAATCACAAATTTTATATGACCACGCTATAGATATAGGGTAGGGGGGGCATGGCCTTCTGCCCACCCCCTAGCGAAGGAGCCACAGCATCTACTGATCCCTCCAAAGACCAGCTCTAAATTTAAACTTACTTCAAAGGGATCAGTAGTCACTGTGGTCCCATCCGATAGCTTACCGCTACTTTGTAGGTTATCGGAGACTCTAAGGTATTGAATACCTTTGAAGTTTCCGAAGACGCAAATCTCCGGTTGACTAGGGATTTAATGTCTCGGGGTTCCCCCTGATTTCGGGTTGATCGGGGGATCATCGGAGCCTTTGGGGAGTGCCTTTTTCTAAAGAACAGCGCGTTATCGGAGAACTTTTGGTCCGCCGAAGTAGAGTGCCCTGATGTGTGACCGGCCAACCGAGAGTCGTGCAAGTTAACGAAGATGCCATTGACTTTCATGCAAAGACGTACTTATTTAATCGTGTTGCACAGATTTTCGGGGCCATGCCCTCAAGAGTCTTGGGTGAGCCTAAGCTCAGATGTGTCATATGTCGCTGTTGCCAAGCATTAGCCTCCTCCTAAAGGATCTAACGGCTGTGCTTCGTGGCAGATTCTGGCTGTAACCCTTGAACCGCTCACCAAACTAGGCGTCATTTTCGCATCGAAAGCTTTCACTAATGACTCGCCGGGGAGAGGTAATGCGGTGCAAGTTCCCCTGACAAATCCCGATGATGTGGAAATTGGGGTAGTGCAAGCCGAATTTACTGCCGATTAAAACCTACGTTACGTAATAAATATCCTGTCCAATAAAATGAACAAGTTGAACAGGAGTATTTATGACTACACTAATTTTAATCGACTTAAATTCGGGCACTACACTCCAATTTCCTTCCATCAAAATTTGTCAGGGGGAACTACCTTATTACCTCTCCCCGACAATTCAAGTGTCAGGTTTTCGATGCGAAAATGAAGCCGACTTTGGACCGCTTCAGGATTACATCCACAATCTGACGAATCATAGCCGTTAAATCCTTAAGGAGGATATTTTTATGGCAACAGCGACATATGACAAATCAAAAGTCTCACCCAAGACTCTCAAGGGCATGGCAACTTTCAAACAGTGCAACGCCTTATCCATACGTCTTTGCAAGAAAGTCAAAGGCAAGCCCGACTGGGTTGACCGGTCACGCATCAGGGCACACTTCTTGAAAGCCGCGGCGGACCAAAAGTTCACCTACACACAGGCTTCGGCGCTGTTCAAGAAAAAGGCGCTCCCCAAAGCCTATCGTGATGCGATCAACTCCTACATCAAGGAGAACCCCGAGTCTTAAATAACTTCTAGTCAACCGGAGATTTGCCCCTTCTCCGTCAACAAAAAGGGGCTTTAACCACTCCGCAAGCTAAAGAAGTTAGGGAAGTTTTTTGGGCGCAAGAGTTGACGGAGAAGGGGATCGGATGGGACCACAGTAAAGAACCCGAAGCCCGATGCCAAGCCCTGAACGCCCTTCGGGATGCTGTGGATATAATAAAATTGGGGTGTCAGAAGGCCATGCCTGTTTAAGGTTGATCAGTGATTTTGGAGGCTTCGTAGTGAGTGAGGTCTGAGAGCCGCCGTCTTGCAGCACGAGCTTGTAGTTTTAATAGTGCTTTAGAATCTCAGAGCCGCCGTCTTGCAGAATGAGTTTATAGTTTTACTAGCACATTTATAAAACAAATACAAGTTATTTAATGTTAATTAACAGTTAATAAGATATTGATTTTATTATTTATTCTTTAAAGTTATAAAGATTTTATTTTTCTTCGAGGCTATTAAGATTTTTTATTGTACTTCGCGCATGGTAACGCTTGACAAGCCGACGACGGATCGGCGAAGATAGCCGCTGGACGCACAACTTGTTTTATATAACCCCTTAGAAAGGAGAAAGTTATGAGAGAGGAACAGCCAAAAATGCCGAGCGGGTTAGAGTATTGGACGGCAGATGAGGTCGCAGAATGTTTGTCCTACCAACGTCATTTACCTGCCGAGTATGACTGGAATACGTTATACAAGAAGCTTTGGAGCTTTTTGGAAGCAGCAGAAAATGCCACTCCCTTGGGAGGTGACGGCTCAAACGGTACAGTTGAAATGCCAGATGGTAGATTAAATCTGGATAATGACGACAAGGCCACTCATTGGTGGAGTAAATTAACGGACGTCGAAGCGTATGCTATCACTCAGGCTTATAATCAAGAGAACATCTAAGGAGGTGGAGTCTTAACGCTTGACAACTCGGCGGCTGATCAGCGAAGATAGCCGCCGGACGCACAACTTGTTTTATATAACGCTATAGGAGAATAGCTAATGTTAATAGCACTGTACCCAACTAAGAAGGCTTGTAAGGAATCTATTGGTACTACCTTTAGGTATCAAGAGACTTCACTCTTTGGCCCCGAATACATACCCACTGGTACTATTACAGTGGCTCACCGCCCTCATATTACAGGCAAGGGCCGTGAATGGTTCGGGCAAATCACTTTGGAAGATGGTATTATTACTAACGTCAAATAGGAGAATCATCCGTGACTAATTGCATTCATTGCGGTTTTCCCGTAGAATCAGACATTTCCTCGTATTCAGCAGGGGAAATGTACCATACTTGGTGTCATGAATACGTTGAGGGACAAAAAGAACATATCAATAAAGATCTCGCAATCGAAGAACTGGAAGATGAAATTGAAGCCTTGGAAATTGAAATGACTGGGTTACTAAAGGAACTTGCTCAATTTGAGGAGGCTATTGACCAGATTCAACAAGTCTTTGAAGATTCTATTTTACTAGATCAGGCTGTAATACATTAGGCAAAAGGAGTCTATAATGGCTAAGTTTAGATACGTAATATCTGATCTTCACTTCGGACACGTTGCGCTAGCTTATAAGCGTGGCTTTGATAGTGTACATGATCATGATAAGGCACTTATTAGGAACTGGAATAGAGTTGTTCCAGACTATGGTGAAGTAGCCAAGCACGATAAGTATATTGTATATATACTGGGGGATGTTTCTTTACATAACCCGAAGTACTTAGCTGAGATTCTTCCCAAGCTTAATGGGGAAAAGATATTGGTTAGCGGTAATCATGATGATGCAGCAGCTAATCAATACTACAAGGCAGTCTATGGTGCCATTCAAGTTAAGATACATGGTGATATGTATATTATGACCCATATTCCTATTCATCCACAGGAATTATTTGGAAGATGGAAAGGTAATATACATGGTCATCTTCATCAGAACTTTGTCTATGAAGATTGGCAGAATGTTCTTGGGGATGTAACAGGAACTATTAAAGATGATCGGTACATAAATGTATCGGCAGAGCAGCTTGCTTTTACACCTCAGCCATTAGAATCTCTAGTTGGACGACGACCATTAACTGCAACAGAGGTGGAGTCTTAACGCTTGACAACTCGTCGGCTTATCGGCGAAGATAGCCGCTGGACGCACAACTTGTTTTATATAACGCTATAGGAGACAACAATGACTACGCTGACAACTTCTCAAATTGCAAACAGGATTATCAGATCTGGAAATAGGAACACTAGATTTGAAGAGGCACCTGATGTTTTTTCTGACGGAACTCCCAAGATTACTATTAATAAGGAGACTGGCGAGAAACGTCAGCGTATCAGAAGAAGGCACTATCCTACACTAGCCTCCGTATTTATAGAGGCTGCAAAGGATTGGAAAAATGCAAACTAGATTTACCAATCTACAAGCTGCCGAAGAATATCTGTATGACAATAGCTATAAAAAGACAGAGTCTTTCCTAGCTAAAAACGACAAGGCTTATATCTATAAGCACCGAAAGAAAAAGAAGTTTATCTACGTGTCTTCTGAAATGACGTATCTTAATTCAGATACGATGGATCGTGGTGTTATCTGGACATTGGAGGCTATATAAAAAATGTCTTACAAGCAATTAGCTAATAGATTATTAGCCTTAAAACGTGCTTCTATTAGGGCAAAGAATCCAGATTTTAAGGCTATATGGATGGATAACTTTAAGAAATTATTAGATAATAATACTGAGTTACTTAATAATTCTAGGCTATCTAAAGCAGATTTGTTACGAGATTTATACGAACCGTACTAATTATAGGAGAATGATATGTATACATTGCAAAATATTGCAGAAGTTTCTCATCTTGAAGTACCTCCAAGGTGGACTAGATATCCTGTTACTAGTATTATTGAACAAGAAGGACAGCATTTTATGGACCATCAAACATGGTGGCACTATGTATTAACTGCTTCTAATAGGGGAGAAGTTAATGGCTGGTTCCAAGGCTCTTATAACGAGGCGGTGAATTACTTGGAAGATACGCTTAACGTACAAGTACCACAACATTCTTAGGAGAAGGGAGGAAGAATGAAACTTATTGTGTTCTTTAATTGGCTAGTGATTGCATTATTATTAAGCCTATTATTAGGGCTGATTTTTGGAGGACAAGCCTTATGAAAGTTGATGTCTATAGAAACCTACATAAGAATTGCTGGAGCGTTCGCTCTAGAGAGCGGCACGACTATGGTAAAGTAGTAGCCCATACTAATAGCTTGGTATTAAATGATGCTAAGTTTGTAGTATCTCAAGCAGGAAGAAACAGGGTATTAAAAGAGAAGAAGAAAAATGTACACGCTGTTATACGCGGAATGGTACATGATTCTAATATGTGGCTTTACCGTTCGAGTTGGTATGACCTTAACTTCCGATTAAGGTATGATGAATGTTTGAAAGGCATAACTTATAATCCCTATAAGAAAAGCACATTCTTTTGGGAGGATACTGAAGAACCAATATACTATTCTGATTCAGTTATATTTAATACTGATATGAAAGTGTATGCTTCGATGGTAAAAAATCTCAGGCAACTCAAAAAGTTACGGAGAAATCAATGAAAACCTTGCTTAAAATATCCAAGACTAGCAAGATGCCTTGCCCGTCTTGGAGTTTGGAAGCTGTTAAAACTTGCCCCGGATCTAGAAAACCAGACGGTAATCTAGTAGATGCTTGTAGCAAATGCTATGCAGACAAGGGGTTTTATAAGATGAAGCCAGCTAAGAACCTAAGAATACATAACAAACAAGATTGGAAAACAGATGGTTGGGTTCCTGAAATGGTATCTTATTTTAAAGACTACGCAAGATTCAGATGGTTTGATAGTGGTGATATGTACGCATTACCTCTAGCTAAAAAGATCCTGCAAGTCTGTGAACAAACACCGTGGGTTAAGCATTGGATACCTACTAGGCAACATAAGTTTGCTAAGTTTATGAATACGTTAAATAAATTAAAGGCACTTCCGAATGTATCAGTTAGGTTTAGTTCAGATAGTATTGATGGTGAGTATACAAAAGGATTACACGGATCTACTATCTTACCTAGTGCTTATCATAAAACCGATGCGTTTGTATGCCAAGCCTTTTTAAGAGGGGGAAAGTGTGGAGATTGTCGTGCTTGTTGGGATAAGAGTATACCATTGATAGGTTATCCAATACATTAAAGGAGAGTGTAATGAAAACTAAACAGTCTAGTTGTGGATGTAATTGTCAGTCAAAGTTTGTAGATCAAGCGAACTCAATAACAACTTTAGTTATGAGATTCAATGAGTTAGATAAAGATATACGTGACTTAGAAAATGAAAAGAGTTCTAAGATGTCTATGATTGCAGACGATTTATTACAATTAGAAGCTCGTATTTGCCGAATAGAAGATGAGTTAAATGCTACAGGATGGCTTACATTTACGCCTATTAAAAGGAAATAAATAATATGGATTTAAGTCATAGTTATATGCTTGATATTGTAGACGATCTTTTTAAATCTTCCGAAGATACCATGCCTGTAGTATGCTCAATTTGTAATAAGGAATGTGATGAGGAGGAAGTTCGTTTAATAGCAAGCGATGAAGGAGAGATAGGAACCTGTAATATAATATGTTCTACTTGTGTTTCATACTTAAACGCTTGACAGCGAGGCCCGACCCGTGGTATCCTTCTCGGGCGTGGCCCAACCATTATTTTTAATACATATTTTAGGAGGAAATTCTTATGAAAAACTCTACAGCCTATAGTGATGCTGGCTCTAGAAGAACAAAATCTATTGCATCTGCACCCTACTCTATCCAACTTCTTTGGAGAGAGGCCAACGAAAAGGGAGCAGCTATTATTCGTGTACGTAGTAGAGGGGAGCGGTGGGATGATACGGACGGCGCAACATTTAGTGGTATACACAGGGGGCTAGTATCTGTTTACACGCCACACAAAAAGCCATCTAAAAAATTATGGTTTAAGAAACTTCTTGGGAGAAAAGAAACTAATCCTTCAATGCAAATTTTAGAAGTACCTAATTCTTTCTATGACATTGAAGATGTTTTATCTATTTTAAATCCAACGAGATAATACAATGAAAGGCAGAAGAAATCCTGTTAAAAGTAAAATGGAAAAATATCATAGGCCGCAAACACATACTGATAAAGTTAAGGCTTATAGAAAAAGGAAGGCTAGAGAGAAAGCCAATTGGGATTTAGACGATGAGCTTTATGAAGTTCCTAAGAGGAATCAAGATGATTAAAGGTATTATAATAAATCCACATGACGAATCATTTGTATATACTTATTTATCAGATGAATTAAATGATAAGGAGATTTCTATTGTATGTAATTGCGAAAGATTTGTTAAGAGATCTTTTGTAAATACTAAAACTTTTACTATTCACGATCCTATACTATATGAAAATGCTATTGGATTTCAAGAACATAGCCAACGGTATTTTAAAATAAATATAGGAGATATACCTCGTATGTGTGCTGGTATTTGTTTGTTAATACAAGGTAATAATGATAAGTTCTCGAACGCATATGCACCTATGAATATAGAAACAGTAGAAGATTTAGTAACTTGGGTTCATCCTTCTTATATAGAAGGAAACGAGCTATGCTAATTACTAAGAAATCTATGCTTACTGGTGATGTACATTCAAAAGACATAAATGTTACAAGGGATCAATTAAATAGATATGAAGGGGGAGAATTATTTAAAGATGTATTTAATAATTTAACTCCGTCTGAGAGAGATTTTATTATAGCTGGAGTGACCTCCGATGAATGGGAGAAAGCCCTTAAAAATTCTCCTCCTAATCTTACAGACATACAAAAACTGGAGTGGCCTGATGTCGAATAAAAGATATTCTATTACATTAAAGAGAAGTGTTGAAGATAATACATGGTATGCTACCCATGATGATCCTTATATAATAGAATTATTTAACGGGGCCGATACAATACCAACAGCCTTTTTCTCTACGGCCCCCTTAGATATGGTAGTGGAATTTATGAAAGAGAATAATTTAAAGTATGATATAATTTTTGAAGGAGAGGTACAATGAGTAATAAGGAAAGGGATGCCTTTGTTGAAAATGTTACGCATTGGGTAACAGAGTTATGGACATTGGAAGATCGACAAGATCTATTAGAGGATTGTGTAGATTATATTTCGAATGAACTAGAAGATCATGTTTTAAGTATTAGCTATGTTACTTATTTGGAACTAATGCTTTCATACTTTCAAAGTATATCATCTAATGCAATATCTAATACAGATTTAAATAGGATGGCGGAAGAGAAACCTGAAGGATATGTTAACCGAATCCTATAACATGGGAGAAATTAAATATGTTTAGGAAATTTGCAGAGAACCTTGCTATTATGTTTGATATGTACCCCTTGTTTTTAATTTACTTTCCACCAGAAGATGAGGACTTAGATGAGCGAGAACCAGACAGTAATTAAAATAGAAACAACCTTGTATTGTGATGATAAGTATACAGTCGATGAGGCTTATGATATAATACGATATGTTAATCCATATCCCAAGGACAGTAGAATTGAGTGGATAAACGAATTCAATATTACTTGTATCAACAATGTTAAAGTAGGAGAAACGTATGACTAATGTAGTGTCGCTCAATGAGAGGCAAGAAGTTTTAAATGATCTAGGAGATTACGGAGGAGCTAATTTTACTGTTGAATCTAAGCCTATCTTTTTTAAACCAGATGATTGGAGTCAAACGGTTATCAAAAACAAGAAGGCTTTAGTTAGAACAGATACTAACGATAGCGTTGCTGTAGTTAGTAACAGCTATCAAGTAGCCCAACATCCCGATGCGTTCAGGACAGTAGAACGTATCATAGCTGGATCTGATCTGGACTTAACAGGCATTGAGAGGAATATTGATACTAGTCATAACGGGGCTAGGGCTTATGCTAGATATACTTTTCCAGCGCATGAGATAGAGACAAGCAGAGGAGATTCTGCAACTCTTGAAATGCTAGCTAGAAATAGCTTCGACGGTAGCTGGTGTTTCCATGTGGATATAGGGGCCATTCGTATGCTGTGTTCAAATGGTCAAGTATTTATAGAGGACTTTGCCTTCTTTAAATCTAAGCATACTAGAGGTCTTAACATGGCTCATGCTGCTAGGAAATTATCTAAATCCCTAGAGGTTTATCAGAACGAAGTAGAGCGTTGGAAGAAATGGAAACGTACAGAGGTAGCTGATTATCAAGCCTTTAATATCTTTAGTAAAGCAGCTAATTGTAAGTACGCTGTAATGCCGGGTATCGAGACTGTATATAGTGTACTAGAGGAGCGAGAGGTTAGCCGCAATAAAACTCTGGTAAAGCTATGGAATCATTACGCCACTGAGGAAAGGAAATCTCTTGGTAGTAACCTATGGGCTGTGTATAATACGCTAACTCACTGGGCTACTCATGCTCCTGCTGGTAAGAAAACAGCGCAACATAATATTGCAGCCATTAAAGTTAGGAGACAAGATAAAGTTCGTGAGGTCTTTAAAGGATTAGCCATAGCAGCTTAACTTGAAAGGTAGGGTTTCATTGTCAGCCGTGAGGAGAAAGGTGACGACTAATATCGGGCATAATATACTTCTGGAAGTGACTTTATATCGGCTTAAACAAAAGCCCAAAGTCATTAAGACGGTAATGCGTACCGAGGCGGCAATGAAATTCTTTTTAAAACGGAGGTTAGTAACTTTGAAAATTAGAGCTAGGCATCTGCATTTAATTGAGAGCCTTGCTAATGTAGTTATAGGGTATTTAATTAATTTAGTTTTAATTCATGTTCTATTACATTGGCTTGGTTATCCTATTCAACTAAACGAAAACGCTAAGATGGGCGCTATTGTAGTAGCGGTGTCTTTTGCTAGAGGATATTGTCTTAGAAGAATCTTTAATAGAATCGTAGGAAAAGTTTATGCAAATTCATAGTCTTTCAAATGAAAAAGAATAGGCCAAAAGAAGGGGATAGAATACGTCATACTGAACCTGAATTTGATAGAGTTACAGAAGGTAATGTATTCTTACTACTATCAGTTCAGTTTACTTATATTACTGATGAGGGATATACAAGGTTTTGTTTTTATAAAGATTTATGGGAGGTAATATAATATGAACAAGAAGAAACTTAAACAACTACGTAAAAGAATACGTCCCCTTCAAGTCGAATGGTTAAAATCTTTATTGAAAAAAGAGGAGGCAGATAAAGTAACGATAGAAAATGTTAGTTCTTTTTTACCAAAAGATTCTCACTACTCTGGACAGGGGCAACTTAACCTGTCCTTTATGTCAGATAAATGGATCATGAAAATACTAAAAAGAAATCCATCCATTACGTCTTTAAAAGAACTACAAGAAATTAATTCTAAACAATCAACGGAGCGGAGGTCGCATGGATGGATGAATACAATTTAGAAGTTATTATCGACGGACACAAAGAGAAAATAAAAACATACGCTAATTCAATTGATCATGCAATAGATTCTATTGTTGCACTAGATAATGTTGAAAGTATTTTTATAGCTACACGTACTAGAGATAATAAAAAGTGGGACTTACATAATAAAAAACTTAATTATCTTAGAGAACTAAGAGGTAAAATTGAAAATGAGTCAGACATACAAAGCATTTTAGCAGTGAAGGGGTTGCACGACGAGTGAAAGTGTGCTATACTAGTTACAAACCATAGGAGATAATATGTTTACTTTGAATAATATAGTAAAAGTTTTTGTCATTGGCCTTTGTGCTTCAATGATTATAACAGGAGCTAGCGGATTTTATATGGTCCCTAAAATAATGGACGAGGTTGCTTCCGCTAAAAGACAATCTGTGATACAATATCAGAGAGCTTCATCTGCTTATGAAGAAGCAGACACGGGACTTGGTAATAGAATTGATAGAGCCTTGAGTAATCTTCGTAGTGTAGCGCAAGCACTGGCAGATGTGAGGGCTACTATAACTGAATCGGAAGTACGACTGGCCTCAAAAATAGAAGAGGCAGATAATCAAATTAATACTTCGATAGCTAGCATCCTACAAAATAATGTTTCATTAGCTAATAGTATTGATGTAACAGATCAAGACCTATCAGCTATGATAGGTATGATTGTTGAATTAGACGCGGAGATTGTGGATCTTAGAATGAGGCAAGATGAACTGGCTCTTATACAGGCAGGAGCATTGCCCATTAATATAGAAAATATTAATAGTACCATGAACAATCTTCATGAATCTATGGGTGTGTGTCCTACTAATGTTATAAACAGAGATGATCATCTTCCTGCGTTAAAGAGGTCGATGTTATATTACTCTGATTCAGACAGTGGACTACATGATGTATTGGTTAAATTTGATATACAGGAGGACGGAAGTGTATTTTTAAAAGATGTTGGGTCTGATACTGCAAGCGATAATATGATAGATGCAGTACAAACATATGTGAGTGCATTGGTGTTTGAAAAACCAGACAATTCCTTTGCAAATTGTGAAATGATCGTTAAGTTAAATATTAATTAGGAGAAAGAGTATGGCAATTTTAGAAGGCACTGCATATTGGGCTAGCATTACAACGCCTAATACTAGATTTGAGCCTGTGTATAGTGTTAATCTTGTGGTTGAGGAAAAGATTGCAGATGATTTTGCATCGAGAGGACACAAGGTTAAGCAGATGGATGAAGGTCCAGCGGTTATTATTAAGCGAAAAGTAAACGGCCCTAATGGTAGGGTTCGACCAGCGCCCCGCCTAATTGATACTGACAAGTCTGATGTTAGTATTGCGGTAGGTAATGGATCTAAGGTTCGGGTTCAGTATAATGAGTATGAAGGTGAGGGGCAATACGGTGCTTATAAAGGACTGGATCTACAGGCAGTACAGATTGTAGATTTAGTTCCCTATAAAAATGCAGACGGCTCAGAATTTTTTGAGGACGGAGAAGAGTTCTAATATGAAAATATTTATTGGTGAAGACTCAGAAAATGTAATAGCATATGAAACTGATAATATTAATGATGATAAGAAAAAGCTAACAAGCAATGCTATTATTCGTACAGTATCTGTGTTAGATATGGTTTCTAAAGCTTTGCAATTAGCTAACGGTGTTTATAGAGAATCGTTAAAAAACACACTGTTAGAATGTGAGGAAGCAAAGTTAGAGACTACTGAAGACTCAGAAAATGGCGATGAAGAACTGTTTGTTGGGTAAGTAAAGTAGTGTAACCTTTAAGCTAGGCATCCAATTGTGGGTGCCTAGTTTTTTTTTATAGGAGTCTGCATGGAAAAAAGTAAGTTTATTAAACATAGGTTGCCGTGTCATAAATGCGGAGGGTCAGATCCCGTATCTTTAAATAGCGATGGATCAGCGTGGTGCTTTAGTTGTTCCTCCCGCTTCCCTAATTATAAAACTGATGAGGAAACAATAGTGGAATTCAAAGCTCCTAAAAATACATTCTTAAATTCATATACTGGAACCTTCAATGATTTAACAGATCGTGGTATATCTAAAAAAACTGCTACTAAATTCGGAGTTCGTAGTGTTCTTAATTCTAATGGAGAAGTTACTCAACATATCTATCCTTACTTTAATGGTACAGAAATTGTAGGAACTAAAACAAGAACAGTAGCTGATAAAGGATGGAGAACCGAAGGAACTTTTGAAGGCACTGGATTATTCGGAGAACAATTACTTAGTACAAGGGGAGCTAAGTATCTAACAATCACAGAAGGGGAATGTGATGCTATGGCAGTTAGCGAAATGTTCCAAGGTAAGTGGGCCGTTGTATCTGTTAAACGGGGGGCAGCTTCCGCAGTTAAAGACATACGAGAAAGTATTGAGTTTGTAGAATCATTTGAAAATGTAGTATTATGTTTCGATAATGATAAGGTTGGAAGAAAGGCGGCGAGAGATGTAGCCCGTATATTAAAGCCCGGTAAAGTAAAAATAATGTCATTCCCTAATGGCTATAAAGATGCTAATGATATGCTCCGTAATAAAAAGTTTCAGGAGTTCACTAATTCTTGGTGGCAAGCCAAGACATATACTCCCTCTGGAATTGTGGAGCTTTCTAGTTTAAAAGAAGAGTGGCTACATCGTGAAGAAAAAGAAAGCATATCATTTCCTTGGGAGGGACTTAATAAAAAGCTATACGGTCTTCGACAAGGAGAACTCGTTACCTTTACTGGAGGTACGGGACTTGGTAAGTCTAGTGTTGTTCGAGAATTAGAGCATTGGCTTATAAAACAAACCAAAGATAATATAGGCATTGTCGCTCTCGAAGAAAACAAAATGAGAACTACTGATGGTATCATATCTATCGAAGCTAATGATAGGTTATATCTTTCAGAGAAGCGCAAGGAATATTCTGATGAAGAACTTATAAAACTTTTTGATAGGGTAATTGAAAAGGACAGAGTGTTTGTACATTCCCACTTGGGAGTGACTGATGTAGAAGAGTTCTTTTCTAAGCTACGGTATATTATTGTTGGATGCCAGTGTCAGTGGGTAGTCGTAGATCATCTTCATATGTTGGTCAATGTATTAACTGAGGGAGATGAAAGGCGTGGTATTGATTCCTTGATGAATAGATTAAGGAGTCTAGTAGAAGAAACAGGAGTCGGTATGATCTTAGTTTCTCATCTACGAAGGGCTGCTGGTGAGCGTGGTCATGAAAAGGGCGTACAAGTCTCCTTGAGCCATCTAAAAGGATCTCAAGGGATAGCCCAGTTATCGGATTGTGTTATCGCATTAGAGCGTAATCAACAGGCTGATGATATTGAAGAAGCAAACACTACCAAAGTTAGGGTATTAAAATCTAGATATACAGGAGACACGGGACTAGCTTGCATGTTAAAATACAATACCGAAACTGGAAGGCTGTATGAAGTTACAGAGCAGGAGACATTTGATAATGAAGAAGACATCTTTTGAGGTTGTATTTGATATAGAGACAGATGGATTAGACGCTACTAAAATATGGTGCATGGTAATTAAAGAACTAAATGGACCAATACATAAGTTTGGACCAGACCAATTATATCAAGGAATAAATTTACTACAAGAAGCAGATGTTTTAATAGGCCATAATATTATTGGATTCGATGTTCCAGTAATTGAAAGGCTTTATAATATTAAACTCAAGGGTAAAATAAAAGATACCCTAGTAATGTCTAGGCTATTTAATCCGGTGCAAGAAAACGGACATAGCCTAAAGACTTGGGGATATAGAGTAGGCTTTCCTAAAAAGGAACAGCCAGATACTTTTGATACTTATACTACTGATATGTTAGACTATTGTGCTAGAGATGTTAGGCTTAATGAAATGGTATACAACCAATTGATTAAAGACGGGGAAGGATTCAGCAACCAGTCTATTCAATTAGAACACGATATCATAAAGATTACAAATCATCAGGAAAAGGCCGGGTTCTTATTTGATGATAAGCAAGCCATGATGTTTCTTGCTAAGTTAAAAACTCGTATATCGGAGGTAGAGGACGAAGTAAAAGAAACCTTTAAGCCCAAATTAGTAGACGATAAACTAGTAACTCCTTATATTAAAAAGGATGGGGAGCTATCTAAGCGAGGACTTACTAAAGAGGAATATGAAAAGTTTAACGGTATCTCTTCCTCAGATATCAATCCTTTTATGAGAAAGAAACTACAGCAATTTAATCTTGGATCGCGTAAACAAATCGGAGAGTACCTAAAAGACTTTGGCTGGAAGCCAGAGAGGTTTACTCCAACTGGTCAGCCTATTGTAGATGAGGGTACTCTTAAAAAGATAGAGCATATCCCCGAAGCAAAGTTAATTTCAGAATTTTTATTGCTGCAAAAAAGAATAGCCCAACTGTCCTCTTGGATAGATGAGCTACAATCTGATAATAGGGTACACGGTAAGGTAATTTCTAATGGTACAATAACAGGACGAATGACTCACCGTGGTCCTAACATGGCGCAAGTGCCTAATATATCTAGTCCGTATGGGAAAGAATGCCGAGCTTGTTGGACAGTACCGTCCGGTTACAAACTAGTAGGAGTAGACGCTAGTGGATTAGAATTAAGAATGCTGGCCCATTATATGAATGATGAGGAGTATATAAATGATGTCATTAACGGAGACATACACCAGATTAACCAAAGACTTGCGGGAATTCAATCAAGAGATAAGGCGAAAACTTTCATCTATGCCTTTATATACGGAGCAGGAGATGAGAAACTTGGGAAAGTGGTTGGTGGAGGCAGAGCTAATGGCAAAAGACTTAAAGACCGCTTTCTCCGCAATCTGCCCTCACTTAAAACTCTTACAAAAAGAGTACAGCAAGCTTCAAAAAGAGGATTCCTCAAAGGAATAGATGGTCGTAGAATTTATATACGAAGTGAACACGCCTCTCTTAATAGTCTACTACAGGGAGGCGGAGCCATTATTATGAAGAAGGCATTAGTACTTCTTACTAATAAGATAAAGGCAAACAATATAGATGCAACAGTTGTAGCTAATATACATGATGAATGGCAGATTCAGGTTAAAGAAAGTCAATCGGATCTAGTTGGACAGATGGGAGTAGATGCTATAGAAGAAGCGGCAGATCATTTTAAACTACGTTGTCCACTAACAGGGCAGTACAAAGTAGGAGGTGACTGGAGTGAAACACATTAAAATTACTCAGGAAGATGTGGACCTAGCTAAAAAACTATCAACTGAAATGGGACAACTAAATAATTCTATTACAAAAGGAAGAGGAAATATTACAGGATTTCTAGGAGAAATTATCACAGCAAATTATTTAGAAACAGAACTATCTAATACTTATGATTATGATATGATATTCGATAATCTTAAAATAGATGTTAAAAGTAAGCGGGTAACTAGTCCACCTAAAGATTATTATGAATGTTCGGTGGCAGCTTTGAATACTAAACAGGAATGTGACATATATGTATTCACTAGAATACTGCCAAAAAAGTGGAGCGATAATAATTACTCCGAAGGATGGCTGTTAGGATATATGAATAAGAAAGCTTATTTTAAAAAGGCAACTCTATTAAAGAAAGGAGAGGTGGACACATCTAATAATTGGAAGGTTTCAACGGACTGTTACAATATGCCCATTAGCAGATTAAATAAAATGGAAGAACTATATGAAAAAACATAATCATTGTGAAAGTAGAAAAGGAGACTTGGCGGAATACTATGCAATAACATGGCTATGGGATCGTGGTTACGAAGTCTTTAAAAACTGTGGTTGCACAGGGGCTGTTGACTTAATGGCTATGAATAGCAAGGGAGATATTAAATTAATAGATGTTAAAACTTTAAGTGGCCTAGAATCTGGAGGGGATGTATTGAAAAACTGTAGGACTGAGGATCAAAAGAATTTAAAGGTTCAGATCCTTGGGTATAATGCTGAAACTAGAAAGCTCCGATTCATAAAACATAAAGAAGGACAGCACAATGACAAAGCCTAAAAAGTTATCAACTCTTGTAGAAGATATTTATGAATGTCTATCTGTTCTTGGTAGAGGGGAGCCTATAAAAGTTTCCGATAAAAAGCTAGACAGGTTTGGTAACTTAATGAAAGAAGCTCTTAAAGATTGGCTGACTCCTAGAAAAAACGGAAGGCCATCCTTACGAATGTCAAATATTGGTAGACCAGAGAGACAACTGTGGTATGATATTAATTCTAAAAAGAAACCTAAAGAGCTACCAGTCCCAGTACTTTTAAAATTTCTAAAGGGTCATTTAGAAGAGCCACTACTGCTATTCTTTGCAGAACTAGCGGGACATAAGGTTACAGATATCCAAAAAGAAGTTACTGTAAATGGTATTGTAGGACACATGGATTGTAAAATTGATGGGGAGGTAGTCGATATTAAAACTGCGTCTGGATATTCCTTTAGAAAATTTCAAGATGGTACTTTAATAGAAGACGATCCGTTTGGGTATATCCCACAGTTGTCAGGGTATGAGCATGGCGAAGGAACAAATAACGGAGGGTTCCTTGTATCTAATAAAGAAGCAGGGGGTCTAACTTTATTTCAACCAGAGGAACTTGACAAACCTAATATACCTGTTAAAATAGAAAGGCTAAAAGAAATAATTAAAGCTGAGAATCCTCCCGACTTCTGTTACAGGCCAGTCCCTGATGGGCTATCTGGTAACTTTAGCTTGCCTAGACAGTGCAAGTACTGCTCTCATAAATTTGAGTGTCATAAGGATTCTAATAATGGAAAGGGACTCAGAGCTTTTAAATATGCCAAAGGTATGACATATCTAACTACAGTTGTACGAGAACCTAAAGTTGAAGAGGTATTAGATGCCTAAACGAAAGCCTAGAAAAGCGAGGCCAAGAGAAAAGAATGTTCCTAAAGGATATGATAGTCTATGGGAATATAAATTACATAAGGATCTATTAAAAAACTGGAGACTCAGGGGAGACTTAATTAAATATGTTATAGAGAAAACATATGAGATAGATTTTGTTAGAGAGATAGAAGGTAAGTTAATTCTATTAGAAGTTAAGGGTAGGTTTTGGGATCACGCAGAGTATAGTAAATATATTTGGATACGAAAAACCCTACCTAAAAATACAGAGCTTGTCTTTTTATTTCAGAAACCCCTTGTCCCAATGCCGGGAGCCAAGAAACGCAAGAATGGCACAAAGAGAAGTCATGCTGAATGGGCTGACAGGAATAATTTTAGATGGTTTAGTGAGGAGAGCTTGCCTGATGAATGGAAAATATAAATTTAATGAAGACAATACAATCAAACAAATCAAAAGATATATAGATAAGACTTATGAGCAGCACTATGCCAACGGTAAATACCAAGCAACTGATATGATTGTAGACGCAGGACACGGCGAAGGATTTTGCATAGGAAACATTATTAAATATGCCATGAGGTATGGAAAGAAACCCGATCTTATTACTGGAGATTCAAAAAATCAAGGGGATCTTTTAAAGATTATACATTATGCTATTATAGCTATACACTTATGGCGGCAGGAAGAGGATTACCCGAATGATTGAAGATAAAGTTGGACCCAAAGAATATCTAGGGATTAAAATAGACTATGACAAAGACTCTAACTTAAATGATTTTAGTCTTAATAGTTTAAAGGATAGGTATTTTTGGGAGGACGAGACTTACGCTCAAGAAGCATTTGCAAGGGCTTCTGTATACGCAGCAACCTTTAAAGGAGTTACAGACTATGAACTTGCTCAAAGACTTTATAACTACAGTTCCGATTGTTGGTTCATGTTTAGCACTCCTATACTTAGTAACGGGGGAACCAGTCGTGGCCTACCTATTAGCTGCTTCCTTAATTACGTCCCTGATAGTCGTAGCGGTTTGTCTGATCATTATGACGAGAATATTTGGCTGGCAAGTTCGGGTGGAGGCATTGGTGGATATTGGGGAGATGTTAGGAGTAACGGTATTTCTACTTCTCACGGTAGTCGTTCTACTGGTTCTATCCCTTTTATGCACGTAGTTGATTCTCAGATGCTTGCCTTTAATCAGGGCACAACTAGGCGTGGTAGCTACGCCGCTTACATGGATATAAGCCATCCAGAGATAGAAGAATTTATTAATATGCGCAAGGAGAGTGGGGGAGATATAAATCGTAAGTGCTTAAATTTACATAACGGGGTAACGCTGGACAATGAATTTTTAAAAGCAGTTCAAGAGGATCTAGAATGGAGACTAGTAGATCCCAAAACTAATGAGGCTGTTAAAATTGTACAGGCCAGAGATTTGTGGTGGCAGATAATCAATACTAGGGCAGAAACTGGAGAGCCTTATATAGTCAATTTAGATATTTGTAATGATGATTTGCCTAAAGGTCAGAAAGATTTAGGCTTGGAAATAAAACAGAGTAATCTTTGCTCAGAAATAACCTTGCCTACTAATGAAGAAAGAACGGCGGTCTGTTGTTTATCCAGCGTTAATTTAGAATACTTTGATGAGTGGTCTAAAGATCCACAATTCATAGATGATTTAATAACAATGCTAGATAATATACTACAGCACTTTATTGAAAATGCAATTGACACAACCCATTTGGGAGAGTATAATGCTAACTTTAAAAGATTTAAAAACTATATTAAGGAGGGCCAAGAAGGGTTTACCAAAGCTGCTTACTCAGCTTACAGAGAGCGCGCAGTTGGCTTGGGATCAATGGGATTTCATGCCTATTTGCAAAGCAAGAATATCTCCTTTGAAAGTATCTACGCTGCTGGATTTAATTACAAATGTTTTAAACACATTAAAAGAGAATCACAGAAAGCTTCCCAAAGACTGGCTGAGAAGCGTGGAGAGGCTCCTGATATCAGCGGTACAGGTTACAGGAATTCTTATCTATTGGCTGTGGCTCCTAATGCTAGTAGTAGTATCATTTGTGGCGGGACTTCTCCTTCTATTGAACCGTTTCGTGCAAACGTATATACTCACAAGACACTCACAGGAAATTATCAGGTTAAAAACAAATTTCTTGAAGGTCTTTTCAAAACTAAAGGACTTTCAGAATCAGAAATAAAGAAGGCGTGGGGAGATATTTTATCAAACAATGGATCTGTACAGCAACTAGATATTTTAACTGAGGAAGAGAAAGAAGTTTTTAAAACAGCAACAGAGATAAATCAGATATGGGTAGTTGAACACGCATTAAAAAGACAGGAGTTTATTTGTCAAAGCCAAAGCGTTAATCTATTCTTTGTTCTTCCTAAAGCTACAGAGCCGCAGGAAATTCATGACGAATACATACAGTATGTAAATGATGTTCACTGGTATGGAGCTAATAAATTAAAGTCTTTATATTATTTTAGGACGGAAGCTGCTATAGGGGCAGAAAATATAACTCTTAAAATACCTAGAATTAAATTAGATGAGATAGAGTGTCTATCTTGCGAGGGATGATAATATGAAAGTAGTAGAGATTAAATGGGGAGATGCTTGGATTGAACCAGATGATTTTACTATAGTAGATGCGAAAAAACTAAAACCAATTGTACGATCTACAATAGGATATTTAGTTTCTGAAAATTCCAAGGCCGTTGTTTTATGTACTGATATATTTGAAAAGGATAAGAAAACTATTAATACCCCTATGGTCATACCGTCGGAAATGATTATTGATTACTGGGTATATGAAATAATACCAGAAGGAGAATAGAATGGCAAACCGATACCAAAAAATAAGGGCTTTAAAATTAAAATACGAAGCCGAAATTGCGGAAGCAAAGGCCGACATAGAAAACTATTTAGACAATAGCGTGGGAGTTGCCGAGCATCCGAGAATTATAGAATCTATAGATAGTTTAATATCTTCACTAGCTGATTCAGAAGACAAGCTAAAGTCTTTAAGACGTTATTTTGAAACCACTTTGTATAAGGACGATACAAATTCATGAGCCTATTAGGAACAAGGGACTATTATAAACCTTTCGATCATCCGTGGATGTTTGACTATTATGTATTGCAGAACCAGATGCACTGGATGCCTGAGTCTGTTCCATTACATACGGATGTTAAAGACTGGCAGGATCTATCTGATACTGAACGTAACTTATTAGTCCAGATCTTCAGGCTGTTCACACAATCGGACGTTGATGTGGGGGCAGGGTACATAGATAAATACATGAGAGTCTTTAAAAAGCCAGAGGCTCGAATGATGATGGGATCTTTTGCTAATATGGAATCTATCCATCAACATGCTTACAGCCTTTTGCTGGACACTGTAGGTCTTCCTGAGATTGAGTATAAAGCCTTTGCTGAATACGAGGAAATGTCTGATAAGCATGACTATGTAAAAGACTTTAAGCCTACATTAAACAATAAGAAAAGCATTGCTAAAACTTTGGCGGTCTATTCAGCCTTTACTGAGGGGCTTCAATTATTTAGTAGCTTTGCAATCCTTTTAAATTTTCCTAGATTTGGAAAGATGAAGGGCATGGGTCAAATAGTAACGTACTCTATTAGAGATGAGTCTCTTCATGTCGAAGCTATGACTAAACTATTTAAAGAGTTTATTAAAGAAAACTTAGATATTTGGACTGATGAATTCAAGAAAGAAATCTATCAGATCTGTAGGGAAATGGTGAAGTTAGAAGATAAGTTCTTAGATCTTGTATTTGCAATGGGGGATATCCAAGGACTTACTAAGAAAGATATGTATGCTTATAACAGATACATTGCGGATCGTAGGCTGTTGCAGCTTGGATTAAAAACAAACTTCAATCAAAAGGATAATCCGTTGGGATGGCTAGATTCTGTCATGGGAGTTGAACACCAAAACTTCTTTGAAGGGAGAGCAACCGCATATATGAAGGCGGGGTTAAGAGGAGATTCTGGTAAGCTTATATTTAGAGAGATAGAACAATGACAAAAAAAAGAGAGGAAGCTACTTTAGTAGGATATAAAATTTTATTTGATGTGAAAGGGAATCTTGTTACGGAACGAACTGCTGTAGATATTAAAAAACTTGAAAAATTCTTTAGTAAAGAAGACTATAGCTTAGTTAAAAGTATTATATCAGAAACTAAAATAGAACTAGATCGCATACATAATAGGATTGAGGCTGCGCTTGACGCTAGGAAATAAAAATGGGACAACATTTATTAGAAAGAACATTGGGATGGTTTAAAAGAAAAAGCCATGTAGATTCTAATTGGATCAATAAGGCAAGTCTTGTCGAGCTATATAATATAGATGTTACCGAAGATCCTGTAAGGCCAGAGATAGACTTAGAATGGAGAAAGTTATGTGGTAGGAAAATTTTTGGGCTTCAGTATGACGATGAAATTATAGCAGTAGTATGTTTGGCATTTACTAATGATGTGCCTCATACTGTACGTGAGCTAGATCTAATGAGTAAGGTTAGTAAGTATGAGAACAATGCAGACACCGCTGTTGCCTATACTGTTTGGTCTAAGAAAAAAGGCGGGGGTAAGAAAATAATGCAAGAGGTTCTACGATACGCAATAAATAAAAAGTTTAAAAAGGTTGTGACGCTATCTCCTCTTACTCCAATGGCAACTCATTACCATATTAGAAATGGAGCTAAACTTATAGGACTTAATGCAACAACCCAAAATTTTGAATATAATTTAAAAAAATAATATTTTAGTTTTTAAAATTAATTATTTATCTTTTAAATTAACATAAGTTCTACACCAATCCCGCCATGTCTTTACAGCCCACACAGTTGAAGCACAGATAACGGTAATTACTACCAAAACTAGCCATATTGATATGGCGTGGTGTATGACATTATCAAATCTTATAGCAAGTTCTTGCATCATTTTATATCACCATTTAACTTTGTTAGCCCAATAAGCTGCTGACATTTTTCCTTTTTTAATATTAGCTCCATGTCTTGCCTTAAAAGATTTCCTTCTGGCTTTTTGTTTTGCCGACTCACCTGCTTTAGGTTTACCAGCCGTAGAAACTCCCTGCTGACCAAAGCGTATTGTTTTTATTTGATCTCCTGACTTCGCTACAACAACATGAGATTTTGTTTTATGTCCCGGTGTTCTCTTAGGCTGGTTATAACCTGACACTCCTGCTCTTTCTAATCTTGAGTCTTTTTTCTTAGACATTTCTTGAAACCCCCTTCATCTTCTCAAACGTCCTAAGTCCACCAAGTCCTAGCATACCCATCAGTACTGTGGATAGCTGACTAAATTCAAACTCTGGAAGTTCCTGATCCATGCCAGCCAGTGCGAAACTGAACTGGAGGAGCGGAGCCAGTATAAAATGATAAGCTAAGGCTACCCCACAGACCCATCCTACAAACGGCCTCCAGCCAGCCACAAAGACGCTCCTGTGCGATGCCTCGGCCTTGTTCACCTCAAGCTGTGCTAAGTTAGCACTATGTAAGGCTGTCTCTAGCTCGTGTTGAAGCTTCATCTTTAAGTCTTTATCAACTACGAACTTATCTACAATCCCCGTGATAGGGCCAATTAACTTATCAATCATTATTCATCAGCCTCCATCTTCTCTAGCACCCCTTCAAGTTGCTTCTCTAAAAAGTCTAGCCGTATGTTTTGTTCTGCATCGTCAGGTAAAGCTCCTAATTCCCCACGAGGCCACAGCGTCCTAAACTCTGAGTTCTGGTCTACTTGGATAGTCTGTAGTACGAGGCTATGCTCTACAAAACTTAGTCTTTCTGTAAGATTAGAATAACCCATGACTCCTATAGCTGTAGCAATAATTAAAGCTATAAGATTCCTGATAGGAATTGTAATTTCTGAATTGTCATTTAACTTGGTTGAAGGAGCCATTATGTATTATCCTCTAATGATACTTCAATTTCAGATTGCAAAGTCCTTTCAACTTCTCCCCGAACCCATTCTGGAATGTCGGCAAAAGACATATCTACAAGCACATGATCTGCTGCTTTTTGTAGATATAGATCAATAAGTTCTTCGTAAACTCCCCTGAACTCTTCTCTCTTTATCCAAGGCTTGTCTTTTTTAGTCCGTTCTTTACAGTCTATTTGATAAGCATTGTCAAGATCTGTTTCGAGGTATAGGAGCATTTTAATTTTCTAAAGATCTTAAAGCGTCAGCAACTCTTTCCATTCTAGGCCTAATTCCAGATTTTCCTAGTTCCTCTGCCCTTCTATATTCATCGTTATCTAAATATTCATTAGCTGCTTCTGCGTATCTTCCTTGATTTATTAGCTCAACTGCTTGAGGACTCTGACGAATAGATCCCCTATAAAACTCATCCATGATAGCACCTTGCACCTCTACTGGGAACTGATCAAAAGGGCTAATAAGCTTTCTTGCTTCTTCTACTCTAATCCTCACATCTGTATCTAAGTATTTTTCTGCTTGAGCCTCGTCAATTACTTGCCCTTCTTTAACATCTGGCCCATAATGACCATAGCCTATAGTAAAATGCTCCTCTTCAGGGACAGGCTTGTACGCTTCGTATTCCAATCCTTCTTTTTCTCTTAAAGACTTTTTAACAATTTCTATTAAAGGATCTTCAGCCTCTCCGACTGCATTAGATTCAGGATCACCCCCTTCTTTAAAGCCCTGCCTAGAATCTTCTTCGTTTTCATATTGAGGGAACCAGTTACTGTATCCCTCAGTAGGTATTTGAATATCTACAGGTCTTCCTTCATCTCCAATATACGCTTCGCCTATTACTTGGGCTATCTGTTGAATCGGATTATAAAAAGGTTTTGATAAATCCAAAATGTCAGAATCTTGTTTGTCCCTACCAGTTGTATTTATACTTTGAGGGTTTGATTTGTCTTCAGAAAAATCTTCACGGAGCTGGTTAGCTACTGCGAGTGCCTTATCAATAAAGCCTAGTCCTTCGTACTGCTTATAAAGACCTTGATCAAAATCATATTCATCTCTAACATTTACTACACCGGGATCTATATCATAAGTAAAACGGCCTAGAGTAGTGCCTACTTGGCTTTCTTCTGGAGCATCACCAGATACAAAAGGTAAGCCACCCAGATTAGGGCCTTGTTCATCAGCATAGTCACCGTATTGCACATCCTCTCTACGTGTCCTGAAAGCTTCTTCTTCCGTTGCCATCCAATCAGAAGCCATTTGCCGATAGGACTCCGCTTTCGATTCCAGTAAGTCTAACTCCTTGTCTAAAGAAATGGCATTCAGATATTCCTCGTCCATATTAAAAAGTTTCTTTCGGCGCAACTCGTTTGAGAGATACGGCACAGTATCTAATAAATCCCCATGCTTAGAAATCAAACGGTTGAATAGTTCGTCTTTTCTTGGCCCCTCAGAAGCTTCTCTATATGCGGCAAGTTCTGGATCAGTTTTGGAAAGCTCTGTAAATTGGGAGATTAACTCAGGTAAGTTTTGAGCAGACCTTTTGTTACGGTCGGAAGTAGCCATTAGGGAATCGTACTGTTCGTGCCTGTTTTCAAAACGAGAAAGCTGTTCTCGGGCTGGCCCCGCTATTACGCTTGCTATCTCCATCAATTCTTTTTCTGTAAAATCTTCTTTAGTAAAAGGCTTATCTCTATCTCCGAATAATGTTTGTAGATAAAGACGCTTTTCCATACCAACATTGTTCTTCCACGCTTCGTAGGCTCTACTTTGCAACCTATCTAGAAAGTTAGATTTAGGATCACCTCCTTCTGAAAATCTAGCCCTACGTCTTTTAAGAGTATTAATCAGCCCTCCTTCTTTTTTATTCACCCTTCCCCTTCTTTGATTAAGAACATTAATTAGCCCACCCTTATTAGCTCTCTCCCTGCCAAGGATCTCCGTGGGCATAAACTGGTTCTCTCTCAACAAGACATATCCATTGTTATATTTAATAGCATCATAACCTAGCTTCAATAGCCCATGCCGAAGGATAAAGCTTTTACTTTGCTCTATAACATCTTCTTTATCTTTAGTCAACTCATCGTCCATTTCTAAAACAGTATCTCTTACTCCTAAATGATACTTCATAGAATCTATAATTTCATCAACTAAGAAAGGCTCGGCTCTAGTATTTCCTGCTTTTATTACTGACAGTCGTTTTTCTATAGCGGCAGGAGTTACCTCATCTACATTTAAATTTAATACATTTTTAAAATGTATCTTACCGGCTAATTTAACATCTCCTTGTACAGGACTTTCTGAAACTTTTAAGCCTATTGTTTTAGAATCTCGATATGCTTCTAAATTTGCTTTCCTAGAATCTTCAGGAAGTGCAGTATAAAAAGTCTGCTCTATTTCTAAGTCTTTTAAATCTTCTTCAGAATACAAAGATAATTCAGTTCTATCAAGCGTAGCATATTCCTCTTCATCTCGCGTTAGAAGCCTATACATATCATTTTCTTGAACCTTAAATCTTGCCTTTTCTTTATCAGATAGCTCTCGAATCTCTTCATCTTCTTCTACAAGACTTCCTTCTGCAAAGCCTGTTCGTTCTTTTGGCAGTAAAAAATCGTCTGGATCATTAGAATAAAAATCTATATCTGTAGCTTTTACGTTTCCAGTAATCCCCACTTCTTTATAAGGCCGTAAGAATTTTCTAATAGTATGTCTTCGATATTTAGCGGCTCTTAAATAACGGGCGGCTTCTTTAGTACTTATTTCGCCGTCCTCTAATAACTTTTTAATTGATAATAAAGAAACTTCTTGTTTAAAAGGTTCAGCAGATTTACCCCCCAAAGAATCTAAATGTTCTTCATTTAAATATCTTTCCCTAGTTCTTAATCCTTTTTTATTACCCGCTTTAAGTAAAGTCGCGGCTAATTTTGAAGCTAGTCCCCCGACTATAAAATGAACCCTATCTTCTTCGTCTTGAAAGGCTGCACCAGCTTGTATATTATAAGGCAGTCCTGTCATACGATCTATACGTTCATCAGGTTCTGAAACTGCATTATCTATATCTACAACTCCCCCAGTCTTAAATCCTCCTCGGACTCTTTTCTGTATAGGACGCCTTAGACCAAGGACTTCTGTAAAAGAACCTCTCGGACTTCTTTTTCTTAGATACTGCCGCCATTCCTTTCTTTGCTCTGGAGAAAGAGCGGCCCATCCGGGTATAGCCGTACCTAGAAATTCAAAGGGCGTTTGATGATACTGTAGACTATCTATAATTTTACCCGGAAGAGGCCCGGTCCCCGCCTTTAAAATAGGAGCCATACCATAGCCACCATACTTTTGTCCTTGTTTCCATCTATAAGCATATTCTAGTGGACCAAATGCTCCCCACCGCCTCAATCCCTCTGCAACTCTTTCTCCCTCTGGTAAGTCTAAACTGTCTCCATGAGAACGAAGCATATTAGCTAACATGGCTGTTCCAGTCATTAAGGTTGTAGCAGCTAAAGCTTTTGATCCATTAACCATAGGATTTTTAATAATTCCTCGCGCCATATTTTTTAATACAATATTATTAAAGGCGGTAGGATATCCCATAAATTGAACAAACAATTGTGTGGAAGGATTTTGAAACCATAAAGGAGTATTAGCTTCTGCTACAGCAGGATTCAAAATAATTTCTCTGGCAAATAAAGACGAAGCAGGAGTAATCGAGTGATCATAATAATCACTTTGTTTCCAATCTGATTGTCTAAAACTACCTGTTGTAGATCTTCCAAGATCCATATTATTTAAAGCTGCTTGATTTATTCTATTTTCATATGCTCCTTTTGTTTCCCCTCTTCTTTGTAGCAAGAATGAATGATGTCTTTCATGCGAATAAATAAACTGTCTAAATTCATCTACAGATTGAAACTGATCTTCAGGTAAGGCTTCTACACCTTTTGTTCTAGGCTTAGTCCAAGATTTATTTTCATATCGTTTTTGTAATTCAGTTTCATTCACATAAATTTTTCTGTCTTTTTTATTAAATCTAGCCCACGCTCTTCCTTTAGGAGTAATTGTTTCTGTAGTAATTTCAGGGATAACATACTGCTTATATTCTTGAAGGGCTTCTTTTGGATTTATTCCAATTTCACGTAGCTCTCGTCCTCTTCTTAAAATTGCCCTCTCGCTTAATTTCTGGCCCATAAAATTAGAGCCTCTATCTAGATCTCCTAATATTCTAGTAACCCTAGCATTAGAAAAATTATACGCTCCCATTTGAACTGCTTGTGTCCAAGGTATTAGCAAGTTATACTTAAAGAATTGTTGAGATATCCATCGTCCGCTCTTTGTATGGTATTCCCCATAAAGTCCTTTGAGTCTCTCTTCCATAGCATGTTCAGCAGCAATACCAGCTTGATAAAAATCCATCCAAGCCTCATCACTTAAATCTGCAACTCCCCGTACTTCTCGTCCTCCAGCTACTTGAGCAGATCTAAGTGCCCTTTTCATTCCCTTAGTAAATTGTCTTCCCGCAGCAAGACTAAATTCTTTTATAAATTTTGGAGTATCCGCTAAGTCTGCTCTAGACAAAGCAATCATAGGCTCAGTTATACTTGATAATGTAGCTAGGGGCAAATACGCAAGCCGCATAGAAACCTTTGCTCCGTCTAATGCTGCTCTGGCAAAAGGATTTTTAATATGACTAGATTCTAATCCGGTTACACGGCTATAAAGTTTCATTAGCCCTGAATCGTCACCCCGTCCTGCTGCCCCTCCCGTGATTTCATTAATAATATCTATAGTCAAATCAGGATTAGATTTTCGTGCCTCCAATAATTCTTCTTGAATAGGTTTCTGCCACCTCTCTGCAAACTGAGATTTAGTATTTCCAAATAAGGCAGTTCTTTCTATAGCAGAAGAAACCTTGTGCATATAATCACTAAAAATTGTTTTAACGTCTGTTTCAATAACACCAAGATCTGCTAAGTCCATAGTGTTTAGTTCACTAAATGCTCTCGCTTGAGTAAACCCTGTACGATCTGAATTTATATTAGCCTGTCCAACAGATAAATCATATTTACCTGAAATCATCTTGTCAACTAATGCTTCCCCTTTTAGCCTTCTAGCTATTCTTTTTATTTCTTCTGTACTAGCATTAGGATTTCTCGCTTCCGCTAACTCTCTAAAGCTTTTGTGGTCCCCTAAAAAATCAGAAAAGGCAGATTGATCGTAATCTAATTGTTGACTTAAAACAAATTCGAATTCTTCATTTTTAGTAGTAATCCACTTACCAGATTCTGTATCATAAGTAGAAGTTATTACTATAGACTCAGCTTCATCAGGAGTTAAAGGTCTAAATTCCCCATCTTCTCCCCTCTTCTGTAACGTGCCAGTTTCTACATTAAGTTCAACATCGTTATCAGCAATTTTTCCTTTAACTTTAGGGAACGTGCCTTCTAGTAAATCAGTATGTTTTGTTTTAACTAGTAAATCAACTATCTTATTTTTCTGTAGTTCTAATGCGTCATATATCCATACACGAGGCATATAATTTTTAATTTGTTTTTTACCGAAACCAAATAGACTAGTAACTTCTCCTATTTTTCCATCTGTACCAACTGTATCAATAAAAGAACCTTGGTTATGTGCATCATCCATAGCCCTTCGTATATGAAAAGCTGCACCAATAACTTCGGGAGAAACAAACTCTCCATATAGTTTAATTCTCCCCACCTTATTAGCTTGAGACTTTAAGGTTCCATCCATTGTCCTATTAGCTTGTCCGGGCTTAATATTATAATATTGTTTATATAACTTTTCTAAGTTAAAATTATGATCGTCGCTAAGTAACCCTAATAATTGTTTATTAGCAAGAGGGTCGATTTCAATATTATAAAAACTATGTTTACCTAATAATCCTCTTCCTCCATGAATAACTCTAGATATAAATTTATCAGCAGTAGTTCTAAGCTTTCCTTCTCTCATTTCTCTTCGGATATTATAGCTAGGCTTAACGACCTTATCTATCATATCGTCATCTAAAATACCTTTAAAGGCATCATATCGTACTAGTTCAATAAAGTTTTTAAGTTTCGGGGAGGCCGCTTCTGCAACATGAATATAACGTGTTGTAGCTTTACCAAGTGTGGCAGCGATTCCTTTATTAAAAGCATAAGAAGCTTTTCTAAATCTTTCTATATCTCGTGCTTCAGTAGGACGCTTTCGCCCAGTTTTTTGATCTAAAACTTCCTCTGGAAAACTAATGTCATTCCTACCCATAGCCTTTGCATGGCCTCGCCTAGCGATAGCACTACCAACACGGGCCACGCTTCCGCCTAGACCAGCGCCTAATATAGCTCCTGCTCCTGTAGCCGTAGCCAATTCTCCCCAACTAAAATCTTCATTTCTTAGTCCGGTTTGACGTTCGCTTATTTGTGTAGCCGCATTAATTAAGTTGCCATCTAAGGCTCCTTCAGTCATTCCGATGCTCATTCCTTGGAGAGTTTTTTCCCATGTAGGAGACAGGGCAAGCTGCTTTGCTTTAGTTCTTGTACTTTGTGCTAAAGCTTGCCTACCAGCCATCGCCGCAACTCCTCTAGCCCCGGCTTGTACGGCTGCTCCTCCCGCTCCCGCCGTAAACATACTTGCTACAGCAGTTACGATATTCATAGGGTCTGCTAGTAAATCAATACTAATATCTTTAGTAGCTTCTACGATCTGTCGAGTACCGCCTAATTTTGCCTTATCAAATACCTGACGTATAAATCTGTAATCTTCCATCATGTCAGGAGTCCATTGCCTATTCTGGAATGCCCTAGTAATGGTACGAGTAGTACTCCACTTTTCATCTCGTAGGTATTCAAAAATATCTTTAGTTCGTCTAACAGAAGCATCCTGTTGTAGCGTACCAAGACCTTCTAAAAATCTATTAGTCCTTGCTGTCCATTCTTCATGTAAGAAATGACTTGGATCTTCTAGATCATCAAGACTAAATTCTTCTGTAATAGATTCAACTGGCGTAGAACTTCGGGTTCTTTTAGTGGCGGGTACAAAAGTCCCATCCTCTTCTCTATTAAACCTCTTATTAGTATTATGATCTTGTTTATAATTATTTAGTAGAGTTAGAGCATGTAGTCTTCTAGCTTCTGCTTCAGGGATTTCTTCTTCAACCATAGGTTGCGGAGGAGGTAAAAAAGAATCTTCAACAACTTCTTCTTCCTCTTCTTCTTCTCGACCTCTTTCATAAAGATCAACTAATTCTTGATAGGTTGCCATTAGGTTACTATTCTCCGTACCTTTCATTAAGTTGGGCTAATTTAGTTTTAGCGTCTTGAACACGATAAGTCCCTGTATCAGCTAAAATAATTTGTTCTAGATGTTCTCTTATTTCTTCTACAGAACTTTTTCTAGTAAGACCCGTTAAAGTAATAGTGCCGAAAGATGTACCTGTAAGTAAAGGAGGCGCACCACGAGTCCTAGTTATTTTTTCAACCCCCGGAAGATCTTCGCTCCAATCTACCCCAATATTATCTAACCAATCAGTAGAGGCTCCTTCTATACTAACTCCACTTAAATCTACATCAACATCAGTAGGAGTTGAGGATTCTATTATACTTCTAAGATCCTCTTGTTGATCTTGAGTTAAGTCAGGATTCTCAGCAATATAAGTGTCAATTACTCCTTGTGCCTGAACTGGATTATAATTAGGATCATTTTCTTGTGCGCTTATAATCTGCTCTCTTAATTGAGAAACAGAAGTTTCGTCAGCACTAAAGGCATTTCTTTGTGGAGTTCTTTGAGCAACTTCTTCTTGTTCTACTATTAGTTCTTGTAATCGTTCTTGGTTTCCTGAATCAAAGAAATCTGGATTCAGAGCATCCCCGGCCCATTCTTCCATAACTTCAGATGGAACTGTCGAAGTTATACCATTTGCTATTACAGTAAGCTCCTCTTTTGATAAAGGCATATATGTCATTTCTGAAGGGCTACCACCCATACCCAAGATTTTAGTAGTATGCTCATGATCAAATCTTTCTTGTTCTATTAAGGTACGAAAGGCCAGATTAAAAAAGTGTTGTTTGTCGAGGGGTGCCATTGGGGCTATTAAATTATTGTCCTGTGCATGAGCCTCTGCCCCTTTTTCATATTTCCACTCTAAAACAGAAGCTAACTGACTTACATCTCCTATAAGTCGCGCTTGTGGATTCTCCCCTGTTTCAGGAACTTGGATATTCCCTAAGACTTCAGCGAATGTTAAGTCGTGTGTATCTGAAGAATCTTCTGGATCTATCATCGTAACACGGTGTAATCCGTATACTTTAAGATCCTCATTAATTGAAGGAATATTGCCAGCAGCCAAGTGTTCTATATACTGCGCCCACTTTTCGTTATATCTACCATAAACATCCTTAGATGATTCTACTTCAGGTGTTACAAACTCACTAAGATTCCAATCTAAGTTTCTTGGTCTAGCTGCCCTTTCTCTTAATTCACTAGCCTCTTGTCTTCGTCTAGTAGCCCTATCAAAAAAGCTTGCAATAGTTTGTTCATCAGCACTAAGCCCTTCTCTATTCATCATTCCTTCGGTAGTTCTAACATCAATATCGTCAAGCCTGTCTTTAGAATGAATTCCTAATGCACCCATTAGGCTATTAAATATACTACTGTCTCCTCCTATTCTAGTTCTTTCGTTATCTATCATGGCTTGAATAGTACCATAATAATTCGTACTTAATCTTTCTCTGTCAGTAGAGTCTATTGCGCCTCTAAACTCGGAATGAAGATTCATTAAATTTTCATAGGAATCTAGCTCATCTTGAATTTCAGGAACATATTCAGCATAAGCCCTTGCCGTATCTTTTGCACTTAAATATTGCCCACTACTTGCCATATGAGCATCAAATAGTTGCTCTGATCTTGCTGTTCTCCAATCTGAGGGATCATAGTCTCCTAACATATCATTGTGAGAATCCCAAAAATTAAAACCTTCACGTACATTCTGTTCCGCTTGACGCAAAATAGGCTGTGCCCCTGTATACCAATCTTCTGCTCTTTTGGTAGCTCTTGTACGCAAAGCTTGGTTAGCTATATTAACTCCTAATAAAGCCAGATCTTGACGCTTTACAGTCTTTTGAATTTTTTTAGTCCTCTTTTTTGCTTCCGCTAAAATAGGACCGGCAAATTCTTCAATACTTTGTGCCATTATCTTATTTCCTTATCTAATAAATTAGGAGGTGAGTCCTCTTCAATTCTATCAGGAGCCAACAAACCAGCTTCTTCTGTAGGACTAAAGTTTTTTAATTTTTCTTCAACATCTTTAGGTAGCTGACCCTTCTTAGCTTTTGGAACTATTTTATCTTTTGCAACTTGAATTGCATTTTCTAAGCCAGCTAATTGATCTTCAGGATCATCTGGCTCTTTTTCTTCATCCCTATATAAAATAGGATCTGGAATACCAGCCTGTTCTGCTAGCCCAAGTAACATATACATAATAGGCTCTATCAATAACAGCATCAAGTCTGGATTCCACAGACCCTTTGTAAATCCATCATACAATAAAATTTGTGTGATATCCCCAATATTCATTCCGTCATTTAGAGATTGCATTAGAGTATGGTAAGTTTCTGGTTCAGTAACCTCTATAAAAAAGGCGTCAATAGCTGGACTTACTTCAGTAAAGGCAGTCTCCCCTTCCCACGGATAAGGAGTATCGGGATTATTTGTTAATGATTGTCCGGGAATTGGAGCGCCATTGTTAGCTAAAAACTCTAATCCTTCTTGATCATACTTTAAATTTTCTTGCATCTGAGCCATAATTTATTTCCTAAGCTGCCGGTGCCTGACTTATTGGAGGAGGACCATAGCCTCTCATTGTTTCCCAATAGGCTATATCAGAAGGATCATTCCATGCTTGATTTAGATTAGCCTGATGAGCCTGTCCTCCATAATAATGCCCCCTACCTTTATCCATTAAATCTACTTCGTTAAATTTAGTATATGTCGAAGGACTAAGAGCCTCAACTATTGGAGTATAGCTGCTCTCTCCATATTCATTATTAGATATATAACTAGCAGTTGCCTCCTTTATTCCTGCCGTAAGTCCTTGAGTAACACCGCTAGCAGCAGCAGAACTAAGTCTAGTGCCAATAGAAGGTACTACCTCTTCAGGAGGCGGCAAAGCGGCAAAAGTCTGTTTTTGTATATCCGCCGTAGTCGGAAACTCAGGTATAGCAGAAGGAGGAGTCCCCGGTTGCCTTTCTAATAGACTAGTAGTTGATAGAGGCTCAATATTTGGCACAGTTATTGTTGAAAGTTCTTGGCTTCCTAAAGTAGGAGCTTGTTCTGTTCCAATTACATTACCAATAACATCCTCTGATATAGATGAAATTCCAGCTTGTTTAGGAGTCAAAGTAGTTTGTCCCCATTTTCCAAGATTTTCATCCCACGCCCAACTCTTTAAATGTTCTCCAGAGGCTTTCATTTCTCCCCAAGTTTGTGTAGCAATATCGCCAGTATTAGGATTAATACTTGTCATTTTAATATCATTTATTCCGTCAGTTATTACTCCTGTCTCACTACCAAATAGTTCTCGTCCTTTCTCTGCAACCCAATCTATCCCATCTCCAATAGCGCCCGTTACAGTTTGAAAGGCTGTTCCTCCTGTATGAATAGCCTGAGCAGTACGCCCAATTATTCTCTGAAATATATTAGCCGTAGGAGAAGTCATTGCTGCCCCTACTGCTTCTAATCCAGCTAGACTGAATTTAGTTCCTGCTTGAAGAGCTAAATTCGATCCTGCTAAAGCTCCGGGGGCCATCTTTAAAAGCCCCTTCCATAGCCATCCTGCGGCATGAGGCATTAAAAACATTAGGCCAATCTGACCTACTATTCCTAATTTTTGAAAAGGCTCTATAATTTTACCTACAAACTTTCCGACCTTCTTGGCAACCTTTTTTATACCCCTGCCAATTTTTTTGACAACCTTTTTTATGCCTTTAAAAATTCTGTCTAATCCCACTTTAACTCTCCTTAAATAATATTAACTGGGGGAACCCCCTTCAAAGTTGGCTCCTAATAGCCTTGTCCAATTAGCATTAGAAACAGTAGACCATGTTTTTGCCATATCTCCTTCATTCGCTAAAGCCTGCGCAATAATTTGTGTTTTCCTATTCTCATAATTCTCGGCTGATTGCCAATCATAGTTAGCCCTATCTCTCATTTCTTGCCATAAAAATGATAAAGCCTGTGAAGACATACCAAAAGCATTCTGAGCGTTTTGCATAGCAACCTGATTAGCTGCGGCAGTTGTTACCGTATTAGCTTGACGCCTCCATGCAACATTAGATTGTTCTACTGCCTGTGCATTTTGAGAGTTCCACTGTTCCCTATTAAATTCATTTTGTGCATTAAATTGATTAATAGAATTAGCCATCGCCGCATTTGATTTTGCCAAGTCTGCTTCAACTTGTGTAGTCATAGCAGTCTGTGCATTCTTTTGCTGCGCATTAAATTGTTCCATAGCATTCTTTTGTTGGTCATTATACTGATCTACCTGTACGCCTAGATTTGTCATAAATTGATCTGTTTGGTTTTGGCTCGTAGCATTAAACTGTAAAGCTGCGTTTGTTGCCGATTGATTAGACAATAGCCTTTGTTGAGTTTGTTGAGCTTTTAACATATTAGCTTGCTGATTATTATTAAGATTAGCCATATCCATAGCTAAAAAGTTTTGAGCATTAGTAACCGCTAGTCTTTCTGTAACATTTAAATTAGCAATATCCATTGAAGCCATCGCAGTAGCCCTTTGCATAATAGACTGCTGCTCTGCATTCATATCTGTAATAGCTACTGTCTGCATAAACTTACTGTTAGCTAATTCTATTTGTTGTGCAGAACTAAACTTAGTCAAGTCCATGTTAGCTTTTGTAGTAGCATTTTGAATTGCCGACTGCTGATCAACATTAAGTTGAGCAAGACCCATTTGACTAGCTAACTGCGCTTGCAGTTGATTAGTTTGCATAGTCTTGTTAAGATTTGCAAGCTCTATTTTCTCATCATTACTTAATAGTTCGCTTTGGTGTAAGTTTTTAGAAGATAGATTAGCTAATCTCATTTGCTGGTCATTGCTTAAATTAGCAAGTTCCATCTGCTGCTTAAAGCCTTCGTTTTTAGCCATAAAATCTGCGGCTACTTGGAACTCTACCATTAGCTCTTGATTCTTTGCAGATTGATTAGCCCCTACAGCATTAGCTTCTACCTGAAGCTCTGCCATGTTTAGCTGCTGTTCGCTAGCTAGATTAGATATTCTCATCTGCTGTTCATTCTGAGATCTGATAACAGCTTCTTGTTGTCTATTCTGGAGGTCTTGTGTTCTTGTTTGCTGCCTCTGTTCAGCAGTTGTCATAACGGCCTGTTGGTCAAACTGGCTCTGTAAGACTTTCATCTGTTGAGACATTTGAGCGGTCTGACTTCCAGCAGCTTGACGATTAGCCAAATTAGCCATTCGTCTTTGCATGTCTTGTGTAGACTGCGCTAAAGCAGACTGTTGTTGATTGCTTAGATTCTGTGCCGCTCTTTGTTGCAAAGCTTGTGCATTAGACTGAGCCATTGGTAAAGCACTTTGAATAATAGCATTAAAAAGAGAATCTCGTCCAACTGTTGAAACGCTAAGTCCTCTAGCTGCCATGCCTTGATTAACAGCAGCAACAGCAGGCTTTGCCCACAAGGGTATTTCACCATCTTCCATACCACCAAGAAGAGTTTGCATTTGTGAAGATACTAAAGCTTCTGTAGGTAGTGCAGCAATAGCCGCCTGAACCTCCACAGGCTCCTCATCTAATTGAGCTTCTACAGTTTCAGGATCTTGTACAATGGCAGCAGCTATGTCAGGAGGTATAATATCATCTGCTGCGATCATATCAGCAGCATCTCTTTGAGCTAACTTACCTTTGACTATTCTTTGTTTAGCCGCCTCATAGCCTACAATCTCATCTATAAAGGCTTCGTCCCCGTCTGGTGCCGGTTTCCCTGTTATTTGCGTACGTTCAAAAACTTCAGCTTCAGGAGTAGCATTAACAGTTGTATCTTCTCCTTCTACTTCTTTTACTAAATAATCATCATCTGGTCCTAATACATCCTCAATTCTCTCAGCCTCTCCAGCTTTAATTTTAAGATCATCTACAGTTGCAAATTCAGCTTCTCCTGTTATCTTGCCTGTAATAGGATTTATTTTTCTCGCAGTAATCTCGTCTTCTGTTACTTGAGCGGCAGTAACGGTAGGATCTCCTGTGATTTTATCGCCAGTATATGTTTTCGCAGTAAGAGTCGTAGGATCATCTACCTCTAAAAGAATTGGTTCTCCTTTTTCGTCTAAAACCAACTCTCCAGTTGTAGGATTTCTTTGGTAGCGTGTGGCCTGTGCGGCATCCCCTACAGTGGGCATAGTAGCCTTTGCGGTTTCTGCTTTTTCTAGGGTTGCGGTATCTTTAACAGCTATTCTATGTCCATCAGGACTATAAACCCACTTCATGCCGGGAGCATCACCTTCTCCCATTACGGTAGGATAGGCAAATCCCGGTGGCATAGTATCACTATAGCCTTCTGGAATAAAGCCGCCCATTTCCTCTGTAGCTGCTTCAGCTAAGGGTAGTGGGTTTCCTTTGCTGTCTAAAATCAAGTCACCAGTTACTGGATTTCTTTGATAACCTACTGCTTCTGGACGAGGTATCTCTGGTTTTGCACCAAATATTCTTTCTGCTCCAGATCTTTGTGCTTGAACAGCCTCTTCTGTTTTATCAGAAAATACTTCACCGGGAGTTCGTTTATTAGCAGCAGGATTTTCTTCTATATAGTGCTTTTCATTTTCTTCCCAGTCTGCTAGCTCTTGATTATACAAGAGTCCCTCTTGAGGACCGAAGTCTTTTCTATCTGGTCTTGGATACCGTTTTGTTTTTGGTGTTGGTGTTGTTGTTGTTGTTGTAGCAGGATCTTCTTTTTTAGGAGGAGTATAAGTCGATGTTTTTATATCCGAAAAAGTCGTATCTGTCGTAGTGTCTCCACCACCACCACCTGTCGTAGTCGTAGTAGGCGTAGTAAACGTAGGAGTATGAACAGTACCTTCATCACCAGTCGTAGTCGTAGTGCCTCCACCACCACTAGTAGTCGTAGTGCCTCCACCACCACTAGTAGTCGTAGTATTAGTTTGCTGTGCTTTGGTCCACTCGTTTAACTCCTGCTGATATAGCCTACCCTCTTCTGGGCCATAGTCACTTCTTTTAGGTCTTGGACTACTTCCTGAAGCAAGCTTAACTCTACCGCCTTTACGATAATCTTTACGCAAGTAGTTTGCTCTAGCCCGTTTGTTTTTTCTAGCCATTATTTATCCCTATCAAAAAGCCTGTCAATTTTTTTCTCAAGTTTTCCAATGCTATCTAAAATCCTATCAATATCATCTGCGAGTTCTAGTTTAGTAACATAGTTACCAGCTAGTTCTTCTCTAGTCTTATTTAAAAGTATATCAAGTCTTTTATTCTCGTTTGTATTAGCCCTTATACTATAAAAGATAGGGGCTAAAACAAGCGTTATAAAAGCGTTCCAAAGTATATATGCTGAAAGTTCCATAATATTCCTTGTCTATTGTTCTTCTAAAGTTGTTATTCGTGCCGTAAGCGACTCAATCAATGTCTGCTGTTCTTGGATAGCCTTGACGAGCATCGGCACTAAATTACCTTGCGATATTTGCTGAGTGCCATCTGGATCTTCATTCCAAATATTATGACCATTGGCAACGTCTGAATGAGCATCAATTACTGTTTTAACTTCTTGGGCTATAAATCCGTGGTGTGCTTTCCCTTCTCCATAAACAGGACCTGATGATTCTGCATCATACTGAGGTAAGCCATTTGAAATAGCGTTCTTATCATTCCACTTGAATGTAACAGGGCGTAAAGCATTAATAAACGATAAGCCAACAGTTGAATCTGCAACATCCTTTTTAAGTCTTAAATCTGACGCTGCCGCCCACGATGTGTCTGAACCATCAAGTCCTAGTGTCGCTGTACCTCCTGCCAAACCTATTTTTACTGTATTTGTGCCCCCGCCGGTAACACTATTACCAATGACGATTTCATTATCTACATCGACAGCACTTGGCCCGTTGTTGTAGCCAATGGCGACGTTACGGTCACCTGTTGTTAAGTTGTCGTGACACTCACCACCAATAATCGTGTTCTGTACTCCTGTTTCGATTGCTGCTCCAGCGGAGTATCCAATGGCAATATTGAAAGCGTTTGTTTCAGACGTAAAATTTTGGCTGATTAGTGCGGCGTGTCCAATTGCGATATTTCTACATCCAAATGTATCAGAACCTAAACAATTTAGACCTATTGCTACGTTACCCTTTCCCTCATCTAAAGCATCTCCTGCTTGGTATCCGACAAATGTATTGTCATCCCCGGTAGTTATAGCCGTACCCGCTTGGTCGCCCACAACCGTGTTGTAATTTCCTCCGCTTGTAATACTGTCACCTGCTCCACTCCCCGCTCTGAAGTTACTTGTTCCTGCTGAAGCGGTGATGATGTCTGCACCATCGGAAAAGGTT
>TARA_R110002020_G_scaffold406379_2_pt1 | contig 42935 bp, 37 predicted proteins | sample TARA_R110002020 | Tara Oceans TARA_R110002020 (sample SAMEA4396489) | marine metagenome | biome: Westerlies Biome; feature: [MES] marine water layer (ENVO:01000295) within the mesopelagic zone...; material: water (ENVO:00002006), including particulate matter (ENVO:01000060) such... | reverse complement strand
ATCGCTGGCCAGTGGCTGGAAGACAACATGGGCGACGTGGTTAACGTGCGTCTGTATGACACCCAGGAAAATGCTTACCTGGACATGAACTCCGGCCGTATCGATGGCGTACTGGCAGACAACTTCGTGCAATACGAGTGGCTGCAGAGCGATGCCGGTGCCAACTTCGAGTTCAAGGGTGACCCGGTATTCGACAACGACAAGATCGGCATTGCCGTGCGCAAGGGCGACCCACTGCGTGAGCGTCTGAACGAGGCACTGCAGGAAATCATCGATGACGGTACCTATGCCGAAATCAATGAGAAGTACTTCCCCTTCAGCATCTATTGACCTGACTGGCCGGGCCCTTCGGGGCCCGGAACTGATACCCGCCCATGCTTGATTTACAAGGTTTCGGTCCAGCCCTGCTTGAAGGGACCTGGATGACCATTCGTTTGTCCCTGGCCTCGGTGGCTCTGGGATTGCTGTTCGGACTGCTTGGCGCCAGCGCCAAGATCTCCGACAATCTGTTGCTGCGCAGCATGGGCGGCTTCTATACCTCGGTAGTCCGAGGCATTCCTGAGACCCTCTGGGTGCTCATGGCCTATTTCGGTACTGTCTCGCTGATGAACTGGCTAGGCAGCTATTTCGGTAATCCGTATCTGACCCTGTCGCCCTTTGTCGCCGGTACCCTGGCGCTGGCGCTGTGTTTCGGGGCTTACGCCACGGAAGTGTTCCGTGGCGCGCTGTTGTCCATCCCGCCAGGCCAGAAAGAAGCCGGGCTGGCCCTGGGCATGTCTGGCCCGCGTATATTCTGGCGCATTACTCTGCCGCAGTTGTGGCGGGTTGCCTTGCCCGGTCTGGGTAACCTGTACCTGATTCTGTTGAAGGACACCGCCCTCGTTTCGCTGATCACACTTGATGAAATCATGCGCAAGGCTCAGGTGGCTGCCAATGCCACCAAGGAACCCTTCACCTTCTATTTCTCCGCCGCGCTTATTTATCTGGGCCTGACGGTCATCATCATGGCCGCGCTGCACTGGTTTGAGCGACGCGCCAATCGCGGCTTTACAAGGACCGAGCTATGACCTGGGACGAACGCTGGGCATTGCTGGTCCGCTGGGCGCCGCAACTCTGGGACGGCACCCTGCTGACACTGCAGATCGTCGCCATCGCGGTTATCGTCGGCTTGGTATTTGCCATTCCGCTGGGGCTGGCCCGCGCCTCAAGGCATTGGTATGTGCGTGCCCTGCCTTACACCTACATCTTCTTCTTCCGCGGCACGCCGTTGCTGCTGCAGCTGTTTCTGGTCTATTACGGTCTGTCGCAATTTGAAGCGGTGCGCGAGAGTATCTTCTGGCCGTACCTGCGCGACCCTTACTGGTGCGCGCTGATCACCATGACCTTGCACACCGCGGCCTATATTGCCGAGATTCTGCGCGGCGCCATTCAGTCGGTCCCCAGCGGCGAAGTCGAAGCATCACGCGCATTGGGCATGTCCAAGCGCCAGTCACTGCAGTACATCATCCTGCCGCGCGCGATTCGCATCGGTCTGCCCGCCTACGGCAATGAAGTAATTCTGATGCTCAAGGCCAGCGCGGTGATCTACACCGTTACCCTTATGGATGTGATGGGCGTGGTTCGTACCATCAACTCGCGTACCTATCAGTACGAGATGTTCTTCCTGCTCGCCGGCCTTATCTACCTGGTGATCACCCTGCTGTTCACTGAGCTGTTCAAGCTGGTTGAGCGCTGGCTGAAGATCGAGGCCAGCCGCAAGCGCTGATCTGGCAATGGATCATGCCGAGCGCTTTGAGCAACTGGATGCCTGGCTGTTACGCCACCAGGCCGTCTGGCGCGCCACGCCCTTTACCCAGCACCAGCTACCCTGGGAGCGAGACTGGCCCGAACTTGCCACATGGCTGCGCTCACGCAGCCTGGCCCAAGCCGAGCAGGCCCACACCGAGCTTTCCTGTTTAGCAGCCCCTGCGCCCTTTGCCGAGCTGTTGGCACAGTCGCAATCGCTCTGCGCGATGCCGGACTGGAGTGTAGCCAGTACGCAAGCCTGGCCGGAGATGCTCGAGCGACATATCCCCGGGCGTAAATGGCAGCAGATCACCCGGTTTGCGCAGGCAAGCCAGCAGCGCTGGCGACAGCCACCGAGGCACTGGTTTGACTGGTGCGCTGGCAAGGGTCATCTGGGGCGCTTGCTGGCGTGGCAGGGTGGCCTGCCGCTGACGTGTCTGGAGCGCGACCCCGAGCTCAACCAGCAGGGCCGTGGGCTAAGCCAGAGCCTGCAGATACACGCCAGGCATATCGATTGTGATGTGCTGACCAGGCAGGCCTGGCAGCAGCTGCGTGCCGATCACAGCCTGGTAGCGTTGCACGCCTGCGGCCAACTGCATATGACCCTGCTCGAGCAGGCCGTCACGGCGGGCTGCAGGCAGATTGCGCTGTCGCCCTGCTGCTACAACCGAATCGAGGGCGTAACATATCGGCCGCTCTCGCAGGCTGCTCGACAGTCCGGCCTGCAGCTAAGCAGGGACGATCTGGGCATACCCCTGCAAAGCACGCACACAGCTGGCCTGCGCACCCGCCGTTTGCGCGACCGGTCCATGGCCTGGCGATTGACGTTTGACCTGTGGCAGCGTGAGGTGCGCGGTGAGAACAGCTACCTGCCCACCCCCTCAAGACCCGAGAGTGCAGTGCAGGGCGGTATAGCTGAGTTTTGTAATGACCTAGCCCGCCACCACGGCTTACCGCGGGCTTCTTCCGCACAGTGGGCTGCGCTGGAACCGCAAGGCTGGCGGCGCCTGGCGGAAGTACGCAATCTGGAGCTGGTAACCGGATTATTTAGAAGGCCACTGGAAGTCTGGCTGCTGCTGGATAGGGCTATGTACTTGCAGGAGTCGGGTTACGACGTCCAGCTAGGGCTATTCGCCCCGGCGCACCTGACTCCGCGCAATTTTCTGCTGATTGCAGAAGAAAAAACTGAACAGCCCGTCACCAGGCTGTGAACGGGTTGCACACAGACTTATCCACAGATTGTGTGTATAAAACTTATCCCCGGCATCTGTGCATAACAATGTTGATGACTTCTTGGTAGTTTCACAGAGGCCCCGAAACTCGTGCCCTGTAGGGCGTTGATCAAAAACAGATCAAAGTGGATATCTCTGTGTTAACAAGGGCTTGAGGCGCACTTGTCAAGTGCTGGAAGAGATTTCATGCACAAGCTGGCTTAAGCATGAAACAGGAAAAAAATCAGTGTTTTTACCCACAAGCGCCGCGCACGGCTTTACACCGCAGCCAAGCTCTATATAATGCGTGCCCATGCCGGTATAGCTCAGTTGGTAGAGCAACTGACTTGTAATCAGTAGGTCCCGAGTTCGACTCTTGGTGCCGGCACCATACGCAGTAACGATAAAGGCCAACCTTCGGGTTGGCCTTTATCGTTTGTGGCTGAGATAAACACGAAATCAACACGCTAAGCGTTTTGCTTGGTGGCCTTATATTCTCATCACATTCATGTTTTGACCCCCTTCTTGGTGGTCGTCAGCTGTGTCGAATACTCAACGGCAATCTCTCATTTTTATTGGCTTAGTCTGTTTGTTATGCGCCCAGGCAGGCCAGTGGATAGCCACAGCTTGAGAAGCCTCAGGACTTAACGTTTTATTGAGACATGCTGGATAAATTAAGATTTTCATGGCTGCGTGAAGAAAATGTTTGATGTGGTAATCCCTCCATTTTTAGCGGAGCTACAGAAGTAGAGTCACGCCACCATAACCAATCTCAGTCGCACGAAAGCAAAGCTGGCCTATTACTTCAAACCCTCCCGCACCAATCTAGATACCGCTGCGTGGTCCCGGCGAATTAAGAGAGACATGATGCTGGGCATATCGCCAGAGCACGCCTTCCGAGCGACCTTAAATCAGCACTAAATTGCTGGTAAAGTCTGAATTAAAGCAATTTCATGATTTATATTGCCGATTAATTGGTGCTGGCCTATATTTGTCAGCATATTAATGCCGATTGAGTTCGCCGTGATGTACGAAACGCTAACCATACAAACCTATGTGGAAGGTCAGTGGCACGATGCCCTGGACTTGGCCGTATCGGATACGCAAGCCGTTGCGGGCAAGCGCATCACCGCGTCGTACAAGGCAGCTTATCTATGTGACTTCTATGAGGTGTCAGATAGTCTTTTCGAGCATGCGGTCAGCGTTAACTTGCCGGTCAACTGGAGTGCTGAGGACAGTAAAGGCTTTCCAGCTTTCGTTCTCGACATTATTCCGGCGGGTCATGCGAGAAGCTCGCTGCTCAGGCGATTCAATAACGACATGCCGGCCGAATTGGATCGTGATCTATTTTTGCTTGGTAGATGCACTCCATCGCCTATAGGTAATCTTCGCGTGAAGGAGTCCGTTGAAGCCTTGGAGAATACGGACGAGGAAGCCTTCGCTCGTCAGGAGGTGGTAACGCGCTCCAATGACTTTCTTGAATACGCCTACGAAGCTGGCGCAGCGCTGGGCGGCGCGACCGGCGCTCAGGGCGAAGCACCCAAGCTGTTGTTGGCAGAGGGGCCTGATGACGAGTTTTATGCTGATGCGATGCTCATTGACTCCTTGGTGAAAGCACACTGGCTGGTGAAGTTTGCCCGCAACAAGGTTACCGAGAATGATAAAAACATTCTTCGCGCTGAGTACCAGTACTACAAGGCGGTAGCGAGTCTCGGCATGAATACGGTTTCGATAGATGGGTTGAGTTTGGAAGAAGCTGAAAAGCCCAGCCTCTGGATGCCGCGGTTTGACCGCAACGTCGTTGGCGGTAGCGTGGAGCGTACTCCTGTCGAGTCGGTCTACTCATTACTGGGTAATACAGAGCCTGGATCGAGACTCAGGCATGAGGTGGTGTTATCGAGGCTGATTGAACTGTGGTGCTCCAGCGGGCAAGCCGATGAGGTTCCTGAGCTGGTCTTTGAATACATCCGTCGAGACCTGCTTAACCGAATCCTGGGCAACAGCGACAACCACGGTCGCAATACATCTATTTTTCGATACTGCGGGAGGTTTGATCTAGCTCCAATCTATGACTTGGCACCAATGGTTCTGGATGCCGAAGGCGTCACCAGGGCAACGAAATGGGATGCCGAAAAGAAAGGGAGCCCACAGTGGCGTGAGATCTGTGCGTACTTCCCGCAGTGGTATGCCCCAGATGAACTCTATGAGCGTGTCCGTAGCGCGGCCAATGAGTTCAGGGCGCTACCGGATCTACTGGTGAATATGCCTCTGGACGTTCGTCAATCAAAGGCTATTCCAGTAAATGATCTGGACTTGAATCTTGAACTATGGGGGTTGCTATGAAAGCCATGACCGGTGAGCAACGTAAGCAATTGATTGACGAGATCATGGCGCTACAAAGTGGCGGCGAGTTAACGCTCGGTATGGCTGTTCGCAGGCTTCGTCTGGAGATCACAGGTTTTGATCAGGCGACCTTTGCTCAAATGTGCGGCATGTCTACGAGAGCCTTGTATCAGCTGGAAACGGACAAGGGCAATCCAACCTTGAGTACCATCGATTCGATACTGCGTAAATTTGGCCTGCGCATGGGGATCATGGCGGCGACTGCATTGCCTTCAAGAGCGCCCGCTCTTACTGGTAAACGTAATGGCGTATCCGATGTTGATAAATATAGCGACCCAAGCCGGAATGGCGCCTTCCTCAAATCCAGAGGGTCGAAGCCTAAGAGGTTGATGGGGCATAAATCCAAGCATACCGATTGAATCCTGCTTGGGCTTTCGCCTTTTAATTCGGTGATTTTCAAATCAAATACAATAGCTTGCAATCAGCAGGCTCCCAGTTCGATCTTTACTGCCGGCACCATGCCTAGCAAGACATTAACGACCTTCCAAGGGGCCGGGCTGAAAAGCTCATGGCCGCTATATCACCCAAGGCAGTGCCAGCGCAGTAACCACGCCCATCAGGCTCATGGAGAGTGCTGCAAAGGCGGCGCATTCGCCGCCTTCCTGCACGGCGTAAGCGGTACCTATCGCGTGGGCGTTCATGCCCAGGGTGAAGCCCCGTGCTGCCGGAGAGTTCACCTTGAACAGGCGCAGTAACGGCGGCGCCATGACCGTCCCTATGACGCCCGTGAGCATTACCAGAGCGGCCGTCAGTGCCGGATCGCCGCCAGCCTGCTCGGACAGAAGCATGGCAATCGGCATGGTCACCGACTTGGGTGCCAGCGACATCAGCGTTACCCACTGCGCGCCCAACAACCAGCCCAGTACCAGCGTCAGGGCGACGATCAGCACGGCGCCGACGAGCAAGGTCAGCAGAATGGGCAGTAGCAGCGATGCGATCCGTTGGCGCTGCAAATACAATGGAACGCCCAGGGCGACCGTTGCGGGCCCGAGCAACAATGCAATCGGGTCCGCTGCCTGGCGATACTGTGCGTAATCGATCTGCAACAACCATAGGGCCACGACCACCAGCATCAGCGCTACGATGACGGGTTGTAATAGCAGCCATCCGGTGCGTTGTTGCAGGTAAAGCGCGGTCTGGTAGGCCGCCAATGTGAGCATGATGGCGAACATGGGTAGTGACGTCAGCAAGCCGAGCATCAACGGTTCTCCTGGCGGCGCAGCAGCCATTGGAATAGCCAGCCGCAGACGGGCACCGCCACCAGCAGCGAACCGACCAAGGCTACCGCAATCGGCAATGCATCCTGCGTAAGCCGGGCATGGCTGAGTACTATGCCGGAAGCGGGAACAACCAGCAGCAAGGGTAGATATTTCAACAGGGCAGCCGCCGTGCGCTCAAGCGATTCCGGCAGCCTACCGATGACCAATAGCCCAATCACCAACAGCAGCATCCCGATAATGGGACCCGGCAACCAGGGCAGCAGAACCACGCTGATCAAACTCCCCACCACCTGCAGGGCGATCAGCCACAAAAGCGCGCCAGTATTCATATATCCCTCCGACGGTACAGGGGCCTTGGCCCGATAGCTGAGTGAGTATAGGGCACACTTATTTCCTGGATGGCTACGCGAAACATACAGATGTGGCGTTGCAGATGCAGGCCATTTTGCAAAACGCAGAGGCAAAAACTTCTCCTCCGTGAGCTCGCCGCCAAAGCGGCGCCCAACCTGATCGCGAAACTGTGCAACGCGCTCGCCTATCGGGGCACCGTCATGATCGCCGTATTGATACATGCGCTGATGGCCTCCGGGCACAGCTGATATGAAGACCAACTATGGCGTTTTTCCTGCGCTGTAAACAGGCTCAGTTTTGCTCCTTAAAACCATATCAGATGGAGCTTCTTAGCCAATTTGTGCTGCTCATGAGGGCAGATCTGGTTAATCAATAAACCAACGCATGCGACTGCATGCCACACCTGATATGGTTTTTATTCTGAAATCTGAGCCTGTTATGTACCAGTGCCCCTGCCCATTATCTCCTCAGCCTGATAACGACTGATGGGGTAACACCATGAGCGAGAGAATTCCCGCCAAGATCATTGACGCAGCAGCCATACGTAACACCCCTGCCGGTTCCGGTGGTCCTATCCACACCCGAGGCTTTACCGGTCGCTATCGGTTGTTCCGGCTGCTCGGTGCAGGTGGCCTGTTTGCGCTGTTCTTCGGCACCGCCTGGCTGACCTGGAACAGCCGTCAGGCCGTACTCTGGGATCTGGCAAACCGCAAGTTCCATATCTTCGGCGCCACCTACTGGCCACAGGACCTGATTCTGCTGTCTGCCATTCTGATCATTGCCGCTTTTGGCCTGTTCTTTATCACCGTGGCGGCTGGCCGTATCTGGTGCGGTTATACCTGCCCGCAAAGCGTCTGGACATGGGTCTTCATGTGGGCGGAAAAGGTCACCGAGGGCGACCGACATCAGCGCATACGTCTGGACGCCGCGCCTTGGTCAGCCAACAAGCTGCTGCGCCGCAGCGCCAAGCACACTATCTGGCTTGGCGTCAGCCTGATGACCTCCCTGACCTTTGTCGGCTACTTCACTCCGATTCGCGAGCTGAGTCTTGGCCTGCTGACCTTCAACCTGGGCTCGCAGGCCGCGTTCTGGGTGTTCTTTTTCACCGCAGCCACCTATATCAACGCCGGCTGGCTGCGTGAAAAAGTGTGCCGCGACATGTGCCCCTATGCGCGCTTTCAGAGCGTGATGTTTGACCGCGATACCCTGGTCATTGCCTACGATGCCGAGCGCGGCGAACAACGCGGCCCAAGGCGCAAGGACAGTGATCCTGCGGCTCAGGGTTTGGGCGACTGCACTGATTGCACGCTCTGCGTGCAGGTGTGCCCGACCGGTATCGATATCCGCAATGGCCTGCAGTTCGAATGCATCGGCTGCGCCGCCTGTATCGACGCCTGCGACAGCGTGATGGACAAGATGGGCTGCGAGCGTGGCCTGGTGCGCTACACTTCCGAGCGTGCACTGGAGGGTGGAACTACCCGCTGGCTGCGCCCGCGCCTGGTTGGCTATGCCGGCATGCTGACGCTGATGATCGGCCTGTTTATCCTAGCCCTGATCGAGCGCCCGCTGATGTCACTGGACGTGACGCGCGACCGCACTCTGTTCCGTGAGAACAGCGCCGGGCAACTGGACAACACCTATAGTTTGAAGATCATCAACAAGGCTCAGCAAGCCGAGCACTACCATATCAGTCTGGATGCGCCAGAGGGTTTCCAACTGGCCTCACCGGGACAGGTCCGGCTGGATGCCGAGCACATTGTCGACGTTCCTGTCAGCGTGGTCTGGACTGGCGAGCAGGGCCTCGCGCCAAGGAATAGAATCACCTTCGTGCTCTCCACAGCCGAAGACAACGGCGCTGCTATTGTGGCTGAATCAACCTTCCTGGCACCGGTCAGGGGCCCTACCTCACTGAATCGATAGGCGTAGATGAAACGTTACGAACGACTGGCTGACGATATTGCCGAGCTGATACGCCAAGGCATTTTGGCACCCGGGGAAAAAATCCCCTCGGTGCGTCATGCCAGCAGCACTTACGGCGTCAGCCCGTCTACGGTATTTCAGGCCTATTACCTGCTGGAAGATCGTGGCCTGATCCAGGCGCGGGCGCGCTCCGGTTACTTTGTCCGGGCGCTGGCCGGATTGCCTCTGCCAGAAGCACGGCCAGATCCTGCCCGCCAGGAAACCACCGATGTGGACGTAAGCGAACTGGTGTTCTCTGTACTCGGCTCGTTGAAGAACCCGCATACCGTGCCCTTCGGCTCTGCCTTCCCCAGCCCCGACCTATTCCCGCTGGCGCGCCTGGCACGGTCCATGTCGCATGGCCTGCGCAATCTTTCTCCAGGCGATATCATCGCCGACATGACCGCAGGCAATCCCGACCTGATGCGCCAGATTGCGCTGCGTTACATGGTCAGCGGCGTGATGCTGCCAATGGAAGAACTGGTCGTTACCAACGGCGCTCTTGAGGCGCTTAACCTGGCGCTGCAATGCGTTACCCAGCCGGGCGATCTGGTCGCCATCGAGTCGCCCGCTTTCTACGCCTGCCTGCAGGTACTTGAGCGGCTGAAGCTAAAAGCCGTGGAAATACCCGTCCACCCTCGAGATGGAGTAGATCTCAAGGTATTGCAGGAGCGCCTGGCGACGCTGCCGATCAAGGCCTGCTGGTTTATGAGCAGCTTCCAGAACCCGCTTGGCGCTAGCCTTAACGAGAGCCGCAAGGAAGAACTTTACGGTCTGCTGCGCGACTATCAGGTGCCACTCATTGAGGATGATGTATACGCTGAACTCTACTACGGCGAACGCCCGCCCAAGCCAATCAAGAGTCTGGATAACGAGGGCCTGGTGATGCACTGCGGCTCGTTTTCCAAAAGTCTGGCACCCGGCTACCGGGTCGGCTGGGTGGCGGGTGGTCGTTATGCAGAACGCATCGCGCGGCTAAAGCTGATGACTACCATCTCGCCCTCGGTCCCGGCACAGGCGGCGATTGCCGACTATCTGCAACACGGCAATTTCGATCGCCACCTGCGCAAGCTGCGCTATGCGCTGGAAGGGCAGCAGGATGCCATGCTTACGTCTGCCGCCAGGCATTTCCCGCCAGGCACCCGGGTTACCCGCCCCAACGGCGGGTATTTCCTCTGGTTCGAGTTCCCTGCCAATGTGGACTCGCTGCAGCTATTCAAACTGGCCCTGGCGCAAGGCATAAGCCTGGCCCCCGGCCCGATCTTCTCCGCCAGCCAGGACTTTCGGCACTGCGCCAGGCTCAATCACGGGCACCCCTGGAGTGACGAGAGCGAGCAGGCGATGGAGCTATTAGGCAGAATGCTACGGTCATTTTGATGCTTCTGAAATCCCGTCGGTCCGCCCAGCGCTGCGCCCCTCTCCCTCCCTACAACTCATATTCCTGGTGCGCCTCCGGCTGATAGGGAATATCCAATACCTTGAGCTTCAGCGGCCGGCACTGTGGCGAGGTCCATTCGATGCTCTGGCCGATCTTGAGTCCCAGGATGGCCGTGCCAACCGGAGCAAGAACCGAGACGGTGTCAGGGTTGCCGGCGTTGTGTGGGTAGACCAGTGTGACCAGGAACTCGCGCGCGGTGGTTTCATCCAGCAGGCGCACGGTGGAGTTCATGGTCACTACATTGGCCTGGATGCGCTTGTGGCTGACGATGCGTGCGCGGGCGATTTCGTTTTCCAGCCGTTCAAGAATATCCACCGGGTATTTAAGCGGATCCAGCAGTTTGTCCAGGCGTTGAACGTCGAGTCTGGTCAGGGTGATCTGGGGTTGTGTGTTCATGGTGTGCAATCTTCTTCAATAGGTATGTAACGGTGAGGCTCGCTTCAAAAAGGTGTCCCCGCTGCGCCGCGTTGGCGAGCTAGGCAGAAAAAGTCTTGGATCTGAAACGGCAATAGAGAAGTGACGCGGCCGGGTACGCGAACGCGCCCCGGCTTAAGTGAGGAAGTTCTTGAGGGGTCGTTCTATGACGGACGTGCGTGTCATGGGTGGGGCGCAATACCTTGGATGCATGGGCCTACCATAATCAATCCGGGGGCGAATGCAAGCCCCATAGGTTTGGTCGTTGCTGCTTGCAGGGGAACGATGAGCCTTATACCGAGTCCTAAGGGTAGAACCATTAAAAACAGGAGTTTAATTATGTTGAAGTTTCTTGCCAGCACTGTAGGTATCATTTTTCTGATTGGCCTGGCCGTCGTTATTGGTCTGCTGATGCTGATCTTCTAATATCGATTTAGCTCGCCCGCGGCGCCATACGGCGCTCGCTGGTGTCAGTTGGCCGCTGTCTCATCCTCCAGCACGTGCTTGCGTAACATCTGTGCGGCAGGTGATAGCGTATGGCCTGCACGGCTTACCAACCCGTACGCCGATGTCTGTTGAAAAATGCCCCTTTCCAGCCGCAATATATCCAACCGCCCCGCCGCAACATCCTCTGCTACAACGTCCCACAGGGCCATGGCCAGCACGTCGCTTTGAGCTACCAGCGCCTTCAATACCATAAAATTGTCGCATTGAATATTGATTGGCTGCTCGCGCCCGCTCAGGGAATTGAGCTCGCTTTCTATCTTTTGCGGTAGCTGAGTCGCTGCGATGGGATAGGCGAAGATCTCTTCCTTTGTTACCCGGTCATGACGGGTAAGAGGATGGTCCGGCCGGCAGCAGATCACCCCTTTGTGCACACTCAACGCCTCGATCTGTAGCAGCGGGTCGTCTTCAAGATCGCGAATGTCTGCCACAAACAGCTCCAGATCATCGTTCAGCAGCCGCGTGCGCAGCCCTCGCCAATTGTCGATCAGCAGGTTTATTCGCACGCGTGGGTAAGCCTTGGCCAATTTGCCCATTGCCTGCGGCACCAGCCGCGCGGCGGGGTAGGGCCCGCTGCCTAGTAACAGCTCACCTGCCTCCAGATTGCCCAATTGGCTCACCGCATTTTTCAGCGCATGGCTGCCCGCCAACAGGCGTTGGGCGTGTTCCAGAACCAGTTGGCCATGCACCGTCAGGCTGATGCCCCGGCTATGGCGGTCGAGCAGACGACAATCCAGGCTGGCTTCCAGCGCCTGAATGCTGCGACTTAGGGCTGGTTGGCTGAGATGCACTGCTTCGGCGGCACGGGCGAAATTGCCGTGCTCGGCCAGCGCGGCGAAATGACGGAGCTGCTGCAGATTATTCATGAACGACCACTATGTGTTGGTGACAGCTTGGAGTGTAGGTTGGTCAAGGCCATGCGTAAACCGCATGGTTCGGTCCAGAAAAATGCATTGGAATCATCTGGGTGTTTTTGTCAGCCTGAGGATAAAGGGATTGGAGTGACTCAATACCGGTGAGGAACTTTACGCTCGAACGCTACCCGGCCAGATAAAAACAAGAACCAGCGCCGCAGGCGCCAGGAGCCCAATGTGAAACGTCGTGAATTATTGAAGTGGGCTGGCGTCTTGTCCGCTACCAGCCTGGCGCATTCGCTGGCGGCGCAAAGCGGCAATGGCAGCACCGTTATGCCGTCAAGCAGCAGCGCAGCGGTCAACGCGCGTGGCCTGAATCGCAAGCTGAATATCCTGCTGATCGTCACTGACCAGGAGCGCGCCATGGCCGATCTGCCCAGCGTGCTGCACCTGCCGGGGCATGAGGCCTTGCTGCAGCGCGGCGTCAGTATGGGAAACTTTCACGTCAATACCACACCCTGCTCACCTTCACGTTCAGTAATCTTTACCGGCCAGCACACGCAAAAAACTGGCATCACTGCCAACCTGGGTTTGCCGCCGTTCAATGAGCTGGCATCAACCATACCGACCCTGGGCCATATGCTCGGTGATCTGGGGTATCACACCGCCTACAAGGGCAAGTGGCATCTTTCGCACATTGCCGAGGCGTCGGATTTGACCTATGGCGTGGTGGAAACCACCACCGATTCGTTGCTGCCGTTCGGTTTTGCCGATTACAACCTGAATGGCGATCCGCACGGCTCGCACATGAGCGGGTTCATTTTCGACAAGGTCACGGCCAGCGATACGGTTACCTGGCTGCATGAGCACAAGGATGACGAAAAGCCCTGGTTCATGGCAGTCAATTTCGTCAACCCGCACGACATCATGTTCTACAGCTCGGGCGCAGCCCAGCAGCGCAGCCGGCTGCGCGAAAATTACCTCGGGCCGATTTCTCCTGGGCCTGCGACCGGCGTATACGCCAAGCGCTGGGATGTACCGCTGCCTGCCAGTTTCTATACAGAAGATCTGAGCACCAAGCCCTGGGCGCAGCAGACCGATGTGCATATCTGCAATCAGGTTTACGGGCATATCGACCCGCATGACGAGCAGCTCTGGCAGGGCCTGCAAAGCTATTACTTCAACTGTATTCGCGATGTCGATCAGTCGATTGCCCAGGTGCTGGGCGCGCTCAAGACCAGCGGCCGGGATCAGGACACTATTGTGATTCTGACCGCCGATCACGGTGAAATGGCGGGTGCGCACAAGCTGCGGCAGAAGGGCCCGCACATGTACAAGGAGAATACCCGGGTCAACTTTATCGTCAGCCACCCGGATATCGACTATGCACGCGATACCCCTGCGCTGGGCTCGACGGTCGATATAGTGCCGACGCTGCTGGAGCTGGCCGGTATGCCGGCGGCGCAGCAGGCCGAGCGCTATCCGCAACTCGCCGGCGTAAGCCTGGCCAGCAGCCTGGGCGGTGCGAGCCGGCGCTCGGCGCGGGATGAGCGCGGTCACCTGTTCAACTACGGCGTGACCATGTATCTGGATCCGGAGTTTACCGAGTCGGTGATGCGCAACGCTGACAAGGTTTCGCCCTGGACCGTAATCAGGGAGTCCCTGCGCAGAGGCCGGCTAGGGCCGTCACGGGATAACCGCGCGCTGTTTCGCGGCATCCACGATGGTCGCTACAAGTTCGCCCGTTACTTTGCGCCGAGCCAGCACCATACGCCGGCCAACCTGGACGCGTTGATCGCCAGCAATGATCTTGAGCTTTACGACGTTGAAAACGATCCGGATGAACTGCTGAACCTGGCCAATCAGCCCCAGAACCATCGTCAACTGATCGAAGGCCTGAATGCCCGCCTGAATGATCTGGTGACGCTGGAAGTCGGTGTTGACGACGGCCGCGAGCATCCCGGGCCGACCTTTCTGTACAACTGATTCACGTACTCAACAAGGAAGATGATATGACGGTTTTTACCCTGGGTAAGGTGTTGCTGGTGCTGCTTGAGGGTGTCAGGCATTCTGCGAGAAGATGTTTCGGAATGCCCACGAAAGGAATCCTGCGGGCCAAATGCTGTCATCCTGTTTGCGGCCATGTGGCCCGATGAACACAGGAGAGTCCCAATGTTACGCCCTTTGATCCGCCGCACGCTGCTGGCCAGTTGTATCGCCAGCGGCGCTGCAGTCAGCTATGTCGGCAGCGCCGCCGCTAATGATGCACCGACATACGACGCCGAACTATCCGGTTTCGACTACGCCTACCCGGTCGAGCGCTTTACCTTCAACTCTCAGGGTCAGGACCTGCAGATGGCTTACCTGGATGTGAAGCCAGAAGCGGGCAGTGAAAATGGCAGAACAGTCGTGCTTATGCACGGCAAGAACTTCTGTGCGGGTACCTGGGAAGGCACCATTGCCGAGCTGCATGAAGCAGGCTACCGAGTGATCGCGCCGGATCAGGTGGGCTTTTGCAAGTCATCCAAGCCCGAGCATTACCAGTTCAGCTTCCACCAGTTGGCGGCCAATACCCAGGCGCTGCTGGAAGAGCTGGACGTCGACAAGGTCACGGTCTTGGGCCACTCCATGGGCGGCATGCTGGCCACGCGTTACGCGCTGATGTACCCCGAACAGACCGAGCAACTGGTAATGGTCAACCCCATCGGCCTGGAAGACTGGAAGGCACTCGGCGTGCCCTATCAGAGCATCGACGATGGCTACAAGGCGGAGCTGGGCAAGACGGCGGAAGGCATTCGGGCCTACCAGGAGTCGACCTACTACGTGAATACCTGGGAGCCTGAATACGATCGCTGGGTCGAGATGCAGGCAGGCATGTACGCCGGTAAAGACAAGGAGCTGGTGGCCTGGAATCAGGCGCTCACCTCGGACATGGTATTCACCCAGCCGGTGGTGCACGAGTTCGGCCTGCTGCAGATGCCCACACTATTGCTCATCGGTGAGAAGGACAACACTGCGATCGGCAAGGCGCAGGCCCCCAAGGATATCCAGAAAACCCTGGGGCGTTACGACGTGCTGGGCGAGCAGGCAGCCGAAGCGATTCCACAGGCGACGCTGATCGAGTTTCCCGATCTGGGCCACTCGCCGCAGATCCAGGAACCCGAGCGCTTCCATAAAGAGCTGATTAAAGGCCTCGCGGGCCAGTGATGCGGTCGTGCATTCCTAACTGATCCAGCCGAGTAGCAACAGCAGGCCTATCAACCAGGCACTGGTGGCTACTGCGTCGGGCTGGAATGCTCGGTTCCAGCGCCGTTCCAGATGCCGCCAGCGCTGGGCATTGGCTCGGGGCGATGGTGCGGGTTTGGGCGGCCGAGTCATCCAGCGTTTGAAGCGGATCGAGCCGGCCCTGGCCGGGTTGGGTAGATGGCGCAAGGGCCCAGGAATGCGCCAGCCAAGCCCGATGGCCAGACCAACCAACACCAGCCCCGCAGCCAATGGCCAGGTAGCCGCCCACAGGGCATAGCTAGGCAGGCTTTGCTGCAAGGCCTCGCGCATCTCGGGCCAGAGCCAAGGCAGTGCCACGGGCGTCAGACACAGTAGCGCCCAGGGTGCGAGCTGGCTTACCGGCGGCGCTGGCAACGCCTCAGTCTTTTGCGCCTGATGCATAAGCCACAGTGCCCGCGCGACCACCAGCAGGGTCGCCATGGACCCGACACTCAGCACGCTCAGCCAGAGGCTGGGCAGGCTGGTTTCCACGCCGTCCTTGAGCAACACCTTGACCGCTGCGCCCGTGGTCAGGGGCAGGCCTGCCAGTGCCAGCGCCGGCACGGCCATCAATGCCCAGTGCCAACCGCTCAGTCGCGTGTGGGCACTCAGACCGGCGCCCATGAACAGTGCGCCTTTGGCCAAGCCGTGATGCACGCCGTAGAGCGCGAGCATCAGGGCTGCGGCGGGACGGGCTTCGGGTTGCTGCCAACCGAGGGCAAGAATAATCAGCAGATAGCCGATCTGGCTCACCGAAGAGTAGGCGAGCGCGGCTTTGGCGCGGTGTTGCAGCAGCCCCAGTAGTACGCCGTAGAAGGCACTGATCCCGCCAATGATCAGCAGCCAGTTGGCCCATTCCTGAAGCAGCACGTCTTCTGCGGGCAAAAACCGCCAGATGCCCAGAATGCCGGCCTTGATCATCGCTCCCGAGAGCACGGCGCTGGCGGCCGCGGGTGCGGCGGGATGGGCCAGCGGCAGCCAGACATGCAGCGGCCAGAAACCTGCCTTGAGGCCAAAGCCGACGATCAGTAGCCCAGCGGTCAAGCCGCTGGTAGGGACGCTCTGCCAATCGACAAAACCCAGCAGGCCGCCGGCTTCGTGCATACGCAGCAGCATGCCGGCGTAGATCAGCATCTCCCCCAGCACCGCCAGTTGCAGGTAGATACGCCCGGCCTGGCGCGGCGCCGGCCCGCGCAAATGCACGACCAGGCCGTAAGCGCTGAGGCTCATCAAGGTGAAGCCGATATAAAAGCTGACCGCATCCTGGGCGATGACCAGCAACAGGTTGCCAGTCAATGACAGTATCCAGAACAGCCAGAAGCGCTGCAGGTGCCGGCCGTCACTGAGATCTGCAACCGCAAAACGGCTGGCGCAGCCCCATAGCAGCGCACTGAAGCCGAGCCAGGCACGCGCCAGCAGATCCTCCGCGCCCCAGATCACACCGGGCCAGAGCATGGTCAGCTCAAGCGAGTGTGCGGGCCAGATGCTCAGCAGCAAGGCGGGCAAACAGGTCAGCCAGTACCAGGGCGCCAGTTGTCGCGGCCACCGCCAGAGCAGTATGCCGGCTAGCAGGGGTGTCAGGGGTACCAGCCACCACAGCAGGGGGTTCATAGGCCGAACTCCCGGTTGATGATCAGCTGACTCCAGGACAATGGGCTAAGCGTGGTGCCGGCAAATATACCTACCAGCAGCGCCAGCGTGGCGGTAAAGAGCACCGGCGCGAGCAACATCCAGTGGGTCTCGCCCCAGCCGGGTTTGCCGTTCCCGAGGCTCGATTGTGCGGGCCATTGCGCCGGCGCCTTGGCAAACCAGCCGCGATACAGCAAGGGCAGAAAGTAGGCCGCATTCAGCAGACCGGATAGCACAAACACCAACAGCACCCAATCATGCCCTGCATCCAGCGCGCCGTAACCCAGATACCATTTGCTGATAAAACCGGCGGTGGGCGGCACGCCTATCATGCCCAGCGCACCTATGGTGAAGGCGGTCATGGTCAGCGGCATGCGCCGGCCAACACCGTCCATTTCGCGGATGTTATGGATGCCCAGGGTCTCGGCAAAGTTGCCCGCGCAATAAAACAGCGTGACCTTCATCAACCCCTGGTGCACCAGATGAGCCAGCGCGCCCACGGCGGCGATAGGGCCAAGCATGGCCACGCCCAGGGTGATGTAGGACACCTGGCTGACGGTCGAGTAGGCCAGGCGCTTCTTGATCTCGCGCTGCTGCAAGGCCTTGACCGAGCCATAGAGGATGGTAGCTGCCGCCAACGCCATCAGCGGCAGGCTTAGCCCGAGTGCCTGCATGGGCTCAACGCCAAATACGTCGTATACCACCCGCACTATGCCGAAGGCGCCGGCCTTGACCACGGCGACCGCGTGCAACAAGGCGCTGACCGGGGCCGGTGCGACCATCGCCTGGGGCAGCCAGCCATGCAGTGGCAGCAGCGCGGCTTTGACCCCCAGCCCGGCAATGATCAGGCCAAATGCCAGCATCAGGCTGGCACCGTGCTCTTCCATCAAGGGGGTGAGGTATCCCCCTGCGACAAAATCCGGGCTGCCGGTCAGGCTGTGTAACAGCGCAACGCCCATCAGCAGCAGTGCGCCGCCGCCGAGGGTATAACTCAGGTAAATACGCCCGGCCCGCAGCGACTGACGCGTCCCGCGATGAACCACCAGGGGGAAGGTGGCCAGCGTCAGCAGTTCGTAAAACAGCAGGAAGGTCACCAGGTTGCCGGCCAGCGCCAGGCCGACAGTGGCACTGACGCAGAGGCTGAAGTAACCAAAGAAACGCGAGCGCAGGGGCGAATCTTCCAGATAGCCAATCGCGTAGACGGTGGTGGCCAGCCAGAGGATGGATGACAGGGTAATGAACTGCAGTGACAGCGCATCGCCCTGCAGCACCAGCCCGCCACCGGGTAGGAAAGGCACGCTGAAGCGGAACTCCAGGCCCTGGCTGACGCCCAGCAGCATCAGCCCGACCAGACCCATTTTCAGCAGCGCGCCGGTCAGGTTTAATGCGATCCGCAGACGCACCTGATCTTCGCGCAGGGTGAAGATGATCAGCCCCGGGATCAGCGAGCTGAGGATAATGATCAGCGGTAACAGCGTAGTCCAGGCGATATTCACAGCCCCACCTCCGCAAACCAGACTATCAGGGGCTCACTCAGCAGGGCCATGGCCCAGACGACCAGCGCCGGCAGCATGGCCAACCATTGGGCGAAGGCGTCTGGATCATAGTCCGGAGGGGTCGGGTCGGCGCGATCAAAGGCAATGGCCACCACACGGAACACGTACGCCGCGCTGGCCAGGGTGCCGAGTAGCACGCCAAAGGCCCAGGGCCAGTTGACAGGCTCGCTGAACAAGGGTTGCAGTAGCACCCATTTGGCGACAAAGCCGCCACTGGGTGGCAGGCCAATCAGGCTGCCGCCGGCGACCGCGAAGGCGAACATTGCCAGCGGCATGGTCTGGCTAGCACCCTTGAGTGAGCTGACGCGCTTGCTGCCAAGCGTGGCCTGCATCTCGCCAGCGGCGAGGAACATGCTGACCTTGGCCAGCCCATGGGCAAGCACGAACAACCAGAGCGCGGTCGACAGTTCGTCCTGCTGCCAGTGCAGTAACAGCCCCAGCGCAAGCAAGGCATAGCCCAGTTGCGCCACGGTGGAATAGGCCACCAGCACCTTCAGCCAAGGCGTGCGCAGGGCGGCCCAGCCACCGGCCAACAGCGCGGTGATGCCAGCCATGGCAAACAGCAGGCCCGCTTGCTGGGCAACATCCACCGGGGCGATACGGCTCCACAGCAACCAGAGAATAAACAGCGGGCCCTTGACCACCAGCGACGAGAGCAGCGCGCTGACTGCCGTCGGCGCCGCAGCATGCGCTGCAGGCAGCCACATATGCAGCGGCCAGAACGCTGCCTTTAGCATAAGCCCGAGTGTAATCAACACCAGCGCCACGCGCGTGGTCAGGGTGTCGCGGGTCAGCTCGGCGAGCAGGCTGATATCCAGCACGCCATATTCACCATAAAGCAACGCCACGCCGAGCAGGTAGCACAGCGACGCCGCCAGGGAGAGCAGCAGGTATTGCAGTGCTGGTGCATGCGCCTTGCGGCCCGAGAGAATGACCATGGCTACCGCCACCAGCCCCAGCAGCTCAAGGGTCACATACCAGTTGAACAGATCACGGGACAGCCAAAGAGCGGCCAGGCTGGCTTGTAGCAGGCAGGACAGCGGCCAGAAGTCGGTGTCCCGGGTCTGGCTGTGGCGGCTGCGTTCGGCGTAGACCGATACCAGCAAATGAATCAGCGCGGTAAACACCAGCAGCACCGCCGTCAGCGGGCTGAGCTCGAAGCGAATGCCCAGCGGCGTATCCCAGCCGCCCAGCGCCAGTTGCTGGGTGCCCTGCGCGACCACGGACTGCAACGCAAAACCCGCTGCCGCCAGGCTGAGCATATTCGCCAGAATGACCAGCCCGCCGGCGCGTGAGCGCAGCAGCAACAGCAGCAGGCTGGTGGTCAGTGGAATCAGCAGGCTGAGCAGGGCGAAATTCATCGGCGCCCCTGCTGGTCAGTACTGTCCGAGTCGGCGGTGGCCAGCCGCAGTGCAAAGGCCGTTGCGCTTGCCGCGACTACCAGTCCGGTGACCACAAGTGCCTGCAACACGGGGTCAATGGGTTGCACCCGGCTGGCCAGCGCGACCATCACCATGAACACCCCGCTGCCCATGACGTTGACAGCGATAATGCGCCTCAGCGGATGGCGCTGGCCAAGCAATCCATGCAGGCCAATCAGCCACAGCAGAACACCGGTAAGCAAATACAAGAGGATGCTGCTCATGGCGCCAGCTCCTCGGTATCGCCAATCACCAGCAGCGTCAGCGCGGCGGCGATCGACAGGGTGGCAGCCACCTCGATAAGTAGTATCAGGCCGCCAGCCCACTCGACCGGGTACACCAGCCAGCCATCGCCCAGCCAGGCGCTGGCGGCGGCCACCAGGCTGAACAGTGCCACACCAATCAATACCAGGGCGCGCAGCGGCCACTGATGCCAGCTCAGGCTGGGCAATACCCCGCCCAGGCGCAAGATCACCGCGCCGGCGGCCAGAATGGCGCCAGCTTGGAATGCGCCCCCTGGCGCGTGACTGCCGCGCCATAGCAGATAGCCGCCGACCATGACCGCCAGCGGCGCCAACACCCTGCTCCAGGCGTTCAGCAATGGCCAGGCACGCGGCAGCGCAGGCGTGCGCGGTCGCAGTTGGCGCACACCCAGCAGCGCCAGTAGTAATACCACCAGCTCAAGCAAAGTATCCCAAGCGCGAAAATTCAACAGAACGGCGGTGACCGGGTGGCTGGCGCCGCTGTCTTCCAGCGCCAGCATGACCTCGCCGGGTAACGGCGAGGTAGTTTCAGGCAGAGGCAACACTGCTTGGCCAAGCAACAGCAGTACCAGCAGGCCCAGCACCAGGCTGGCAGCACGCTGCATTGGTTTTGGTCTTTGCGCGATCTCAGCCGGACCACGGCTCAGGGCACTCAACAGCATTACCCCAATGAGCCCGGCGCCTATAGCCGCTTCGGCCAGGGCCAGATCCATTGCACCAAGTCGGGCCCAGGTCAGCGCCAGCATCAGTCCGAATACAATAAACAGCACCACGGCGCTATACAGCCTGGGAGTATGTATCGCCGCGACGGACAATCCGAGTGCGAGTAGCGCGAGGGTCAGATCAAATACCAGTTCAGGGTTGATCATGCGCTTCCTCTTCCGCGTCGGCATCAATCTCACGCTGGTAACGGGCCAGCAACTGGCAGGCCGTTGCGCCCGAGGCCATTACCAGTACCCAGATCAGCAGCATCAACAGCGCCGGTTGCCAGCCCTCGCTGCGGATCCCCAAGCCGATGGCCAACAAACCCAGGCCCAGCGTATCAGCCTTGGTCACCGCATGCAGGCGGCTGTAGACGTCCGGAAAACGCAACACGCCGAGGGTGCCGGCGATAAAAAAGAACATGCCGCCAAGCAGGAAGGGCCAACTGAGCCACATCAGCCATTCAGTCATGCCGCCTCCGCAGTAATTGCACCAGCGCGGCACAGACCACCGCCGCCAGCAACGCTAGCACCAGTGCCGCATCCAGCAGGGCGGGTTGATCCTGGCTGATTGCCAGCAGCATCAGAATCGCCGCGCCGCTGGTGCCGAACAGCTGCACCGCCATCAGCCGGTCAGCGTGGGTAGGGCCGCGCCAGACTCGCCATAGCCCGGCAGCTATGCTCAGGAGCAGTACGCAGGCTAGCCACATCATCGGCTAGGCCCTTTCAATAGCTGGTCCAGGTGCTGCTCCAGGCGCGCGACGGTATCGCTCCAGTTCTGTTGATGATCCAGCGCATGCAGATGCAACGTCTGTCCTTCAAGGTGAGATACCAGTGTACCCGGTAACAGGCCGACCATGGCAGACAGCAACAGCTGCACGCGCGGGTCTGCGCTGCTCATCTCATACCGCACCCATTGCGGCTTGATAGGCAGGCGCGGATGCCAGGCCCGACGCGCCACGTCCCAACCACCAATAAAGAGTTCGAGAATAAAAAAACCGAGAAAGCCGGGCAGGTAGCGCAGGTGCATCGGCCCGGCGTGCAGTTGCAGGCGCAAACTTGCCAGGGTCGCCAGGACTGCCAGCGGCAAGCCAAATTCCCAGCCCTGGTTACTGCTAAGCAAGGCCCATAACGCGAGCCACAGACACAGGTTCAGCACCAGGCCAGGCCAGCGCCGCGCCCGCCATTGGTGTTGGCGCGCAGGCGAGGCTGAGGTGTTGCTTGAAGGTGCTGGCACTGAAACTCCCGAAGCGGATGGCATGGCCATGTTAAGAGATGCCTGGCCCGGGCTCAAACCGGGAAAGGTTGCCGAATGAGACCGTGCAACCCTGGCAAAAGTCCCTTAAGGTTTGATTTGATGCCGCATGACGAGTGTTCTGCACCCGTCGGAAAATGTTATTTTCAGGCAATGGACATCCAGAGGTCATGGTTGCGGGTATAGCCATGAAGGGACGGGTAAGTGAAACGCTCAGTACAGGAAGAGGGCATGCCGGACAACGGATTTGACTACGAAAGCACTCTGGAAGCCTGCGCACGCAGGGACAAGGCTGCATTTGAACGTCTGTATCAACAGGAGTCCGGGCAGATGCTGGGGCTGGCCATCATATTGCTGGGCCGGCGTGATCATGCGGAGGATTGCCTGCATGACGCCTTCATCAAGATCTGGAGCAATGCTGATCGCTTTGATCGGGCGCTGGGTCAGGGGCGAGCCTGGATTTACAGCATTTTGCGCTATCGAGCATTGAATCAGCTGCGTAGCCGCGGCCGTCTGGTCGCAACCGATGATGATTTTATCGAGCAGATGGCGGATGACAGCCCGCAGGCCGAGGATCACATGGCGCAGCAGTGGCAGGGCAAGCAGCTGAAGCGCTGCCTGCAACAGCTTGAACGGCCACGGCGTCATCCGATTCTGCTGGCGTTTTACCGTGGTTTGACTCACGACCAGATCGCCGAGCGGCTGACCACCCCGCTGGGTACCATCAAGGGCCGTATCCGTGCTGGATTACGCGCATTGCAGGAGTGCTTGCAAGCATGATTCCGACATCACCCGCAGATCGCCGTGCACTGATCGGCGAATACGTTCTGGGCCTGCTCGGCGAACCGGAGGCAACCGAAGTTCGCGAGCTGATAGAGGCTGACCGGGACGCGGCGCGCATGGCGCTGGAGTGGGAAGCGCACCTGCTTGAGTTGGCAGACGAGTTGCCGGCGCAGACACCGGCACCCAATACCTGGGCGCGCATACAGCAAAGCCTGGGCTGGGCACCGGCCGACAACCAGGGCACCGATACCCCCGCGTTGAGCTGGTGGAACAGCCTTGGGCTCTGGCGCCTGACCACTGGCGCGCTGGCGCTGCTGGTATTGCTCAGTTGGCTGCCTGGTGTATTGCGTGATGAGGCCCCTGGCAGCGCTACTTACACAGCCGTATTGCAGGCCCCGGGTGAAGCGGCCAGCCCAGGCTGGGTAGTCAATATCGACGGCGAAGGAACCTTGAGCCTGACTTCGCTGGTTGAGGACCAGGTGCCTGAGGATCGCTCGGTGCAGTTCTGGACGCTGATCGACCCCGCAGATGGCCCACGCTCTCTGGGGTTGATCGAGCCGGGTGAGCGGGTCACGCTCAGTGCCGAACAGATAGGTGCGGTGCAGGCAGGGCAGTTGTTCGAACTGACGCTGGAACCGGCCGGCGGCTCGCCGCTCGACAGGCCCACGGGTGAGGTGTTGTACATCGGTCGTGCGGTGCTGACGGCAAGTAATTGAAAAATATTTTCAGTCCACGACATCCAAAGGTGATCCTCGCGGGTATTGATAGACAGGTGACTTGCAAACAGCACCTGTCTGGATGGGCAAAGCCCATCGCTAACTGCTTACGAGGAATCACTGATGAATACTTTCAATAAATTGATCCTGGCTACTTCTTTGACTCTTGCTGCCGGTACCGTCAGCGCGGCCAGCCTGCTGGCGCTGGGCGAAGATGGCAAGCTGTATAAAATCGACAGTGACGCACTGACAGTAACGGCCAGCATGGACGTTGAAGGCGCTGATGATCTGCGCGGCATCGACGTGCGTGCTGCCAATGGCAATCTTTACGCCCTGGGTGGTGGTGATCAGCTGTATACCGTTGATCTGACCTCCGGCGCTGCTACCGCTGGCGCAAAACTGAACATGGAACTGCCCGGCAGTGGTCAGGCAGTGGTGGATTTCAACCCGGTTGCTGACCGTTTGCGTCTGCTGGCTGCCGATGGCACCAACTTCCGCGTTAATGTCGACACCGGTGAAGTGGTAAAAGATGGTGAAGTAGCCTATGCCGAGGACGGTGACTACGCAGGCGACACCGCCAAGATCGTTGCTGGCGCTTACACCAACTCCTATGCCGGTACCGAGAAGACCTCGCTTTACAACGTCGATCTGGCCACCGGTAATCTGATGCTGCAAGATCCGCCAAATGACGGCGTGCAGAAAGCCGTAGGCGAGTTGGCCAAGGGTCTGGACGGCGCAGCAATGGATATCGCCAGTGACGGCAAGGGCGGCAACACCGCTTACGTGCTGACTGGCACCACGCTGCACACGGTCAATCTGGAAACCGGTGCACCTACCACGCTGGGTGAGATCGCAGACCTGCCGGACGATATCATCGATATCGCCGTATTGCCTGCCAAGTAATAGCAGCACCTGAAGCCCCTGCCCGCCCCTGCGGGCAGGGGCTTTTTTACAACTTGAGTTTGGTCAGTTGCTCGCGAATGGCGTCGGTCAGCGGCGCTGGGCGACCACTGGCCTGATCGATCACCACCATGACGCTATTGGCAACGGCTTGCAGGCCATGTTCACTGGTCGCAGCGCCGGTGAAAACGAAGGAAGTATTGCCCATTCGGCTAATGCCAGAGCCCAGCTCGACCGGCTTCCAGCCGGGACGGTAATGCAGAAAGCTGATGTCGGCTGCAGCAATCAGAATTCCCAGACCGCCGAGATCCATACCGCGGATGGCGCCAAAGCGCGCCTGCTCCATATAGCGCGCCAACGCGGCCTCGCTACGCTGGCTATCGGCGTCAAGGTCCGCATAGCGAGCGCTGAGCTGCTGGCGCATCGGCCACTCGTCGGTGGCGCGTGCCACGTCAATGTAATCACTGGCTGGTAGCGGCTCGGCGGTACCGGTGGCCGCGATCTGCAGGGACGCATAAACGCTCTCCGGCAGATCAACCCGCTGACCCTTGAGAAAGGCGCCCATCACGCAGTCCTGAGTGCCTACCCATTGACCGTTTTGCGACAGTTCGCTGCGCACTCTGTAGGTGTCGCGCGCGCATTGCTGTACTTGAACACGCGCCTGCACATCACTGCCGTACCAGGTGACTTGCTGGTACTGGGTGATGCTGCGCAACGGGCGCAGGCGTACCTCATCCGAGAACCAGGCGTCGGCACCGAAGCGCTCAATATGCGCCAGAATCCGCGCCTCCTGATGCAATTGATAGATGCGTGAATTGTTCACATGCCGCCAGGTATCCAGATCGGTATAGCGGGGAGTGATGGCGCATTCGAAAGCCGGGCCGGTCATGGGTGTGTAGTCGGGCATGGGTACTGGAGATCCTTTGGCGAGTCTGCATGGCAGCGAGTTTTCTTTTTCCATGATCGGTACTTGGGCAGCACTAAGCAACTGCGGCGAGGCTGTATAGATATGCCAAATGCAGCTTCATTTCAGGGCCAGTCGGGTTCGTTACAACCCCTGAAATCCGTTAGCCGTCACTTGCTCTACTCGGCAGTCTGCAGCCTGCCTCTCGCCGATGTACTGGAGCATAGGCTCCGTGCATTCGAGCTGGCGCACAGGTCTGCTCGGTAAGGCTTGGGGCGGCTCGGTCATGCATTCCTCTGACTGATGGGTCACCATTCCGCCGGTCAAGTAAAAAGCCGTGCGCCGGCCACTAGGGTATTCTGCGTTTTTGTCCCATTAGCCGATCAATTGAGGAGATTTTCCCGTGACCGATCTGCACGCGTTCCGCGAGGAAACCCGGGCCTGGCTCGAAGAGAACTGCCCGCAGAGCATGCGTACGCCCTTTACCGCTGACGATGATCAGTGCTGGGGCGGGCGCAACTTCAAGTTCAAGAGTGAAGACCAGCGTCTGTGGCTTGAGCGCATGGCGGACAAGGGTTGGACCGCGCCGGACTGGCCGCAGGAGTACGGCGGTGGCGGGTTGTCCAATGCCGAGTGCAAGGTGTTGCGTGAGGAGCTGGCGCGCATTCAGGCGCGGCCTGCGCTGTCCAGTTTTGGCGTATGGATGATTGGTCCGGCGATTCTCAAGTTTGGCTCCGAAGAGCTCAAGCGCCAGCATTTGCCGCTGATTGTGCGGGGCGAGATTCGCTGGTGTCAGGGTTACAGCGAGCCCGGCGCCGGCTCGGATCTGGCGGGCTTGCAGACCAAGGCGGTGGATCAGGGCGATCACTTTATCGTCAACGGCCAGAAGATCTGGACCTCCTACGCCGACAAGGCCGATTGGATGTTCTGTCTGGTACGCACTAATCCGGATGCCAAGAAGCAGTTGGGTATCACCCTGGTGCTGTTCGACATGGCCACCCCCGGTGTATCCACGCGGCCGATCAAGCTGATCTCCGGTAGCTCGCCGTTCTGCGAATCCTTCCTGGATAACGTGCGTGTTGAGAAGAATCAGGTTGTCGGTGAAATCAATGCCGGCTGGACCATTGCCAAATACCTGCTGACCCACGAGCGCGAGATGATCGGCGGCATGGGCAAAACCGCCGCCGGGCAGAAGACCCTGCCGCAGGTCGCGGTCGAAGCCATTGGTCTGGACAACGGCAAGCTGGCCGATGGATTCCTGCGCAGTGAAGTGACGCGTTGGGAGCTGGACGCACGCGCCTTTGAACTGACCTCCGAGCGCGTGCTGGATGAAGCCAAGGCAGGGCAGGGCGTGGGCGCTGCATCAGCGATGCTCAAATATTACGGTACTGAAGTGAACAAGCGTCGGCAGGAGTTGCTGGTCGCGTTGCGCGGCAGTGATGCGCTGGTCTGGGAAGGGGAGGCCTGGAAGGAAGGTGCACTGCCGCGTGCCTGGCTGCGCTCCAAGGGCAACTCCATCGAAGGTGGGACGTCCGAAATCCAGCTCAACGTGATTGCCCGCAACATTCTTGGGCTCCAGTGACCGAATCGAGGTAAAGACGATGGCAGCTTTGGTACTTAATGAAGAACAACAGATGCTCAAGGATGCCGCTAAGGGCTTTCTGAGCGAAAGTGCGCCGATCAGCCAGTTGCGCCAGTTGCGTGATAACCGCGATGAAACCGGGTTTTCCCGCGAGTTGTGGCAGAGCATGGTGGAAATGGGTTTTGTCGGTACGCTGATGCTGGAAGAGTTCGGCGGCTCTGCCTTCGGTAACGTCGGCATGGGTCAGGTATTCGAACAGGCGGGGCGCAATCTCAGCGTATCGCCGCTGCTATCCAGCGCGGTGATCGGGGTATGCGCGCTGCAATTGGCGGGCAACTCCGAGCAGAAGCAGAATCTGCTGCCCGCCATTGCCGAGGGGCGACTGCTGACGGCCTTGGCCGCAGACGAAAGCGCGCGGCATAACCCTGCGAAGGTGGCTACTACGGCGGCGTCTCAGGGCAATGGCTTTGTGCTCAATGGTCAGAAGTCGCTGGTGATCGACGGGCATGTGGCCGACAAGCTGATCGTGTCCGCACGCAGCAGCGGCGCCGAGCATGCTCGTGAGGGCATCAGCCTCTTTCTGGTCGATCGCAATGCCGCGGGCGTGAGCGTTGAGCGCACCATCATGGTGGATAGCCGCAACGCGGCAGTGGTGCGTTTCGACAATGTGCAGGTGGAGGCCGCAGCGCTTTTGGGCGAGCAGGGCAAGGGGTTCGAGATCCTGGACAAGATCCTGGATGTAGCCAACGCGCAGCTGGCTTCAGAGCTTCTGGGCATTGCTTCACAAGCCTTCGAAGTGACAGTCAAATACTTGCAGGAGCGTAAGCAGTTCGGCGTTGTGCTGGGCTCATTCCAGGGTTTACAGCACCGCTGCGCACATCTGTTCAGCGAGATTGAGCTGGTCAAGTCGGTGGTGCTCAAGGCGCTGGTGGCTCTGGATCAGGGCGCTGAGGACGCATCACAACTGGTAAGCCTGGCCAAGGCCAAAAGTTGCGAGGTGGCTGAGCTGGCAACCAACGAGGCGGTGCAGATGCACGGCGGTATGGGCATGACCGACGAGTTTGATGTGGGTCTGTTCATGAAGCGGGCTCGGGCGGCGCAGTTGTTATTCGGCGACTATCGTTATCACGCGGATCGGTTCGCCAGCTTGCGCGGCTACTGATTCGCAGCGGCAAGCACTGAAGAGTAGAAAGCCGGGCAAAAGCCCGGCTTTTTTATTGCGTCGCTCAAGGTAGGGCTAGGCACTGACGGCCGCAGTGTTTAACCTTGCGGGTTACTTGTCAGTAAGTGGGCTTACCTATGCTGTTACGCGGATTGACTTGGCTTATCGTATTCCAGTTGCTGGGTACCGGCATGAACGTCCTGTTCCTGCCATTTTTGCCTGGCCCTATTATTGGCATGGTGTTGTTGCTGATCTATCTGGTCATGCGCGGCGAAGTGGGTGAACCCCTCGAACATGCCGCCAGCAACCTGCTTAAATATCTGCCGCTGATTCTGGTGCCGCCGGCCGTGGGTGTGATGGCCTATGGTGCAGAGATGGCCCGTTACGGGTTGGCCATGGCGGTTACCCTGCTGGTATCGCTGTTCCTGACGCTGCCGCTGTGCGGATGGATCATGGAGCGAATGATGCAGCGCAAGCAGGCACGGGAGTCGCAACCATGAGCGCAAGTCTGTTGCTGGCCTGGCAGGCCATCATGGATCATCCGTTATTCTGGGTGGGCGTCACACTGGCCGCCTATCAGAGTGGCGTAGTGCTTTACGAGCGCAGCGGTATGGCGGTTTTCCACCCGGTATTGGTATCCATTCTATTGCTGATCGGCATCATCCTGCTGTTGGGCGGCGAGTTGAGTGCCTACCATCAGAGCGTCACGCCGCTGATGGTGCTGATCGGGCCCGCTACGGTAGCCCTGGCGGTGCCGCTGTATGTGAATCTGCGGCGGATCCGCGAGTTTCTGTCGCCGGTGCTGATCACGCTGCTGGTCGGCGGCACCTTTGCGACGCTGGCGACCATTCTGATTGCCTGGGGCCTGAGTATCGAGCATTCACTGGTCATGACCATGGCGCCCAAATCGGTCACTACGCCAATCGCCATGCTGGTGGCTGAGCAGACCGGGGGGATTGCTGCTCTGGCGGCGGTCTTCGTGATGATCACCGCGGTTATCGCGGCCGTGTTCGGGCCCTGGCTGTTGCGTATAGCCGGGGTCCGTTCCGAGGCGGCGTGGGGGCTTGCGATGGGCATCTGCGCGCATGCCATAGGCACGGCGCTGTCGCTGGAGCGAAGCAAGGAAGCGGGCGCGTTCGCTGCCCTGGGCATGAGCCTGATGGGTATTACTACGGCCATATTACTGCCTTTGGCCGTGACTTTGTGGCTACTGCTGTAATACAGGCGTAAGCCAGTCCAGCTCCAGCCCGGGCCGAAGCCCGGCTGGTCGCTGCGGCAATTCACCACCTGGCCTGCGGCCCTGTGCCGGAGCACACTGTGACCTGGAACATTCTTGTCCGTGTTGCGGTCACAACCAAGTTCCCTTTTTTCATCCGCCATTGACCTGGTTTACCGCGGATAATCGGCATCAACTTTTTCCATTAAGGAGCTGTGCGCATGGAATTGGATCCCCTCCTGCTGTCACGCATCCAGTTTGCATTTGTGGTGTCGTTTCACGCGATCTTCCCGGTCTTTACCATTGGTCTGGCGTCGTTTATCGCCTTTCTGGAAATCCTCTTTTTCAAGACCGGCAACCCGGTGTGGGAGCGCCTTTCCAAGTTCTGGGTCCAGGTCTTTGCCGTGGTATTCGGCATGGGGGTGGTGTCGGGCATTGTCATGTCTTTCCAGTTTGGTACCAACTGGAGCAATTATTCCTACGCAGCGGCCAACTTCCTCGGACCCATGCTCAGCTATGAAGTGATCACTGCCTTCTTCCTCGAAGCGGCGTTCCTTGGCGTGCTGCTGTTCGGCCGCAATCGTGTGCCCAAGGGTGTTCACCTGTTTGCCGCCTGTATGGTGGCGCTGGGCACCTTTATCTCGGCGTTCTGGATTCTGGCGGCCAATAGCTGGATGCATACGCCAGCCGGTGTAGAGCTGCGCGACGGGGTGTTTTTTGTTACCTCCTGGTCCGAGGCTATCTTCAACCCGTCCTTCCCGTTCCGTTTCGCGCACATGGCTATTGCCTCATTCCTGACCGGTGCCTTTGTGGTGGCCGGGGTGAGTTCCTGGTACCTGCTGCGCGGCAGCGAGGTAGAGGTCAATCGCAAGGCGTTGTCCATGTGCCTGTGGATGATCCTGATCCTGGCGCCTACCCAGGCGGTGGTCGGTGACTTCCACGGGATCAACACGCTGGAGCATCAGCCAACCAAGGTAGCGGCAATGGAAGCCAACTGGGAGACCTCCTCCGGCGTACCCTTGTTGCTCTTTGCTCTGCCTGATCAGGAGAACCAGAGCAATCGCTTCGAGATCGCTATCCCGAAACTGGCCAGCTTGATCCTCACCCACGATCTTGATGGCGAAGTACCCGGCCTGAATGAAGTGCCCGTTGAAGAGCAGCCCCCGGTAGCGATTGTGTTCTGGGCCTTTCGGGTCATGGTCGGCCTGGGTCTGTTGATGATTGCCACGGCCTTTACCGGGCTGCTGCTGCGGCACAAGCAGCGCTACTGGCAGACGCCCTGGTTCCTGCAGGGGCTGCGAGTCATGAGCGTGGCGCCGTTTATTGCCGTACTGGCTGGTTGGATAGTGACCGAAACGGGGCGCGCGCCCTGGTTGGTGTTTGGTCTGATGACACACGAACAGGGGGTTACGCCGTCGCTGACCGGCGGCATGGCACTCTTTACCCTGCTGGGTTACATACTGGTTTACCTGATGATTTTCAGTGCGGGCCTGTATTACCTGATGCGGGTGTTGCAGGACGGTCTTGAAGTCAACGAGCGCGCTTCCGAAGTGGACGAAGTGCATAGACCGGCGCGGCCGTTGTCCGGTAGCGACGTATCATTTGACCAGAAGGGGTCCTGAGCATGGAAATGGAAATCTTCGATCTGTCGATGATCTGGGCCATGATTATCGCCTTTGCGGTGATCATGTACGTGCTGATGGATGGCTTTGATCTGGGCGTGGGCATGCTGTTTCCCTTCGCGCCGGATGAAGACGCCCGCGACGTGATGATGAACTCGGTGGCGCCGGTCTGGGACGGTAACGAAACCTGGCTGGTGCTGGGCGGTGCCGGCCTGCTGGGGGCTTTCCCGCTGGTCTATTCGATTTTGCTGCCGGCGCTGTATATCGGTGTGTTTCTGATGCTCGCGGGTCTGATCTTTCGCGGTGTGGCCTTCGAGTTTCGTTTCAAGGCGAAAAGCTCGCGCTACCTGTGGAACTGGGCCTTTGCCGGGGGCTCCTTCCTGGCGGCCTTTGCCCAGGGGGTAGTGGTTGGTTCCTATATTCAGGGCTATGAGACTGAGGGCCTGGCCTACGCGGGTGGGCCCTTTGACTGGCTCACACCCTTTACCCTCATGACCGGCGTGGGCCTGATGGCCGGCTATGCGCTGCTCGGTTGTACCTGGTTGATCATGAAAACCGAAGGCTACATTCAGGAATGGGCGTACGGCCTTGCGCCCTGGTTGCTGGGTGCAGTATTGGCGGTATTCGCGATTATCAGCATCTGGACGCCGTGGGTCGACCCCGCTGCGTTCGAGCGCTGGTTCGCGGTAATTCGCTGGATCTGGATCTTCCCGCTGCTGGCATTGTTCTTTGCCTTTCAGATATGGCGAGGTCTGCGCAAGCGCAAGGAGGTGGTGCCATTCCTGGCGACCATGGCGATGTTTGCCTCGACCTACTTCGGCCTGCTGTGGACGCGGTGGCCCTATGTGATTCCGCCGGATTTCACCCTGTGGGACGCGGCATCGGCACCGGAGTCGCAACTGTTCCTGCTGCTCGGCATGCTGTTTGTGATTCCGATTATTCTGGCTTACACCGCCTGGACCTACTGGGTGTTCCGCGGCAAGGTCCGCGTGGGTGAAGGCTATCACTGAGTCTGGCCGGCGCAGCCGCGACTGGCTGCAGCAACATGGCCGGCCAGTTCGGTTCTGGTTGTATGCCGGGGTTACCCTGGGGCTGCTGCACACGCTGACGATCATCGTCCAGATGGGGCTGATTGCCTGGTTGGTGCACGCCCTGTTGGTGGAGCAGGTTCCTTATTTCAAACTGCTGTGGCCCGGTGCCGGGCTGGCCTTGGCAATAGTGCTGCGCGCCCTCGCTCAGGCGGCTCACGAGCGTTGCGGTCAGCAGGCCAGTGCCCGGGTGCGCCAACAGGCACGTGAGGAGTTGGCAACCCACTGGGCGCAATTAGGTCCGGTGCGGCTGGCTGACCGCTCGGGCGCCACCCTGACCAATCAATGGGTCGAGCAGGTCGAAGCGCTGGACGGTTTTTACGCGCGTTACCTCCCTCTTCAGTGGCTTGCACTGCTGTCGCCCTTGCTGATCCTGCTGCTGGTGTTCTGGCTCGATTGGCTCGCCGCCCTTTTCCTGTTGTTTGCCGCCCCGTTGATTCCCTTGTTTATGGCCCTGGTGGGCATGAGCGCGGAAAAAGTCAGTCAGCAGCACGTGCTTGAAGCAGGCCGCCTGGCCGGGCATTTTCTCGACCGGGTACGCAGTCTGACTAGCCTGCAGCTGTTTGGTCAGGTGGGCGCGGCGACACGTTCGGTAGAGGCTGCTGCCGAGCGCTACCGTTCGGTGACCATGCGCACGCTGCGGATCGCCTTTCTATCCTCGGCGGTGCTGGAGTTTTTTGCGTCCGTGGCGATTGCGGTGGCGGCGATGTACATCGGCTTTGGCCTGCTGGGCTATATCCAATACGGGCCCGCCGCCGAGCTGACCCTGTTTTCTGGCTTGTTTATCCTGTTGTTGGCACCCGAATTCTTTCAGCCACTTCGCAGCCTGGCCCAGGCCTACCATGACCGTGCTGCCGCGCTGGCCTCAGCAGATGCCTTCGCCCTGATCCAGGCCGAAGCGCAAAGGGTCATTCAGCCCGTTGGCGCAGCGCCGTCGGTGAGCCATGCCGGGCAGATTTGCGTAGCGGATCTGGCGTTGGATTATCCCGGGCGTGGGCGGGTGCTGAAGGGCATCACGCTGGATATTGCCGCTGGGCAGGTAGTGGCGCTGGTGGGGCCCTCTGGGTCCGGCAAATCCAGTCTGCTGCATTGTCTGGCCGGATTTGTCACGCCCAGTGCTGGCAGTCTGAGCCTGTTTGGCCAGGCGCCTGGGCAACGCCCGGTAGCCTGGCTCGGGCAGCGGCCCTTTCTGATTCAGGGTAGCTGGGCAGATAATTTACGCCTGACGGCGCCCCAGGCCGATGCCCCGGCAATGGTGCGCTCGATAGAGGCGGTAGGGCTTGGCGCGCTCCTGGCGACCCTGCCGCAAGGGCTGGAGACGCCGCTGGGTGAAGGCGGGCGCGGTCTGTCCGGGGGCCAGGCCCAGCGTTTGGCGCTAGCCAGGGTGTGGCTGTGCGAGGCGGATCTGGTGTTGCTGGACGAGCCAACAGCGAGCCTGGATGAGCACAGCGAGGCGGAAGTCATCGAAGCGCTGCGCGCGCTGGCCGGTAGCGGGAAAACGCTGATCATCGCCACCCATCATCCGGCTTTGATGCAACTGGCCGATCGCATCTATTCGATCCGGGACGGTTCCTTGCAGGACGGATTGCTGCAGTCCGGTGCCATTCAAGATGATTCACTGCGAAATGGGGGGCTTGAGGATGTCTGAACTCAGGCCCTGGTTGAATCTAATCATGCAGCGGCGCGGCCGTTTGTGGTTGGGCGGATTATTGCTGGCGCTGACCCTGTTCAGTGCCGTCGGGCTGTTGGCCTTATCCGGCTGGTTTATCACCGCGACGGGCGTCACCGCGCTGCTCTGGGCCGCCGGGCAGCGAGTCATGTTCGATGTCTATATGCCCGGTGGCGGCATTCGTTTCTTCGCCCTGACGCGTACTGTGGCGCGCTACTTTGAGCGGGTGTTCAATCACAATACGGTACTGAGTCTGCTGGTGGATCTGCGAGGCCGGCATTTTTCCGCGTTGGCGTTGCTCGATGGCGCAACCCTGGCACGCCTGCGCGCCGCGCAGTGGCTCAACCGCCTGACAGCCGATATAGATACTCTGGATACGCTTTATCTACGACTGCTCGCTCCACCGCTGGTGGCCTTGCTAGGCATTCTGCTGGTCTGCGGTCTAATCGCCGTATTTCATCTGTCGCTGGCACTGTTGCTTGGCGCGTTGTTGCTGGTTCTGCTGCTGGCCCTGACGCTGGGCATGGCGCTCCTGGGGCTGACCTACAGTGCCCGGCGGGTGGAGCGGCTTGATGCGCTGCGCGTACAGGCAGTCGAGCAGTTGCAGGGGCTAGCCGAGCTCACCGCAGCCGGTACCTTGGGGTTGCACCGTCAGCAACTCCTGGCAGGCAGCCAGCGCATGCTGGATGAGCAGTTGATCCTCCAGGGTCGGGTCGCTTTCGGCCAGGCGCTGGCTACGCTGGGCGTCATGGGCGCGGTGATGGTTGGACTGTTTAGCGCGATACAGGCTTATGTTGCCGGTTTACTGTCGGGGCCGGTGATGGTGATGATTCCGCTGGCGCTGATGGCCCTGAGTGAGGGCTTCGCCGGGCTGCCCGGCGCTTTCGCCCAGTTCGGCGGTACGCGTGCCGCCGCCGCGCGCCTGAATCAGCAGGTGGCAATGAGTAGCCAGCTACGGGACCCTGCCAACCCGATGGTGGCGCCTGCTGATCTGACGCTGCAATGGCAGAATGTGGGTGTAGCCCATGCGGGACTGGAAGGTCTGAACCTCAGGTTGCTGCAAGGTGAACGAGTGGCGCTGATTGGCCCCTCCGGCTCAGGCAAGTCGACCCTGGCTGGATTGGCGGCGCGGCTGATTGATCCCGACTCAGGGCAGCTGACGGTCGGCGGGACAGCACTGACTGAGCTGGCCTTGCTTGAGTGGCGTGCGCAAGTCGGTTATCTGACCCAGCATACTGAGTTACTGCATGACAGCATTGCCGCCAACCTGCTGTTGGCCAGGCCGGATGCGACTGACGAGCAACTGTGGCAGGTGCTGGACATGGTTGATCTGGCGCAGCTGGTTAGCGCCTTACCCGCCGGGATCAACACCTGGGTAGGCGAGTCCGGCAAACAATTGTCTGGCGGCGAGGGGCGGCGCCTGGCCCTGGCCCGCGTGCTGCTCAAGGACGCACCGCTGCTGATTCTCGACGAACCCTTCAGCGGTCTGGATGCCGCCACCCGTGAACGGGTGATCACCCGCCTTGAGCCCTGGCTGGCGGGGCGCACGGCGCTGTTTCTGGGGCACGACGCGGCTTTGCTGCCCAGGGCCGATCAAGTGATCGCCCTGAGCGCGCTGTAAAACCGCTGCTGTAATCGGCCTACCAGGTATCGACAAAGGGCCGAGTGCCCTTGGTCAGCGATTCTGGCGGTGCCGAACTGAGCCCGCGTAATAGCCAGTCGCGGGTTTCCATCGGGTCGATCACCGCATCGATCTCCAGAAAGCTGGCCATGCTCACGCCCTTGCCGCGCCGGTAAAGTTCGGCGACCAGCTTGTCGAACTGCGCCTGGCGCTCGCTTTCGTCCTCGATTGCGGCCAGCTCTTTTGCGTAACCCAGCCTGACCGCGCCCTCCAACCCCATAGCTCCAAACTCGCTGCTCGGCCAACCGATGGTGAACATCGGCGCCATAAAGCTGCCAGCGGCCATCGCCTGGGCGCCCAGGCCGTAGCCCTTGCGCAGCACCACGGTAAAGAACGGCACCTTGAGGCTCGCCGCGGTGACGAACATGCGCGAAACGTGGCGTACGGTGGCCTGACGCTCGGAGTCCGGCCCGACCATAAAGCCGGGGGTGTCACACAGCGAGACCATTGGCAGGCCATGGGCCTGGCATAGCTGCATAAAGCGCGCAGCCTTGTCGCCGGCCACCGCATCAATGGCGCCGCCAAGATGCATGGGATTGTTGGCGATCAGGCCAAAGACCTTGCCGTTGATGCGAATCAGCGCGGTGATCAGGCCCGGTGCGAACTGCCGGCGCAGCTCCAGCACCGAGCCGGTATCCGCTAGGGTTTCGATCACTTCCCGAATGTCGTAAACCCGCAGACGGTTTTCCGGAATCAGATGGCGCAATGCACGTTGGTCCGCGCAATCGCCACTGGGCAGATCGCCCTGGAAATACGCCAGGTATTGCTTGGCGGCGCGGGTGGCTTCGGCCTCATCCTTGACCAGCACATCGATCACGCCATTGGGCCCATGCATGCTCACCGGGCCGACCTGTTCGGGCGTATAACTGCCCAAGCCGCCGCCTTCGATCATCGCCGGGCCGGCCATGCCAACGGTGGCGTTCTCGGTGGCGATGATCACATCGCAGCAACCCAGCAGCGCCGCGTTGCCGGCAAAGCAGCGTCCGGAGACCACACCCACCAGAGGTACCTGGCCGCTGAGTCTGGCCATGCGCATGAAGGTTGTGCAGTCGAGCCCGGCGACGCCAACCTTGTCGATATCGCCGGGGCGGCCGCCACCGCCTTCGGTAAAGAACACCAACGGCAATCGCCACTGTTCGGCGAGTTCCAGCATGCGGTCGGTCTTCTTGTGATTCATCGCGCCCTGGGTGCCGGCGAATACTGTGTAGTCGTAACTCATAGCCATACAGCGCGCGGTCTCGGCGCCGAACAGCTCTGCGTTAACCGTGCCGATACCGGTAATCAGCCCGTCTGCGGGGCTCATCTTCAACAGATCTTCGTGGCTGCGGCGGGTGCGCTGGGCAGCCAGCGCCAGGCCGCCGTATTCCATGAAACTGCCTTCATCAAGCAGGTCCGTCAGGTTCTCCCGTGCGGTACGCTGGCCGGTTTTGCGGCGCTTGGCCACGGCATCCGAGCGGCGTTCGTCCGTCAGGTTGGCATGCAGCTCCAGCAGTTCGGCCAGGTCGGCGCGAATATGCGCGATATCAACCTGTTCTTCGTTCAGCGCCTCGCCACCCTCAACCTCAGCGGGTTCAAGAAACAGCAGCGGATTACCTTCAAACAGGTTGTCTCCGGGGCTGCAGGCCAGCACCCGGACGATGCCACTGCGCTCGGCCTTGACCACGAACTCCATCTTCATTGCTTCCATCACCGCCACCTGCTGGCCAGCGGCTATGCTGTCGCCGGGCTGCACGTCGAGGCTGACCAGCACGCCTTGCACCGGCGCGTTAAGCGGCTCGGTCCCGGGTGGCGCGTCCACGGCGGCGACCTGGGCCGCCTGAGTCTGGCCGGCGTGCTGAAAATACAGATGCGGATGCGCCTTTTGCTGTTCACCGGCGTGAGCGCCGATCAGTTCGGCTGCATGTTGCTCTATAAATCCGGTGGTAACCTGATTGGCCTGCACCTGCAGATCCGTCAGCAGGTTCTGTAGAAAATGCAGATTGCTACTGACGCCTTCCAGGCGGAACTCGCAGAGGGCGCGATAGGCGCGGCGCAGTACCGCTGGGTAGCCGGCATTGGCGTGCACGATCAACTTGGCCAGCAGCGAGTCAAAACTGGGGCTGGTGGTATAGCCGCTGTAGCCATAGCCATCCACGCGCACACCGGGTCCGCTCGGCGGCTCATAAGCGCTCAAGGTGCCGCCGGCCGGTTTGGCGCTGCCATCCTTGGCCATGCTTTCCAGATTGATGCGCAGTTGCACGGCATAACCCTGTGCAGCCGGAATTCGGTCCTGGGTGAGTTGCAGGTCGTTCAGGCTGGCACCGGCCGCAAGACGTATCTGCGTTTGCGCCAGATCAATCCCGGTGACCATTTCGGTGACGGTGTGCTCGACCTGGATGCGCGGATTGGCTTCCATGAACACGAAATCGCCGGTCTCTTCGTCAAGCAGAAACTCGACGGTGCACAGCCCGCGGTAGGCAACGGCGCCGGTTAGCTTCACAGCGGCGTCGAGCATGCGCTGGCGCAGCGTTGGGTCGAGCCCGGGCGCCGGGGCGATCTCCAGCAGTTTCTGGTTACGCCTTTGTAGTGTGCAATCCCGTTCCCACAGATGGCTGACCTGCTGGCCATCGCCGATGATCTGTACTTCGATATGCCGCGCCCTGCGAATCAGACGTTCGGCATACAGTTCGCCGCTGCCAAATGCGGCCTTGGCCTCGGAGCTGCAGCGGGTGAAAGCCTCGTCCAGTTCGGTGATATCCAGCACCGCGCGCATACCGCGTCCGCCGCCGCCGGCCAGCGCCTTGAGCATGATGGCGCTGCCAGCGCCCAGTTGCTGCATGAATTCGCGGGCCTGCTCCAGGCTGGTGGCGTGATTGGTGCCCTGCACCAGCGGCACTTGCTGTTCCACGGCCAGACGCCTGGCGCTGGCCTTGTCGCCGAATGTCTCCAGTACCCTGGCGGAGGGGCCGATGAAGGTAATGCCGGCGTTTTCGCACAGCTTGGCGAAATCGGCGTTTTCGCTAAGAAAGCCGTAACCCGGGTGGATCGCATCGCATTGATGCTCGCGTGCCAGGTTCACCAATTGCTCGGCATCCAGATAAGCGCTGGCGCCGCGGCCCTTGAGCGCTACGGCTTGATCAGCCTTGCGCACATGCAGGGACTGGGCGTCGTCTTCGGCAAACACCCCAAGGCTGAGGATATCCAGCTCGGCGGCGGCGCGGGCCAGACGAATAGCAATTTCGCCGCGGTTGGCGATCAGTATTTTCTTGAAGGTCATCAAAGCCAGCCCTGCAATTCGTTCTTCTTCACTTTTCCGGTGGCGGTCATCGGCAGGCTTTCTACCAGACGCACCTCCGGTACCTTGTAAATCGCCATGGCCTGTTTGCACCAGTCAACCAGGTCCTGGGCGCTCATCTCGCTGCCGGGCTTGATCACTACGAAGGCCACGGGGCTCTCGCCGCGCTTGTCATCCTGGCGGCCTATCACTGCCGAAGCAAGAATGGCGGGATGCTGGCCGAGCATGGCTTCCAGCTCACTGGGGAATACGCTCATGCCATTGACCTTGAGCATTTCCTTGCGCCGGCCCAGATAGCGTATAAAACCCTGCTCGGTGATCACACCACTGTCGCCGGTATGCAGCCAGCCATCACGCAGTGCTTCTGCGCTGGCTTCCGGCTTGTTCCAGTAACCCTTGAGCAGTGACGGCGATCGTACGCAGAGTTCGCCTTCACTGCCCAGCGGCAGCAGCTCGCCAGAGGCGAAGTCGCAGACCTTGAATTCGGTGCCGGGGACCGGCAGGCCAACAAAGGTAGGGGCCGACTTGAGATCGAAATCGTCATCCTGAAGACCTGCGGTAAAAGTGTCGCAGGTGTGGGTTTCAGTCATGCCGAAGCTGGTTTCAAACAGCGTGCAACCGGTCAGCTTGCGCCAGCGCTGGCGGTAGTCCGGGGTCAACTTCTTGATAAAGGACACGCAACTGGTGATTTGCAGCGAGCTGAAGTCGAAGGTGTTTACCTGCGGGTGGTCGAGCACTTCGGAGGCGCTGTCGACCAGCAGGCCAGTGTGGTTGACCTGATAATGCTGCACTGCGCTCATGAAGGTCAGCGCATCCCAGCGGGCCAGCAGCACCAGCGTGGTACCGGCAAACACCGGAAACAGCAGGCCAGCGTTTTCTCCGGCAATCCAGAATTCGGGCATGAAATTCAAGCTGACGCGCTCGCTGTCCAGACCCAGCGCGGCGGGGATAAAACTCGCGCAGGTGTAGAGCATATCGCCGTGGGTGTGGATGCAGCCCTTGGGCAGGCCAGTGGTGCCGCCGGTGTAGTTCAGCGCGGCGATATCATCCAGTGCCGGCACTGGCAGATCCTGCGCAGGCTGAATGCCCCGCAGTGCCGGCAGCATATCGATGTAGTCGGTCACCTCCAGTTTGGGTGCGCGCAGCAGGTCAGGAACCGGTATGGGCGGTGCCGCAGGGCAGATTTCCGAGAGGCTGGTGGCGATCGCCAGGCGGACGTCGGTCTGGGCGCGAATCTCGCGGAAAACCGGCAGCAGTTGGTCAAAGCACACCAGCACGCTGGCGCCGCTGTCCTTGAGTTGATAGCTGAGCTCCATTGGCATTGCCATCGGGCTGACCGGGGCGTGGATGGCGGCGGCCTTGAGAATACCGTAGAAGGCAATATGCAGCTGTGGGCAATTGGGCATGAACACTGCGACCCGATCGCCGGGGCGCACGTCCTGCTCGATCAGCAGCGCGGCAAAGCGGTCGCTCAAGTCGTCCAGTTCGGCGTAGCTCAGGTCGTAGCCGTAAAACCGCACCGCTGGTTTGTTTGGTGTGGTCTTCGCCCAGTGGCGCAGGTACTCGGTCAACGGCTTTTCGCCCAGCCAGTAGATCGGAGTTTGCGCGCTTTGGGCAGGCCATGCCTGCTGTTGCAGGCGTTTCAGCTCGCCCAGATAGGTTGGTTCGTGCATGGCGGACACCTGATGTTGTTCTGATTGCCGTTGATTTCGGTCCTATTGGGAAATCCTACGGCTTTATTGCATCGGGTGCTGGTTCGCGAGGGCGTCATGACTGAAGGGAATGCACGGTTATCGTCCGACCGAATGGCCGGACGGGTAGAGCTTATTGTTGCAGCGGGGGATGAAAGACCCAGGTGCAGGGCTGGGCTGCACTTGGGTCTTGGGCGAGCGTGGCTAGAACAGGCCCTGGGGCAGGGCGTCGCCGCCACCTGAGGGGTAGGCACCGCTTTCTATCTCATCCCAGGGCGGCGGCGCGTCCTCTTCCTTGAAAACCTCAAAGAAGCCGTTCGAGCTGCCGGGGCGTGCGGTGCGGCCCGTAGCGGGGTCGATGCGTACGTTGGTTAGGCCTTCCGGCATTGCCTGGCTGTGTTCTGGCCTGTCCTTCAGGGCGCCGGCCATGAAGTCCATCCAGATTGGCAGAGCGGCAGTGCCGCCGTATTCGCGGCGTCCCAAGGTGCTGGGCTGGTCGAAGCCGACCCAGGAAACGGTAACAAAATCGCCGTTGTAGCCAGCGAACCAGGCATCCTTCTGGTCGTTGGTAGTGCCGGTCTTTCCGGCCAGGTCGCCGCGCTGCAGCTCCCGTGCCCGGGCTGCCGTGCCGCGCGTGATAACGTCCTGCAGCATGCTGGTCAACTGATAGGTCGTGCGGGGATCTATCACTTGTTCCGCCTCGGGAATTTCGGGCAACCGGTAATTCGGGTCGGCGAAGTTGCCGGCTTCGGCATATCGCGCCAGGCGTTCCTCATGTAATTCCCGAGCACCTGGCGTAACTGCTGCTGTGGACACCTCCAGGAGATGCCCTCGATGGTCTTCGATACGCTCAATCAGGTACGGCTTGACCGCATAACCGCCATTGGCGATCGTGGTGTAACCCTGCGCGATTTGCAGCGGCGTCAGCTCTGGCGTCCCCAGAGAGGCTGACAGGTTGCGCGGGAGATCGGAACGGCTGAAGCCGAAGTGTTCTATGTAACTCAGTGCCTTGTCCACGCCCAGATCCTGCATCAGGCGGATGGAAACCAGGTTACGTGAACGATAGAGGGCTTCCCTGAGACGAATCGGGCCCAGAAAGTCGCCACCCGAGTTCTGTGGCCGCCAGGCCGAATCCAGATATTCGTCAACAAATACCAGAGGGGCATCATTGACCATGCTGGCCGGGCTGTAGCCGTTGTCCAGGGCGGCAGCGTAGAGAAAAGGCTTGAAGCTGGAGCCTGGCTGCCGGCGGGCCTGGGTCACTCGGTTGTAATTGCTCTGAACGAAAGAGAAGCCTCCAATCAGGGCCTGTACGCTGCCATCCTGAGGGGAGAGCGCCACCAGCGCACTCTGCGCAGTTGGTACCTGGCTCAGACGAAACTGGATATCTTCCACGGCCACAACACGGACGATATCGCCAACGGCCAGTACGTCAGCCGGCTTGCTGGGATTGGGCCCCATGCTGTTGGCGTTGATATAGGGTCTGGCCCAGCGCATGGCTTCCCAACTGATCTCGCCCAGCGCGCCGCCGCGCAGCTGAATCGACACCTTGTCCGCACTGACACTGGTCACGACAGCCGGGAGCAGGCCGCCCATGCCGCGATAGTTCTTTAACAGATCTGGCCAATCCGCTGGCTTGCTATCGGGATGCCGCTCTTCAGGGCCGCGGTAACCATGCCGTTGGTCATAGCTCATCAAGCCGCTGCGCAAGGCGCTATTGGCCAGGGTCTGCAACTGGCTATCTACCGTGGTATACACGTGATAGCCATTGATATAAGCGTCTTCTCCATACTTGCTGAGCATTTCCAGACGCGCCATTTCCGCCACGTAAGGTGCTTCCAGTTCAGGGTTGGCGCCATGGTTGGTTGCGGTAATGGGGCTGGCGATGGCCTGGTCGTACTCGGCTTGGTCGATAAAGCCCAGGCTTAGCATCCGGCCCAGAATCCAGTCGCGACGCAGCAGCGTACGTTCGGGATTGGAAATCGGGTTATAACGTGACGGAGCCTTGGGCAGGCCGGCAATCATTGCGAGGTCGGCAAGGGGCAACTGATCTATCGACGTACCGTAATAAACCTGGGCTGCAGCCTCAATTCCATATGCCCTGTTGCCGAGATAGATCTTGTTGACGTAGAGTTCAAAAATCTCGCGTTTGCTCAGACTGCGTTCGATCTGCAAGGCCAGCAATATTTCGTTCAGTTTTCGGGAAAACACCCGATCACTGGTCAGGAAATAGTTTTTTGCCACCTGCATGGTGATAGTACTACCGCCCGTCTGAATACTGCCCGTTTGAATCAACTCGCTGACTGCTCGCAGCAGGCTCATGGGGTCGACGCCGTGGTGGTTAAGGAAGTTGTCATCCTCGGCCGCCAGAATGGCATTAATAAAGTTTTCCGGCACTTGGTCGTAACTGATAGGTATG
>TARA_R110002020_G_scaffold364263_4_pt1 | contig 43001 bp, 34 predicted proteins | sample TARA_R110002020 | Tara Oceans TARA_R110002020 (sample SAMEA4396489) | marine metagenome | biome: Westerlies Biome; feature: [MES] marine water layer (ENVO:01000295) within the mesopelagic zone...; material: water (ENVO:00002006), including particulate matter (ENVO:01000060) such... | reverse complement strand
AAGACCAGCAGACTGCAAATCGTAGCTTATGTCAGTGTCCAAATTGCGGGGGGTAGCTCACTCGGTGGAAATTCCGGGTCAATTATCGGAGGAAATTAACAGCCAAGTGTCCCGCCTATGCGAGGAGATTGATGACAAAGTGATGGTCATGGCCTTCCTCGGACAGGTCCATCGAAGGTGAATGGCCCTACCTCTGGCTCGATGCCACCTACCTCAAGGTCCGGCGCGGTGGGCGTATCGTCTCCGTCGCCGTCATCATCGCGGTGGGCGTCAACACCGACGGCCCGCGCGAAATGCTCCGCACGGAGATCGGCACATCCGAGGTCGCGGCGATCTGGACTAGCAGCTCTTTCAATCTGTCCGGAAAGCTCTGGCGAGATAGTCCGTGACCGGCTTGAGGAGATAGGACAGTACCGTTCGCGACGATGTCTGCACAAAGGTTTCAACGGGCATTCCCGGGGTTAGGATCTGGCTTCCCAGCCGGTCAACTTCTCCCGGCCGCAAAGTGATGCGGGCCGGATAATAGTGCATTCCGGTCTTCTGATCCTCGACGAGGTCTGCGGCGACCGTCTTTACGACGCCCTCCAGTTCCGGTGTGGTGCGCTGGTTGAAAGCCGACATTCGAAGAAACGCCGGCTGCCCGACATGAATCTGGTCTATGTCCTGCCCCTCTATGCGGACTTCGACTGAGAGGTCGTCACTGTCGGGTACGATAATCATGAGGGTTTCGCCGGGGTCTATGACACCGCCCAGCGTATGCAGCGCCAGTTGATGAACCACGCCATCCACAGGCGATCGAATGTCGATGCGCTGTACCTGGTCGAGTGCCGCGATGCGACGCTCGACGAGTTCGGCAGTCTTCTCCTGGATCTGCCGTAACTCGCCGGTAGCTTCGGCCCGCAGATCTTCATCGATCTGAAGGATCTGCAGCCGAATCTCGGACATCTGACCTTTGACCTTGGCAATATCGGCCAGTGTCTGGGAATGCATGCCGCGGTTCTCTGCTTCCTCGCGCTTTAGCTCCATCATCCGTTGAACGCCGACCAGACGCTTCTCATAGAGCTGTTCGACACCGGCCAGTTCATCCGTGATCAGCTGGAGCGTGTCGGCATAGGCTTCCGCCTGCAAGACCATTCCTCCTGCCTGTTCATTCATCTGCAGAATGCGTTCCTCAAGTTGCGCACGCAAACCCGCACGGACATTGCTTCGCGACTTGAAGAAACCCATCTCGGTTTGAAGGAGTTCGGCGAATTCAGAATCCCCAAGACGGTTTTCAAAATTGGGGGGCAGCGCGAAGGAAAGTCCGTCGCGCTCGGCTTCGAGCCTAAGTTGTTTGATGACCAGCGCATCCATGGCTTTCGTGATGACCGCCAGATTGGCCTTGGCAAGGGTTGCGTCCAGCGTCACCAGAACCTGCCCGTACTGGACGCGCTGACCGTTTCTTACCTCAATTGTACTGACGACGCCGCCCAGTGGATGCTGCACACGTTTCACATTCGTGTCTACAACCACCCTGCCATTTGCAAGGACCGCGCCGGACAACTCTGTCGTCGCGGCCCAACCTCCGGCGCCGAAAATCAGCACTGCGGCGGCACCCGCGGCAAGCGTGAGGTGTCGTTGGATCGATCGGTTTGCCATCGGTGAATGCTTCGCAATCATGACACAGCTCCTGACGAATTGACCACTTCCAAGGGGGGCATGCCCGGCGCGCGCGGAACGGACCTGAACAGCTGGCTGAGAATTTCCTCCTTCTGTCCGAAGCCCTTGGACTTGCCGTCGGCCATCACCAGAACCTTGTCCACGCCGGCAAGCGCACTGGGCCGATGCGCGATGACTACGACGATTCCGTTGCGGCTGCGTACGCCGAGCAGCGCCTTGGTCAGTGCCTGTTCGCCTTCATTGTCGAGATTTGAGTTCGGTTCATCGAGGACGACAAGGAACGGATCCCCATAAAGTGCGCGTGCCAGCGCCACACGCTGGCGCTGACCTCCCGACAAGGCGGCACCGGCATCGCCGATCTGCGTATCATAGCCATTCGGAAGTTGGAGGATCATGTCATGGACATTGGCAGCCCGTGCCGCGGCGATGACATTTTCGGAGTCAGGGGTTTCATCAAAGCGCGAGATGTTTTCGGCGATGGTCCCTGCGAAAAGCTCCACATTCTGAGGCAGATAGCCGATGTGGCGCCCGAGCGCGTCCGGAGGCCAGTTGTCGAGCCCAGCGGCGTCGAGCCGCACCTTGCCGCGCCAGGTGGGCCAAATGCCAACCATCAGCCGTGCAAGCGATGATTTGCCAGATGCGCTCGGTCCAATGATTCCGAGACCGTCGCCAGCCTCCAACTGGAAGCTGACACTATCAACCAGCAGCCTTGCCGTCCCGGGCGCTCCACCGGAAATTCCTTCCAGCAAGAAGGATGCACTTGGAGCGGGAAGCGGCATGCGATCCTTCTCACGGGAAGCTTCGGCCACGAATTGCTTGAGACGGCGCCAGCTTTGCCGGGCGGCTGAGAAGCCGCGCCAGTTTGCGATCGAGAGTTCTACTGGCGCGAGGGCGCGGGCTGCCAGGATCGAACTTGCAATCATCACGCCCGCAGTCACCTGACCGCCAATGACCAGGTATGCGCCGACAGCAAGCACGCCTGACTGGATCAACAACCTGACTGTTTTCGATACGGAGCCGAAGCCGCCGGTGATGTCGGACAATCTTTGCTGAAAACTGACGAAGCGCGAATTCTCACGCTTCCAGCGCTCCGTCAGGCGCCCGGCCATCCCCATTGCGTGAACTGCTTCGGCATTGCGCTGTCCGGCGATGGTGATGATGTTGCGCTGCTGTTGAGCGTTGGAGACATCCTTGGTGGTGCGGCGCGACATCAGTTCGGTCGCCAGCGTTAGGATGACCAGCAAGCAAGCGCCGCCAAGCGCGGTCAGCCCGATAAGAGGGTGAAAGCCGAAGCAGATCGCCAGGTAAAGGGGGATCCATGGCAAGTCGAAGAGCGCCGACGGCCCGCTGCCGGAGAGGAAGCCCTTGACCTGATCGAGGTCGCGCAGCGGTTGCTGCCCGTCCCCGTCGCGTTTGTCCGATAGTGGCCGTCCGAGAACAGTACGGAAAACCCCGGCACCCAACGTCTCATCCAGTGCGACGCCGATCCGCGACAGGACGCGTCCCCTGATGATGTCGAACAGGGCCTGAAATGCGTAGAGCCCTACCACTATGGCTGCCAGACCGATCAGGGTTGGTATGCTGCGACTGGGCAGGACGCGATCATAGATCTCAAGCATGAACAACGAGCCCGTGAGATGCAGTAGATTGACCGCCGCACTCAGAAGAGCAACGCCCACGAAGGTTCGCACCCTGGCTTTCAATACAGATGGCAATGCTGACATTTGGCACCCCCTATCCCGCAGTGTCCTTACGGGTTACCCTTTTGTCCTGCTAATCAACGGTTAGGGCCGGACGTGACGGTGGTCCGGCCCTCCCCATCGTTGTGACGACCGCTAAGCTAGGATAAAGTCCGCCTGCGTAACGGTTGCCTCGGCCACACCGATCAGGGTGATAGTGTCGGATCCGATAGTGATGACGGTGTCTCCTCCGACCTGGTTGATATCGACCTCCGCCGCAAAACTCCCTGCATTGATGCCGCTTGCGGAGATGTCGAGCAGATCCTGGCCGCCGGCCGGATTGGCATCGAACCCGTTGATCAGATCATCACCGAAACCAGGTGCAAACACGAAGGTGTCGTTACCCGCGCCACCTGTAAGGGAATCGTTCCCGCCTCCGCCGACAAGTGTGTCATCGCCCCCGCCGCCGAAGATTGTGTCACTCCCACCGTTGCCGAAGATGGTGTCACTTCCAAGGCCGCCAGCAATCGTGTCATTGCCGGATCCGCCAGTGAGAGTATCGTTGCCGCCTGCGCCGCCGATGGTAATCGTCGTCGTCAAGCTGCTTGCGTCAATGACGTCATTGCCGCTATTGCTGGACACATATTCAACCCCAGTGCCAATCGCGATATCGACACCCGCTGTACCCAGCACTATCACCTGATCATATCCGGCACCGCCAATGATCGATGAATCATTGCCGAGGATATATATGGTGTCGTCACCGTCGCCGCCATCGAAGCTGTCGGAACCGCCACCCCCGAAAAGCACGTCATCGCCTTCGCCGCCGAACAGACTATCGTCGTCGGCTCCGCCGGCCAGCGTATCAGCCGCTGATCCGCCTGTGAGCGTGTCATTGCCGGCACCACCGCCGATGGTGATGGCCGTAGTGATGCTGCTCGCATCGATGACGTCATCACCGTCGTTGCCGGCCGCATACTCAACCCCGGAGCCGATCGCGATAGTTACACCCGTTGCATCCAGCACGAGCACCTGGTCGTAGCCAGCGTCTCCCTGAAGTAGGCTGTCATCGCCCATTACATAGAGATTGTCGTCCCCAGATCCACCAATCAAGTCGTCAGCGCCTGCGCCGCCAAACAGCATATCACTGCCTGCGCCGCCGTTGAGCGTGTCCAAACCTGCTCCGCCGCTAAGGATGTCATTGCCGTCACCGCCATTCAGAATGTCATCGCCGCCCCAGCCCATTAGCGTGTCCGCTCCACCAAGACCGGACGCATTGTCCGCACCCGCCGTGCCGTTGAACAAATTCGCGCCAGGGGTCCCAACGTACAGATCTCCGACGACTTCTGTCGGATCCGACACCATCGATTCCATCGCGCCAAGATCATCGGTGAATGTTGCAACGACCCTGAGCTGCAGGCCGACCTGGGCCTGCGTGGGGAGAAATAAGGCTGCGGTTGCTCCGGCGATATTGCTCCATACGCCACCGGAGAACGTCTGCCATTGATAGCTGAAGACGGAGGTGGTTGTTCCATTCGGATCCGCAATGGTGCCGGGACTTGCAGTCAGCGGGCTTCCTTCTGTGGGAGTCGTATCGCTGATGGCAGGCTGGCCGGTTGCGGGCGTATTGTTGAGCAGGAAACCGTCAGCGAACTGGACACGCTCGATATTGTAAAGGGTGTCCGTTCCCTCGTCCCCGACATTGTCCGTGACGATGACTGTTCCATTGCTGAAAGAGACGTCGTAATCGGCCATGTTGCCGACGTAGACAGCAGTGTCGATGTCGCCGATACCGTCCGTCGGAAGGATCTCGCGAACGATTTCGAGCTGGCCGGGATTGATGGTTCCGGCGAACATCGCTGCGGCCAGCGTTGTCATGCTGTCGTGCGATGCAATCTCGACATTGTGATCTGCAGCACTGCGCACACTGATGCGCACGTTCAGCCACTTGTCGCCGTCGATGATGTCATCGCCACCACCGCCGGTGATCTGGTCACTGCCAGCACCACCGAGGATGATGTCGCCAGCGCCGAACGAATTGACACCAGCGCCGAGTAATTCCTGAAGCCCGGAGATCCGTGCGATGCCGTCAGCGTCGAGGGCACTGCCGCGGAAGCCGCCGCCCGAGCCACCATCTGCCAGAGGCAGCAATGTGGTCGCATTCTCATGTGTGCCGTGCAGGACGTCATCGAACTGTGTGCCGGACAGGCCTTCGACGGACTCGAACTCGTCGAGCGATGCATTCTCCGGCAGGATCGGCGCCTCGTCGAAGATGATCGGGATCGATAGATCAGCGTTTACACCGAACGTGTTGTCCTTGTAAGTCACCCAGTCGTAGCCGGACATCCCGACCATTTTTCCGCGACCCGGGCTGCCGACCATGATATCGTCGCCGCCTTCGCCGATGAATTCGTCGAAGCCGCCGTCGCCCAGGAACACGTCGTGGCCGTCAATCCCGTCCTCAGCAAATATTTCATCAAAATTGTCGCCGGGGGCGCCATCGAAGGTGCCGGTCTCGATCCAGTCATTGCCCTCGTTGCCGAGAATGCGTTCGGCGTTCTTGTTGCCGTAGATGAAGTCGTCGCCCTCGCCGGCAAAGACTTCGGAGCCCTCGTCTGTGCCGAGGAAGACGAAGTCCTTGCCCGCACCGGCAAGCACCAGATCCAGACCGGGTCCGGCATGGATCACATCATTGCCATTGCCTCCCTTGATGTTGTCGTCGCCGCCGGCGTCGACGATAATGTCGTCGCCATCGCCGCCATTCAGAATGTCGTTGCCGAAGCCGCCGTCGAGGAAGTCGTTACCGCCATCCCCGTAGAGCGTGTCGTCGCCAATTCCGCCAATGAGGATATCATTGCCCGACGGGTTGAATGCGTTACCAGGATCGGTGCCGCCAAGCAGCACATGGTCACCGCCGGTATAGCGCAGATAATTCGTATCCACCCCGGCGGTCGACGGATCGTCCCTGATCACCAGTTGCGCAAGGATGCCTGCACCCACAGGGTCGCCCTGTTCCAGAGTGCCGTCGCCGTCAAGGTCGTTGAACTGACGGCTGGGGTCAACCTCGAGGATCAGCCCCGGCGCGGAGAACACGTCAGACGGCAGATGTGTCGCGTCGGTATTACGCATGATCATCGAGGCGAAGGAATTGTTCTCCATCTCACCGAACAGGTGCAACCCGTCGAGCCGCTGCAGATAGTAGAAACGGTCCCCGCTTTGCAGCATCTCCAGCTGGATCTCGAACACATAGCCGAACGTTGATCCCAGCATGCCGCCGAACGGCATGATTTCCTCGGCCAGACCGCCGATCCAGAGATCGACATTTTCGAGGCCGCCGAGATCGCCGGCATAGGCACCAAGCCCATTCAGGAAATCGGATGCATCTGCAGGCACATCCAGGCCGCCGACCGACACTCCGGTGATGATCGTCAACGCGGCGTCGCGCTTGCCGTCGATCGTGGTCTGCCCCGTGATGAGATCATGAGTACCATAGGCAGCGATGAAGTTGATGATCGACGCCTCGTTCTTCAGATGCAGGGCAAAATCGACCCAGCTTTCATAAGGCTTGAGCAGGATATTCTGGTTGCTTGCCTCGTAGAACTGGCGCCGCACCTCGTTGAGTGCTGGAACGCCGTTGTCCCGGCCCCGGGCGAGGTTGATCGTCGCGAGATCGAGCGGGAGTCCGAGCAGATTGTTGCGCAGCGCCGATGTGACGAATTCGTCGATCTCGTTGCCGACCTGCCGGGTCATGCCGCGAATGATGGCGCCGGCAGCGATGTCGGCATCAACCGGCGCATTAGTTCCATTGTTCTCGAACTGCAGCGGGTTGAGGAAGCCCTCGATCAGGCTGATATGAGAGTCAGCGAAGCCGGGGTCGAAGCGATCGATCGACTCGGTCAGCATCGAGTGGCCGAAGCGATAGACCACGTGTGCGAATTCGGCGACGATGGTCGGATCAAACGTCGCGTCGAAACCATCCGGCACCAGGAAGCCGTTGATGCTGGGCGAGATCTTGCGGGCGAATTCCTCGAAAACCAGATGCTGGTACTGCATTTCCGTTCCGAACTTCGCCGCCTGGAACAGGCGTTCGCCATTCCAGGTTCCGTCCGGGAGCTGCCACTCGGCGATGAAATCGGCATCGCCTGTTGCAAGCACCACCGCCTTCGTATGTTCGACCAGGCGGTTGTGTTCAGAGTGGAACACATGGTGGACCGCGGTCAGGCCGACGTTCTCGTTGGCACGCCCGTCGCCGGCAACGAAATGCGCGTCGAGCAGTTCGTTGTCGTAGAACCCGTCGGTCTGGGACCCGTCTCCATTGTCCAGGCCGATCGTGATGTCGCCGTCCTCCAGGCCCTCGGGAACGGCGGTGTGGGCGATGTCAACAAGGAAGCCATGGCCGGTCCGTACCGCGCCATCGACCAGAACGCCCAGCCCGCCATTGGCGCCCGGGTCGCCTTCGACGAGCGTCGGCGGGTCACCTGCCATCACGATCTGCGGAAAGCCATTCGGCCCGCGCAGGAAATTGCCGTATTCGTCGGTCGCCAGCAGCGGCACGTTTGCGACATCGGTGTCGAGCAACTGGATGCCCAGAAGGTCCGCGGCCTGCGCCTTCAGATCGGCCCAGGTCGCCATGCCGCCGGTGCCGCCCGTGATCAGCGAACCCGTCGCGACCGGATCGCCGTCACCGTTCAGCTCATACTCGCGCAGGAACACCTGATGCGAGGCATGCGACGCATAGGTCTGGTTCTGATCGACGAACGGAGTCGTCGTGTTGATCGGCCGGATGTCGTCTGCCGTGCCCATTATCCCGTCTTCGCCCGGCGCAACAGTGGCACGTGTCAGCACCATGAAATTTGTCGAGCTGCCAGGATCATAAAGTGGGTCGTCCGGCTGCAGTGGAATGAAAACCGTGCCGGAGCCACCCTTGCCGACCAGGTCGAGTCCGTGGTCGAAGAATTGGCCAAACAGCGTGAACCAGGAGTTGAACGGGGCCGAAAGACCCTCGTCCGGTGCAACGTTGGTCAGCACCACATTGGCGCCTTCAAGCTCAATGCCACCGGCGTCGAGCAGGATATCCAGAGGTTCCTGGGCGATGGTCAAAGCTGCTTGCGCATCGGCAAGCACTTGCAACGCATCCAGGGCTTCCTGTTCCAGCACAGGATCCCCCGGATTGGCCGCCGCGGCGGCCGTGGCCTCGGCCGAGGCGAGTTCCGCCGCAGTAACGGCGGCAAAGAACGGCTTGACCGCGTCATAGGCGGCGCTGATCGCTTGCATCGCGGCCATGTGGTCGCCTTCCGGCAATAGGCCTGCCCGTTGCAATGCCACAAGGATGGCAGCGGGGTTGTCGAGGCTCTGGTCCACAATCAGATTCGAAATGGTTCGAACACTCGAATCGACGACGATCGAATTCGGATCATCGGAAGGTGAGTAGTCCGACTGCGTCGGTATGGGCGGCATGGGTCCCGGCCCATCCATGTCCACCGGAGTGCCATCCGCGTCCCGGTAGTCGGTCCCCAGCCCTTCCGCGAACGGCTGATCTGCTGACCCCCAATGTTCGTGCCCCGGCAGCAAGTGATTGTAGGAACCGTCGACTGTGCGCAGCCCCCAGGCGATATTGTAGGCAGGGATCAACCCGCCCGGCCCGTACAGGGGTTGGCCTGCGGCGTGAGCCTCGGCAATTTGAATTTGCTTGAGAATGAACTCGAGATCGGATCGAATATAGGTAACCATGACGCCCTCCGTTTCATTTGGTTATGATTATCGAAACCATAACCATGATGGCAGCGTGGTAGCCTTTCACCCATACGGACATTTGACCCGACAGAACTGTCTTTGGTAGGGAGTATTTCTAGACCAAAGTCTGAATAGGCTATACCGACCAAAGTCCAATTTTCACCATGATTTTTTCTGAGCATCCTAAATAAAGACAGATTTAGATCTGATTCATACTCAAAAATTCATATACTAATCACTATTTTAGCACATAATTGAAAAGTTGGACAAATCGGGATACCATACGAAATAGCCTAGAAACCCGGGGCAGTGGTATTTACTCTAGGAGTCGTACCGCTGTCGGCCTGTTGAGTAAGGGGGGCAGTCATGAGTGTACGCAGATTAGCGAGCGAACATTCGTTTTTACTTGCTACGCCTCAAGCATGGAAACGATTGAGTCTTACCAGGCGCTTTCTTATTCTGGCGCTCTTCCTGTCTGCCGTGAGCACGCTGATCCTCGGCTCTTGGGTCTCTGAGAAGATCGAGCAAACGGCGCGCGCGCGAGAAGCTGGATCAGCCGGGACTTATGTAGGGCATTTTATCTCTCCTCTTGTTCAAAGCCTTGATGTCGAAAAGTCACTGTCCGCAAGCCAGATTGATGCGCTGGACCGCGTTATGGGCTCGCCAGCGCTCAAGCTGCGCGTCGTGAGCATGAAGATCTGGAATCGCAACGGCGCCATCGTCTACAGCACCAACAAGGATGCAATCGGCGAGGTCTATCCCATTGACGGGGCTCTGGGAGGAGCGCTGGCGGGCATTACGACATCGGATTTCAGCGGCCCCGAGGAAGAGAGTCTTCGCGAATTTGAATTGAACGATACCCTGCTCGAAATCTACACGCCCATAGTCTCAGGCGACACAGGCGAGGTCATTGCGGTCGCTGAGTTTTACGAGGATGCAACAAGCCTCGCCGAAGACCTCCATTCCGCGCAACTGCATAGCTGGCTTGTGACGGGAGGCGTGCTGGCATCGATCATTGCCGGCTTGTCCACGCTCATAATGGACGGCTCCCATACGATCCGGCTCCAGCGCGACGAACTTACCACCCGTATTGCGCAGCTCTCCGAGGCGATGACAAAGACCGAAGAGTTGCAGGAAACGATCGAGCAAGGCGCGCGCGAGGTCATCGAGAGCAATGAAAGGCTGTTGCGAAACATAGGCTCCGAGCTTCACGATGGCCCCGCGCAATCGATCAGCCTCGCGCAACTCAAGCTGGACCAACTGGAAGCAGTTGCGACCGCCTCTGACATCAGTTCCATCCGATCCGCGCTTTCCAGCGCCATCCAGGACATACGACGTATCTCGGCGGGGCTTCTGATGCCGAATATCGACGACCAGGATCTGCTGGACTGCCTGAAAACCACTATTCGCGAGCACGAGAACAAAACGCAGAGCCGGGTCAATTTCCGCCACAAGCACCTCCCGAAACGCTGCGCTCCCTACGTGACCATCTGCGTGTGCAGGTTCCTGCAGGAAGGGCTGGCAAACGCATTCCGCCACGCGGATGCGAGCGGCCAAACCGTTGTTGCGGAAGGTCTCAAGAACGCGATCCTCGTTCAGGTCTCTGACTCGGGGCCGGGAATCTCGGAAACAGAGCGACCCGAATTCGGGTCCCATCTGGGGCTGATTACTCTGCGCCGGAGGCTCGAAAGCATACGTGGTATATTGACTGTCAGCAGCAAGTTGGGCCTGGGCACGACGCTCACGGCCTGGATTCCAGTAACAGGAGAATAGCCTCATGTCTCCACAGTTGAACGTCGTTGTCGTGGACGATCACCCACTCTATCGCGAAGGGGTTGTCCATACGCTCACCTCAAATGGTATTGACGTCATGGGTGAGGGCGGCAGTGCGGATGACGCCATCCGCCTAACCCTGGCGCACAAACCTGACGTCATCCTGATCGACATGAATATGCCCGGTGGCGGCTTGTCCGCTTTGACATCCATCATTGACGGCGACGCAAGGTCCCATGTCCTTCCCTTAACGATTGTCGATGATGAAGCGAGTGTTTCGGGCGCGCTCCGGGCCGGCGCGCGGGGCTATATTCTCAAAGGCATCGGCGGACGCGAGTTGGTCAACGCAGTGGAAACCGTCGCGCGGGGCGATATCTATATCGCCCCGCAATTGGTCTCACGTCTGATATGTAGCCAGTTTCATGACGACGCCAAGGAAGACGAGGTTGAACTGAGTGGGCGCGAGGAACAGGTTCTTGGATTGCTCGCACGCGGCCTCAGCAACAAGGAGATCGCTTTCCGGCTCAAGCTCAGCGAAAAAACCGTTAAATATTACCTTACTCATGTACTCAGGAAGCTCCACGTCCGTAACCGTGTCGAGGCCGCCCTGTACGCTTCGCAGCGGATGACGACAATATAGCCGGCTAGGGGCGGTCACGATTGGTCATGGCATGATAAGACCACGACACTCTCATGAGGCGCGTCGGGTCTCTGCCTTTCTGGCCCGCAACTCGGCGCTCAGCTTGACCAGCGTAATGCGATCGAGGCGATCGCGCAGGATTGTCTCGGCTTCTCCGAGCGCTTCCTCAAGTGCGGCATCCAGCGATTGCGCGATCAATCTGCCGCCGTCACTTTGGGACAAAGCCACCGGACGCGAAATCTGGATCCGTGAATTCGCATTGACCCGAGGCAACGCATGGGCGACAGCATGATTCCTGACCGGCGCGACAAGAAACGAGATGGCTCCGCGGAAAAACAGCGCCGTCGTGAGGATTGCAGTGAGGTATGTCCCAATGATCCATGCAGCGGGAACGACGAAGTTCAACTGCGGCGCCGCTGCCAAGACCACCGGGGTATACCAGGAGATGACCGAGATTGCACCGCATGCAAGCAGGAAGGTGTGCTGCCTGCGGGTTAGGCCATGAAAGAGGGCTTTTTCGACCTGTCTGCCGATGATCGGGAGGACAAGGCGATGTATCATGACACCGTTGATCGTCAGGACCACAACGACCATGAGTTTTGCCCATATCTTGGGGTTGCTCAGGAGGTCCGGATCGGTGATTGCATAAACAACCAGGAAGCCCGCACCTGATAGCCAAAGCATCGCAAGTCCGAGCGTGATAAAGCGAGAGCCGAAGACGACAATATCGCGGCCCTCTCTTGAAATGCTGTGCTGAACCATGAACCGCAGGATGATGAAGTCGAGGAGGGTGGCGCTGCCCAAGCCAACGGCAAGGCCGAAGAAATGCACGAGCCTCAGACTGGTCATAATCAGTTCCCGCAGATCGACGGCCAAGATATCGTTGAAGAATGACTGTTCCATTGGCGTACCTCTTAAAGCGCGAGGCAAGGCACCAACTGGCCAAGGACCACGCGGGGATGGAAGCGACATGAGTTGCCAGAGGCACTTGGCTGGCTCATGTGGTAGTCGCGGGGAAGAACCCACTACCCCATCTGTATTTGCGCTGTGTGTGGTGAAACTGTGTTGAACAAACGGCCTAAGCGTGGCGACAAGCTTCGTTGACTTCAAATCTCAAGTCACCGTGACACCGAGTGTGAGCGGCGGCCATGTCACTGTCCCTGCAGGGGGCACGACACGGTTCCTGCAAAGGGCAGCCGACCAAGGGCCTCGAATTCGCTCCCAAGGCGCTGCCGTCCGTCAGCCAAAAGCCAGCGCCTGTTATCAGCGTTGAACGTGTCGTCCACAAAGAAACAATCCCGGGCGGGTGGTATTGGTCAACCCGCATCAACACCAACGAAATCCTGCGGGTAAGCCTAGATCAGGGCTTTTCTACGCTGGCTCTTGTCGCTTGGAATGCGGTTGATCCGGCCGAAAGGCTGAACATCCCGGACACTGTCAAGCTGCAGTGGACTACCGGGCTTGGCAAAGGGCGTGTGATATTTTCCGACATGGGCAAGGTCATGTTCTCGATTGTCGAGGATTCGTCCGGTGCGCATGACTGCCTGATGGGGGGCTCCACAAGCTCGTCGAACGCGAGGAAATATGCGGGATCAAACAGTGCCGGTATCCGAAACACGCGGGACAATCTGGTCATCCTGACGAGCAAGATCGGTCTCGATAAGCGTGACATCCCGGCGGCACTCGCATTGTTTGCTCCGGTGCGGGTCGATGCTGACGGAAACTTCCATTGGAAACCCGAACTTGTCAGCCCGGACGACTATATCGAATTGCGGGCCGAGATGGATATGATCGTGGGTTTCTCCAACTGCCCGCATCCGCTCAACCCAAGCCCCGCCTATCAGCCAAATCCGGTGACGGTCACCCGCGTCGTGGCAGCAGAACCTGCAGCTAGCGATCTCTGCCGAACCGCTACCGCCGAGGCTGTTCGCGGGTTTGAAAACAACGTGTTCGCATCCACCTAAGGGAGATACTCCATGTCCAGCTTCATCACGACCTCTCCCTCCCGCACCCAGGTTGATGCTGTGGAGGTCCACGACATTCCGGCCGAAGCGCCATTCTCGACAGTCATCAAGGCCGGACAGATTGTCCGGATCGAGGACAGCTACGGCCAGCAGGCCATTGACACGTTGTTCTACAATGCCTCGGATTTTTCGGAGCGTTATTCCAATCAGGACACGATGCGCCAACAGGGGGCAGCCTATATCTCCACCGGAACGAAGGTCGTCTCCAACGAGGGCCGCGTGATGTTGACCGCATCCCGGGCAGCTTTGGGGTATTTGAGCGCCACGTTCTTGACCGGATTGTCGAAAGCATGTTGCGTGGCTGCATTGCTGAAGACCGGCTTGATCACCCCCATAAACCCGTTCTGCAATGTGTTCTTCGCAATCGATTTCTTGCTGAAATCACGATTGCTGTCGATGATTTCCCTGGCCGTCAGATGAGACGGTTTATCCTTATGCTTGCTGGGCCAGAACTGCACCAAATTGATGAAAGCCTGAAGATCGGTCGGCGTGTAGCGATCGATTGGATGATTGCCGATCAGCTCAATGAAGAGATTCAGACGCATCTCTGCGGTCTTGATGTCTTTGCTGGTCTTTCCCATCGCATCGACCCGTTGCGCGAGATACGCACTTGCAGCGGTGCTGAACAGCGGCTTGTCGGACGGCTCGCGCTCTACGTATCGCCGATCCTTGTCGACCTCCGTTTTAACATTCGCATTGACGAGTCCGGCCCACGCACTGATTTTGCCCTCGGTTCGGGAACCTTGCCCTGCGGGCTGCGCCGGAATCGAATTGGGATCGTTCTTTGTTTTTTCAACCAAGTGCTTGGCCAGGAGTTCGGGGTTGTCGCCGAACCGCTTGTCATAGTCTTGGCCGGCATCCTTGCGGGCCTTCTCCTGACCGATTCTGACAAGCCCGCGCATCATCGCGAAGTTGCCTTCCTGTTCAGCCGTCGGAGCGGGTGCCGGTCCGCGAATGTCATAGAGCGCCGATTTCAGGAGCATGGTGACGGCCAACAAGGCTCGCTGGCTCGAATCCACTTCAGTGGAAGCGTCCCTCTCCGCGAACCCGAGCATGTCTTCCATCAGCGGCCAGAATTCCGTTTCATCGACTTCCGCCATCGCGATCCCGATCTGTTTGAACTTCTCTCGTGCGATGGCAGCCAATTGATCGGCGATCCTGCGAGCCTCGGCTTTGGGGATAACCCCGAGGCCAATCCGGATGGGGCGCTTGCAGTCATCTGCGATGGTTTTGGGCAGTCGCATCTGAAACATATAGGCCGAACCGGTTTTAATCAGGTAAAGGCCAGGGGAGGGGCGTGAGCGGGTCGTCTTACCCTGCTTCGCGGAAATCATTTCCGCGTTTTGAGATGATACTCCCGACGATACGTGGAACGATACATTTCGAGCGTTTGACATTGGGAACGGCCCTTGATTTGGGCGGCCCGTCTCAAAATATGCCGATCTATCAAAAGTTTAGGAAATTCCGCGTTTGATACCCCGAAAAGGGTGGCGGAGAGGAAGGGATTCGAACCCTCGATACCCTTCCGGGTATACTCCCTTAGCAGGGGAGCGCCTTCGACCACTCGGCCACCTCTCCGTTGCGCGTCTGTTACCTTAGCGTGGCCACGTAATCAACCGGAATTCAGGCACTAATTCATTGTTGGTTGTGACTTGTGCCACGGTTGGGGTGGGCAGCCACCCCAAACTTCCGCGGCCAACGTCCATCCGCGTCTGATTTTGCCCGCATCACGGACGCCGTTGGGCAAGACTTTTGGCGTTCAAGCCTGAATCCGCGCGTCATGCCGACCAGCAGCCATGTGCTTTGACTTGTCCCGCAGTATCACGTTGGCTGCGGCCACTCCTCCTTCTTTTCCGAGTGGCTCTGGTCACAAGCGCGAAACCGGAGGTCAAGGCGATGACTGTTGCCGTCATGTGGAGATCGGGCGCATCCCCGGTCCATGCGCATGGTCTATAAGGTCTCCACCTGATCGGGGGCCGCTACTTTCGATTCCCCGGACAATGAAGGTAAGGAGGCACCAGCATCGCCACGGACATCAGGGGTGACGATGATTCTTTGCCGAGCCCCCGAATCCGCAACGATTCCCTGGCTTCGGCTTGGGCAAATCGGGCGATCCAGCCTGAATTCCCTAACGACAAGTAAACAAAACAATCTGGCGGCGCGGATTTCGTGTCATTTGTGCAACAGGGTCAGGTGAAGGCGTGGCGCTTACCGTCCGAGCGGTGTGATCGGCGTTGCGCGGCCCGCGCTGGTGAGTATGTTCAGCTTCGAAGCCAAGGCGATTAGTCGTCTGTCTTCTTCCATTGTGGGGATGGGACAGGAAGTACTGTCCTTCAGCGACAACCCAGACCAACTAACTTTTGACTGGAGGTCAGAACATGAACATTAAGAGCCTTCTCCTCGGCTCCGCAGCAGCTCTCGTTGCTGTATCCGGCGCTCGCGCCGCAGACGCCATCATCGCAGCTGAGCCTGAGCCCGTTGAATATGTCCGCGTTTGCGATGCATTCGGCACCGGCTACTTCTACATCCCGGGCACAGAAACCTGCCTGCGCATTCACGGCTACCTCCGTTACGACGTTGGCGCTGGCGAACTGTTTGCTGTGACTTCGGCCACCGGCGACGACACCTACTTCAAGCGCGCTCGTTTCTCGTTCCGTACCTCGACCGCTTCGGAAACTGAAATGGGCACCCTGCGCACCTATACCGAGCTGCGCTTCCAGTACGACACCAACGACACGCTCGCTGGCTATGACACGACTGGTGAATGGTCGATCAACTTCGCATGGATCCAGCTCGGCGGCCTGCGCGTTGGTAAAGACGAATCGTTCTTCACCACCTGGACCGGTTACGCTGGTAACGTCATCAACGACGGTTCCTACGGTCCTTTCGACACCAACCTGATGAGCTACACCTACAACGGCGGCGCATTCCGCGCCGGTCTCGCTCTTGAACAGGGTGATGACAGCGGTGTTGCCGGTGAATGGGGCATTGACGACTACATGCCGCATGTTGTCGCTGGTGTTGGCTACAATGCCGGCATGTTCGACCTCAGCGCCGTGTTCGGTTACGACTCACGTGACGACATCGGTCTCGTCGAACGTGGCGGCTGGGCTGCCAAGCTTCGTGCAGACGTGACGCTGAACGATCAGGCTTCGCTGTTCGCAATGCTGATGTACGGTGAAAACGCTTCGGGTTACACCACTTGGGCCAATGGCCTGGCAACCGACGAAACATGGTCGGTTATCGGTGGCGGTAGCTTCAGGGCATCCGACAAGGTGACCTTGAATGCTCAGGTCCAGTGGATCGAAAGCAACGTTGCTGCTAACTCCGACGCATGGTCGGTTGTTGGTAACCTGAACTACACTGTTGTTCCGGGCCTCGTGGTCACTCCGGAATTTGTTTACGCCGACAGCGGCGTTGCAGGTACCGACGGTGCATTCGGCTTCTACGGTCGCGTACAGCGCTCGTTCTAATCAAACCTCGGTTTGATCAGACAGAACCCGGCAGCTTTGGCTGCCGGGTTTTTCGTTCAAAGTGCCGGGCGTCCGCGCCTGGCGCGGCGGGACCGTCTCAGCCTGTCCCGGAATTCGGCGATCTGGCCCATCCTCGGGCTCCACCCCGCGCATGACGCAAAACCCGCTGGTCTGAGCGGGGACCATTCATCCGGTTTTTGGATTGGCCTGTCTTGAGCAAGGATGCTAGGTTCGAGCCCATCGGAATATGATGGAGACCTCATGCGGAATTGGAAACTCTGGATATGGCCGGGACTGGCGGCTGTAGGCTGCCTCACGGCTCTGGCGATCTGGTTTGAAGCTTCGGCTGTCGAAAGGGACCTGCAAAAGCGGACGTCGATTGCACTCCGGCAAAACCATGCCTGGGCGCAGGTATCGCTCAAAGGACGTGATCTGACGCTGACCGGCATAGCGCCTGATGAAGCCAGTCAGATCAAGGCTCTCGACATTTCCCGTCAGATCTATGGTGTCAGAGTTGCGAAAGACAATTCCACCTTGCTGCCGGAAGAAAAGCCCTATCGGCTGACGATCGAAAAGACCGCCGACGGCGTCATCCTGAGCGGCTTCGTCCCAAATGAATCCGCGCGCGCCAACATCACCACCGTGATTACCGGAATGCTTCCGGGAATTGCGATTTCCGACCAGATGAAGCTGGCGCGCGGCGCGCCTGCGAATCTTGTCGACATGGCCGGCTATGGGCTGGCCGTGTTCCCGAGGTTGTCCACCGGGGCGCTCGACATTACCGACCGGACAATGTCAATCAGCGGCCAGGCGCTTGATCCTGAAGATCACGAGATAGCCCTCCAGGCGGTTGCATCGATCCCGGATTCGGCCGGGACGGTAACTGCGGTCGACATCAAGCCCGCCGCAGCGTCGGGTGATTACAGCTGGTCCGCGTCGATAGGGCCGAGCGGGGTGATGCTCGATGGCTACGTACCTGATCAAGCAACCCGCGATACAATACTCGCGCAGGCAAACGCGAATGCGCGCGACCTGACCGTTGAGAACCGGATGCGGTTTGCGTCCGGCGTTCCGGCCGGTGTCGACTGGCAGGCGGCTGCGGTTGACGGGTTGTCGATACTGGAAGATCTGGCCGAGGGAACCGCGACTGTTCAAGGCAATGTGCTCAATCTCAACGGGCAGGCGATTGACGCGGATGCCTTCCGACGGATTCAGAATACGCTTTCCGCCGGGCTCTCGAATGGCCTGGTGCTTGGCACAGCAGACATCGGAGTGGCCAATGCCCCGCATTTCGAATGGATGGCGACGCGCAGCGGCGATGCGGTTTCGTTCGCGGGATCTCTGCCGAGTGAGAAGGTGCGGTCCAGACTGCTGGAGATTGCCGGTTTGAAGTTCGGAAAACTGCAGGTCAACGACGCGCAGGAAATTGCGTCCGGCGCGCCGGACGGATTCGAGGCGGCGGTGCAGACGTCCTTGCAGGTTTTGAGCAGATTGAATGACGCCGAAATACGTATTGTCGATGGAACCGTTTTTATTCAGGGGATTGTCCTGAACGATGTTGCTTCGCACGATGTGGAACGGCTTCTGGCCGATGGGTTGCCGGAAGGATTTACCGCCGAGCAGCGAGTTGAGGTGGCGGCGGTTCCCGACAGCGTATTGCCAGCATCTGACTGTCAGGAAGAACTCAACCGCTTGGCCGCAACCAATACCGTGTTGTTTGAAACCGCGGAAGCGGCAATTCAGGATCATTCCTTCGGATTTCTGGATCGTATTGCCTTCACAGCACGTCAGTGTGGCGAGGTCCGGCTTGAGATAACGGGTCATACCGATTCCGATGGCTCCGAGGCTGACAATCTGGCGTTGTCGGAACGGCGGGCAGCGGCGGTGCTGGATTTCATGATCGCCGCCGGTGTTTCCGCGGACCGCCTGGTTGCCATCGGTTATGGCGAAAGCCGACCGTTGGAAAACAACGAAACCGACGCGGGCAAGGCGGCCAACCGCCGAATTGAATTCCGCGTTCTCGATTAACGGGACACCACCCGGGGGGACATCTTAATGTGGTATATGTTTACTCATCTTTGGTTCTGGATTTTGTGCGCTTTCGTGATCGGTGCGCTGGTGGGGTGGAAGACATGCGGCCGCAAGCGGACCTGATGGCTGGACGCGCGTGCCAGGAGTGGAAAAATGACCATGTTTATTTTGCAGACGCTGTTGTTCATCGCGGTGGTATTCGGGTTGGGATGCCTGTTCGGGTGCTGGCTCAAAGGCCGGTTTGGCGGTGAGCATCATCACTCGGGCTCGGCTGCGGCGATTACCCACGAGGGCGCGGCCCGGACCTCGACAGCTGGTGAACTGGCGTCATCAAGACCGCATTATGAACCATCAACTTCGCCGCAGTCTGCGGCTGCGTTGACGACGAATACCAAACCGGAAGCCAAACCCGAACCGGAAGTCAAACCTGAAGCAAAGCCTGAACCTGAACCGGTGGCGATCGCTCGGGATGCGGCGACAGCTTCACCGGCCAAGAAGGCGACAAAGCCAAAAACGCCGAAAGCTGCTGCAAAATCGGCAGCATCAAAAGCGGCCGGTTCGAAGCCACGGACGGCAAAACCAATAGCTGCAAAGGCTGCGGCGGCGAAGCCGAAGGGCACGGCAGCAAAGCCTAAGGCTCCCAAGACCAAGCCGGCAGCGGCCGCCGTTCCCGATAATCTCAAGCAAATCAAGGGTGTCGGACCGCAGATCGAGGCCAAACTGAATGCCGCAGGGATCAACAGTTTCGCCCAGATTGCGGCCTGGACCAAAAAAGAACAGACCGAATTTGCCGAGCAGTTGTCATTTGCCGGACGCATCGAGCGCGAGGATTGGGTGAGCCAGGCCAAGATTTTGGCAAAGGGCGACGCGACCGAGTTCGCCAAGCGCGTTGCCAAGGGCGAAGTCGTCAGTTCGGCTGACACCAAGCCCAAGCGCGGCGGCAAGAAATAGCCTCGACCGGTTGCCTCTTCACGAGGCGCCGGTCGCAAGTGTTTCAGTTACGGTGCTGCCTGTCGACCGAGGCAAAAAACTGGCTCAGTATTTGTGGAATCCCCGATAGATGCAGGATCGGTGCGTGGCCGTGTCCGGGGATCGTGAAGGTCTGCAGGGACGGGACGCGGACTTTCATTGCCATCAGGGTTTCGTGGGAGAGCAGGGTCGAATGCTCGCCCCTCAGCGCCAGCAGCGGCATGGCTCCCAGGCCTTCGAATTGCGGCCACAATGTCGGCAGCGGCGTGTTCAGATCAACGCCCTTGAGACCGCCAAGCAAAGCCGGGTCATAATCCGGCACCAGCTTGCCGTCTTTCTCAACATAGACGGCTCGGGCGAAATCGGCCCAGTCGGCGTCTGAAAGGGCTGAGAAACTCTTTGTATGGGCCTGGGCGAGGATGTGCGCCGCCTCGTCCCAGGTGTTCGGTTTGGGCATGCGCGACAGATAGGCCTTGATCTGGGCCAGACCGGCGCCATCAACAACCGGTCCGATGTCATTGAGCACACCGGCCACCATGGCGCCGGGGCGCATGGCCGCCAGAACATGCATGATCAGACCGCCGCGTGAGGTGCCGATGAAAATGGCATGCTCAAGTCCCAGAGCGGCCATGCCGCTGAGCACATCCTCGGCCTCGATAATGATGGTGTAACGGGATGCATCCTTGTCCCAGCCAGATTGGCCACGCCCCCGGTAATCGAAACTGACCACGCGGCGAGGTGTGTTTTCATCGCGTGACAGTAACAGCGCCAGATCATGGAAATCGCGGGTGTTGCGGGTCAATCCAGGAAGGCAGACCACCGGCAGGCGGCCCCGGGTGGCGGGATCATGGCGGCCATAATCGGCGGCATGCAGTCGCAGCCCGTCGCTGGCCGAGAAAAACACATCTTCATAATGGACAGGCGCCGGTCTGTCCGCCGCGCCGGTCTTGTTATCCGCCATAGTCAGGTCCTGTACTCGTGCTTGGTCACAAAGATCATGGCTATAGCGCATTTTCGATGCAGTGTGACAGATCTCATCGGCGGCCGAACCTGAGATCCTGCTCGATACCGGCCGGTTGACCCAACCGCGCCTTGTAGACCTGGTAATTTTCCATCACACGCTGGACGTAGTGCCGGGTTTCCGTGAAAGGGATCATCTCGATCCAGTCGATCACTTCATCAAGCGGGCGGCCTCTTGGATCGCCAAAGCGTTCGATCCATTGAGGCACCCGTCGCGGACCCGCATTGTAGGCGATGAAGGTGAGGATGTAGGAACCGCCGAATTCGTCGATCTGTTCGCCGAGAAAATGCGCGCCAAGCGTTGCGTTGTATCCGGCGTCCGAAGTCAGACGGTCCTTTGAATAGGGCAGTCCGTGTCGGGCGGCGACCCCCTTGGCGGTTCCGGGCAGGATCTGCAGCAAGCCCCTGGCATTGGCGGGGGAGACTGCGGCCTTGTCAAATGCGCTTTCCTGCCGGGCGATCGAGTAGGCCAGCGCCTTGCCGGATCCGGAAATGTTGGCGCTGGTGGGCACTGCACCGAGCGGATAGGCTAAGGCTGCCACGTCTAGGCCGCGGTTCCAGGCAATTTTGCCGACCTGAAGCGATATCCGGTGATCGCCGCGTTTTTCGGCCATCGCGGCAAGGATCGCGACTTCGCCCGGACTGTCGATCTCCGCCGCAAGCGCACGGTAGAGAATATCGGCGCGCCAGTCGAAACCCGCCTCCTCAAGTTTCTGGATGGCCTGTACGGCCTCGCGTCGCGCAAATCGCACCCGGTCTTGTTCTGAGGGTGAAGGGTAGGCGATGTTGAGGGACTTTCGCCCCAGTCTGGCGCTGGCGAGTTGGCCATAGAATGTGGAGGGAAACTGCGCGGCGAGGGCATAGTAATCCGCTGACTTGCCGCCGCCTCCGGCCTCCGCAGCGCGGCCGAGCCAATAGTTGGCGCGGGCCTTGGAGATCTGGCCATCGGCGACGCTGAGAATTGCGGCGAAGTGTTTTTCCGCTGTTTTGGCGTCCTTGAGGCCCCGGAGCGCATACCAGCCGGCGTGAAACTCCGCTTCGGCGAAGTCCGCCGGACTTTGCGCAAGATGAGAAGCGGCCAGCCGATAGGCAGTCTTGGCGTCGCCCTGTTCGTAAAGGCCGCGGCTGATCACCCGCGCCTCGATCCACCATTCATCCGGATCGACCAGAAGAGCGGGGTCGCGTGGCATTTTGGCAAGCAGCGCTGCCGCTTCCTTGTTGCGCTCGAGTTCGCGCAGGTGGCGGATCTGCAGATAGAGATAGGAAGGCTGATCATGCCAGGAGGGATGAACCGCCGCTATGGCGTTGGCGGCCTTCGCCGGGTCGCGGATTACTTCCGACCAGGCCCGGTAAAGCGATTGTGCCCCCGCTTTTTCGGAGATGACCTTGGCGTCACTGACGTGATCGCGGTAAAGCAGCATTTCCATCCGGCGGAAATGATCGTCCTTGCCAAGCAAGCTGTCGAACTCGCTCAAGAAGATGCGGGCGTCCCGGTCATCCATGGTGACATTGCGCCAGAAGCTGGAGGCAATGGCGCTGGCGCGTTTTGCATCTCCCGTCGCCATCAAGGCCCTGATCAGGACAATGGCGCCCTTGGCGGTTTCCGGTGTTGTCTCGCCGAAGGCAGCTAGCACTTGTGCGGCCGGAGGCTTTTCAAAGAACAAGGCGCGCTCGGACAACGACCGCAATGATTTCAGGCCAGGCCAGCCTTCAAGTTCGCTCGCCGCATTTGCTATTTCGGCAGATGGCACACCTTCCAGTCCCGACAGCGCTATCGCCCAGGTCAGGATGTCGTGATCAAGAGTGTTGCGGGGCATGGCGTCACGGATTTTGCGGGCTTTGCCGGTATCGCCGTTGCCAAGAAGTTCAAGCCCGGCCTTGAGCTCCCGGCTCGCTGGTGTCGCCTTGCCGGAGATCAGATCCGGCTTGGGGACCGCTGCAGTCGTTTCGCTGCTGACCGAAGGCCGTGGCGCGGGCAGGGGGATGGCACCGTTCGGCAACGGCGCCGCCGTGGTGATGGTCGCGAGCACCGTCGAAACTGTAAACAATGTGGCAAGAGCGATCTTCGACATCCTGATCTTCCGTTCGAAATGTTTGCGTCGTGGGCTTGAGAGCAGAACACTTCTCCGCCATATCAGACGCCGGTGAAGCAGCGCTTAACAAATACTTATCAGCTTCACTCAAATGCAATATTCCGACATAATTACGGGCAATGTGCGACTTAAAGTCAGGTCGGGCCGGTCAAAGGCTCGATTTGCCGCAAAAGCGTGTGCTAAAGCCATGCAAGGCTTTTACGCACCTCCGATTTCCTGTATCGGCTGCGTGACGGTTGCATGACAGTGCCGTGGCGGCACAGGATGACAGTTTTGGAGATCAGCATGTTTACGGGTTCCCTTCCGGCCCTCATCACCCCTTTCACCGAAAATGGCGCGGTGGACGAGGATGGCTTTGCAAGCCATGTCGAGCGGATGATCAAAGCCGGCAGCACCGGGCTTGTGCCGGTCGGAACGACGGGTGAATCCCCGACACTGTCCCATGCCGAACACAGGCGGGTGGTGGAGCTGTGCATCGAGGTTGCCGCCGGCCGGGTGCCGGTGATCGCTGGTGCCGGATCAAACAACACGACGGAATCAATCGAACTGGCAGTCCACGCGGAACAGGCTGGTGCTGATGCCGTGCTGGTGGTGACCCCCTATTACAACAAGCCAACGCAAAAGGGGCTTTATCAGCACTTCAAGGCGGTCGCCGAGGCGATCACGCTGCCGATCATCATCTACAACATCCCGCCGCGTTCGGTGATTGACATGTCGGTGGAGACAATGGCGGCGCTCCACCGTGATTTCGCCAATATCATCGGCGTCAAGGATGCGACAGGCAATCTCGCCCGGGTGCCTGAGCAACGCATGACCTGCGGAAATGATTTCGTGCAGCTTTCGGGCGAAGATCCGACAGCATTGGGTTTCAACGCCCATGGCGGCGTCGGTTGCATCTCGGTGACCGCGAATGTCGCGCCCAGGCAATGTGCCGAGTTTCAGGAAGCGACGTTGCGCGGCGATTACGCCACGGCGCTGACCATGCTCGACCGGCTGATGCCGCTGCACAAGGCGATCTTCGCCGAGCCAGGGGTTGCCGGCGTCAAGTATTGCCTGGCAAAAATGGGCCTGATCAAGAATGTCGTTCGCTCGCCTCTGACCCCGGTTGAGCCCGGGACAGCGGCCCTGCTTGACGCGGCGCTTGCTCAGGCAGGTGTGACCGGCTGATCATGGCTCCGAAAAAACAAGACAAATCGCAACACGGCAAGGTCGTCGCTGAAAACCGCAAGGCGCGGTTCAACTACGAAATTGTCGAAACGTTCGAAACAGGTCTGGTCCTGACCGGTACCGAAGTGAAATCGCTTCGTCAGGGCAAGGCCAATATCGCCGACTCCTATGCCAATGAAGAAGGCGGGGAGATGTGGCTGATCAACTCCTATGTGCCGGAGTACCTGCAGGCCAACCAGTTCAATCACGAGCCCCGGCGGCGCCGCAAAATTCTGGTGAAGGCGCGGGAAATCGGACGGTTAGGGCAAGCCGTGCAGCGTGATGGCATGACCCTGGTGCCACTGAAGATCTTTTTCAACGACAAGGGTATAGCCAAGCTGCAGTTGGCGCTGGCAAAGGGCAAGAAACTGCACGACAAGCGTCAGACCCAGAAGGAACGCGACTGGAACCGGGACAAATCCCGGCTGTTGCGCGACCGCGGTTAACCAGACCAGCTTTCACGCCGAGCGTGGAGTTCTGGTTATGTCGCATCCCGACGAGGGATCTCAGGCAGCGGCGTGGTGAGGGGTGACCTTTTCAAACCTAGTCTCTGTCGCGCTCAAGCGTAGTCGTTTGAACGCGACAGGCATCATTTCAAAGCGGTACATTGACCATTTCCGCCTCGCGCACCCAGGCTTGTTCCCTGGGCGCCATCGAGACGAAAATGCGATCAATCGTCGAAATCATCCTCGTCGCCGTCATCTTCCGCAGTTGTGACGGACCGCATCGGTCGCTCGGATGGATCACGGCCAATTTCGGATTTCAGGCTGGTCAACTCGATGAAATAGTCGGCCTGACGGCGCAGATCGTCTGCGATCATCGGCGGTTGCGAGGAGAGCGAGGAGACCACGGTCACCTTGCGGCCCTTGCGCTGCAGCGCTTCGACCAGTGACGTGAAATCGCCATCTCCGGAAAAAATAACCAGATGATCGACCACATCGGACTGTTCCATGGCATCGATGGCAAGTTCGATGTCCATGTTGCCTTTGATCTTACGGCGCCCCATCGAGTCGGTGAATTCCTTTGCCGGCTTGGTTACAACCTTGTAGCCGTTGTAATCGAGCCAATCGATCAGCGGCCGGATCGATGAATATTCCTGATCCTCGATCAATGCGGTGTAATAATACGCACGCAGTAGATAACCACGGGACTGGAAGGCCTTGAGCAGTTTCCGGTAGTCGATATCGAAGTTCAGGCTTTTGGAGGCTGCATACAAATTCGCCCCGTCAATAAAAAGAGCGATTTTCTCTCTTGGGTCAAACACTTAATGAAATCCTTTCAGAATTCGTTTGCAACTTATATTGTATGAAGTCGAATTTAGTGCGGCGATGATAACTCGATTTCCGAAATTATAATTACCAGACACTTATCTTTTGGATGTGTTCAACGAATCGAACCATCGTGATTTGCAACCAAATGCGGCGATCAGTCGCAATTTTCAAGGGCTGAGCCTTGTTAAATATGCATGGTTGCTAATTCAATGATGCACATGTTCAAAACAAGTCTGTGTCTCTCACGGGTGCCCGGATCGGGATTCGTCGCGAAGAGTGGGTGCTTTTGATGCGAAAGACTTGAAATAGCCACACAATGTGTTTATCGCATGGTCAACTCCCCCAGAGCAGTTTGTAAAGGACAGGCAATGGCCCGCGTCACAGTCGAAGATTGCATCGACAAAGTTGATAACCGTTTTGAACTTGTACTCCTTGCCAGCCATCGCGCGCGGCAGATCTCTCAAGGCGGTCAGATCACTATTCCGCGCGACAACGACAAGAACCCGGTCGTCGCATTGAGAGAAATTGCCGACGAGACGCTTTCGCCGGGCGATCTGAAGGAAGACCTGATCCACTCGCTTCAGAAACATGTCGAAGTCGATGAGCCCGAACCCGATCCAGGCCGGTTCATTCCGACCGGCGATGCTGCCGTCGAAGAGCCGGCGGCCGAGGACGATCAGCCGGAAGCTGTCTCGTTTGGTTCGATGTCGGAAGAAGATCTGCTTGCCGGCATTGAAGGGCTTGTCCCACCGGAAAAAAGCGACGACTATTAAGAGCAGGGATGAGCGCCCGCCGATTTGCACTGAATCGGCGAGGCTTGATTCTGAAGCCGAGAGACAGCTGATGCGACACAATGCGCCGGTCGTTCGATTCGGCGCATTTTCTTGTCGTGGAGTGCCATTGCGATGATGCGTCAGTACGAGCTCGTGGAGCGCGTGCAAAAGTACAAGCCGGACGTCAACGAGGCCCTGCTCAACAAGGCCTATGTTTACGCCATGCAGAAGCATGGCAAGCAGATGCGTGCCAGCGGCGATCCGTATATTTCCCATCCGCTGGAAGTGGCTGCGATCCTGACTGAAATGCGGCTTGATGAATCGACCATTGCCGTCGCGCTGTTGCATGACACAATAGAAGACACCACCGCCACGCGAGCCGAAATCGACGAATTGTTCGGCGAAGATATCGGCCGGCTGGTTGAGGGGCTGACCAAGATCAAGAAGCTGGATCTTGTCACCAAACGGGCCAAGCAGGCGGAAAATCTGCGGAAGCTGCTACTCGCCATCTCCGACGATGTGCGGGTGTTGTTGGTCAAACTGGCCGACAGGTTGCACAACATGCGCACGCTCGAACATGTGCCGCCGGAAAAGCGCGCGCGCATTGCGGAGGAGACCATGGATATCTATGCGCCTCTGGCCGGGCGCATGGGTATGCAGGCGATGCGTGAGGAGCTTGAAGAGCTCGCGTTCAAGAACATCAACCAGGAAGCCTATGACACGGTGACCGGCAAGCTTGCGGAGTTGTCGGAGCGCAACCGCGACCTGATCCACACCATCGAGGACGAATTGTCCGAGCTGTTCAAGCAAGAGGGTCTGAATGCCACTGTTAAAGGCCGGCAGAAGAAGGCCTATTCGGTGTTTCGCAAGATGCAGTCCAAATCGCTGTCGTTTGAGCAGCTCTCGGACGTTTTCGGCTTCCGGATCATCGTCGACACCGAAGCTGATTGCTATCGCGCGCTGGGAATCGTGCATATGCGCTGGTCGGTGGTGCCGGGACGGTTCAAGGATTATATTTCGACGCCCAAGCAGAACGATTACCGCTCGATCCACACCACCATTGTCGGACCATCGCGGCAGCGTGTCGAACTGCAGATTCGCACCCGCCTGATGCAGGATATCGCCGAGCGCGGGGTGGCGGCGCACGCGCTTTACAAGGATGCGTCAGCAGGTGCTGACGCGGAGTTGCTGTCGAAGGATTCGCGGGCCTATTCCTGGCTGCGCCAGACCATCGAAGCTCTCTCGGTTGGTGACAACCCGGAGGATTTTCTCGAGCACACCAAGCTCGAACTGTTTCAGGACCAGGTTTTCTGCTTCACGCCCAAGGGGCAGCTTATTGCCCTGCCGCGCGGAGCGACGCCGATCGATTTCGCCTATGCGGTCCACACCGATATCGGCGACACCTGCGTTGGCGCCAAGATCAACGGCCGGATCATGCCGCTGGTGACGCGGCTGGCCAATGGCGACGAGGTTGAAATCCTGCGCTCGGGCGTGCAGGTGCCGCCGCCGGCCTGGGAAGAGATCGTGGTGACCGGCAAGGCCCGCGCCGCAATCCGCCGGGCCACAAAGGCGGCCGTGCGCAAGCAATATTCGGGTCTTGGCATGCGCATCCTTGAGCGCACCTTCACCCGCGCTGGCAAGCCATTGTCGCGCGAGGGGCTCAAGCCGGTGCTGCACCGGTTGGGTCAGAAGGATGTCGAGGACATGCTGGCTGCGGTGGGGCGCGGCGAACTGGTTTCCGAAGACGTCTTCAAGGCGGTCTATCCCAATCATCAGGAAACGCGGGTCTCGCCGCGCAAACCCGCCGATGAGGGCTGGTTCAATCTGCGCAGTGCCGCGGGACTTATCTTCAAGCTGCCGGGGCTTGGGAAATCGCAGAAGACTTCCGCCAAGGCACGCAAGATAGGGCCGGACCCCGATATGGCGGCGATGCCGATCCGCGGTATGGACGACAACTCGGTGGTGCGCTTCGGGCCGGGCGGTGCTGTTCCGGGAGACCGTATCGTGGGAATTCTGGAACCAGGCGCGGGGATCACCGTCTATCCGATCCAGTCACCGGGATTGACCAAATTCGATGATGAACCCAGCCGCTGGATCGATATCCGCTGGGATATCGATGAAAACAACAAGAACCGGTTCCCGGCACGGATACTGGTAACTGCGATCAACGCGCCAGGAACCCTTGCCGATGTTGCGCAAATGATCGCCGCCAGCGAAACCAATATCCAGACGCTGTCGATGGGACGGGTTGCCGCCGATTTCACCGAGATGCTGGTCGATCTTCAGGTCTGGGACCTCAAGCATCTCAACAATCTGATTACCCAGCTCAAGGGACTGGGATCCGTGTCGACGGTCGAACGGGTCTACGAATAGACTCCGGCGCCATCTTGATGGAGTGTGGCCGTCCTGCCGCCGTGCCTGGCTGTCGGACCAAGCGATCCGGTGACGGATCTTTACCAGTTCTTCGATGTTTTCAGGGATAATCGCACCTGAATGCCTGTCGCATGCGCCGGAAAATTTGGAAAAATTTCCAGGTTGACTTAGGGCTGACACAAAAAGAGCGATATACGGACAACCCATGCTGTTTCGTCGCCGAAAACCAGAAGGATTTTTTGACCGGATGCGCACTGCGCTCTGGCCACGCAGATCCTTTGGGCGGTCATTTCAGTATTTTATCAAGCGGGTACTCAGGTTAACCGCGACACCGCATGCGATTGCCGCAGGCGTGGCGGCAGGCGTATTCGCCTCATGGACACCGTTGCTGGGGTTTCACTTCATTCTGGCGTTTGCAATTTCCTATATTCTGGCCGGCAACATGGTTGCGGCGGCGCTTGGAACAACATTCGGCAACCCGCTGTCGTTCCCGTTCATTTGGGCCTCGACGCTCAAGCTCGGAAATCTCCTGATCGGGATTGAGACCGGCACGCATCAAAAGCATGTCAATCTCGAGGCCTTGTTGCGCCATCTCGATATTCGTCAATTGTGGGACCCGGTGCTCAAGCCGATGTTGATCGGTGCGATCCCGCCCGGTATCGTCACCGGTGTCGGATTCTACATTCTGACTTACTGGACTGTCCGGGTGTTTCAGGTGCGCAGGAAATCCAGACTTGCCGCGCGGGCCAAGGCCCGGATGCAGGAGATGGCGGCGGCGCGCGACGAAAGAGCGGCAAACAGGGCGACACGGGCGTGATCATCGGCATTGGCAGTGACCTGATCGATATCAGGCGCATAGAAAAAACCCTCGAGAGGCATGGAGAACGGTTTACCCATCGTTGTTTCACCGAGGTGGAGCGCGCCAAGTCCGACCGCAGGGCAGCTCGGGCGGCCTCTTACGCCAAGCGCTTTGCGGCGAAAGAGGCTTGCTCGAAAGCGTTGGGTACGGGGCTTTCACAAGGCGTGTTCTGGCGCGACATGGGTGTGGTCAACATGCCCGGCGGCAAGCCGACATTCCGATTGACCGGTGGTGCTGCCGTCCGTTTGGACAAGATCATCCCGGATGGCATGGATGCGGTCATTCATTTGACAATAACCGATGATTTTCCACTGGCTCAGGCTTTCGTGATCATAGAGGCGCTTCCTCGGGCGTGAGCGCAGACCAATGGCCATTCCTGGATTTGCCCGCACCTGGTATCCGACCGTCGCCTGAAAGCTGCGGTAACTGGGTCACAGCGGCAAAATGTAGCGGGGATGCGAAGAATCAACGCCGGTCCTGCATTGAAAAGGGTACAAACCGGGCAAGATTGCCGGACTTCAGTGCGCGGTGTTGCCGCGAACGATGCAAACGGCTAGAGAAAGCGCTTCCGCGCCCTACTGAGGAATTCAACGCGTGTCAGATACAACAAAAAACCAATCCAGCGGTCTCTGGGAAAACGTCAAGGTGCTGGTTCAGGCCCTGCTGCTTGCGGTGATCATCCGCACCTTGCTTTTTCAGCCGTTCAGCATTCCGTCGGGATCGATGATGGAGACGCTGCTCGTTGGCGATTATCTGTTCGTGTCGAAATATTCCTATGGCTACTCCAAATATTCGATGCCGTTTTCTCCCGATCTGTTCTCCGGAAGGATATGGGGTGATGAGCCAGAGCGCGGCGATGTGGCCGTGTTCCGGCTCCCCAGCAATACCAAGATCGATTACATCAAACGGGTGATCGGGCTTCCCGGCGACCGCATCCAGGTTACCGACGGCGTGCTGTATATCAACGGCGAAGCGGTCAAGCGTGAACTCGAAGGCAGCTACACCCCGGAAGGCCGCTACAACCAGGGCACCGATGTTCCGGTCTACCGGGAGACTTTGCCAAACGGCGTGACCTACACCACACTTGATATCAACCCCAATTCACCTGGCGACAATACCCGTGAATTCGTGGTGCCGGAAGGCCACTATTTCATGATGGGCGACAACCGCGACAACTCGCTGGACAGTCGTTTCGACGTTGGCTACGTGCCGCTCGAGAACTTTGTCGGCAGGGCGACGATCATCTTCTTCTCGATTGCGGAAGATTCGTCGCCGCTGGAAATCTGGAAATGGCCGACCGATCTGCGTTTTGACCGGTTCTTCAAATCCGCGCAGCGATGAAGCGCGCCTCGAAGAAAACGTCCGACATCATTGCCCGTGTGCAAGAGCGGATTGGCCATCAATTCGCCAATCCCGAACGGCTGGAGCGGGCGCTGACCCATTCCAGCCTTCGCAATCCGTCCGGCGGAAACTACGAACGGCTGGAATTTCTGGGCGACCGTGTGCTTGGCCTGTGCGTGGCGGAGTTGCTGTTTTCGCATTTTCGGGAGGCCAGCGAAGGCGAGTTGTCGGTTCGGCTCAATCAGCTGGTGAGCGCCCAGACCTGCGGCGAAGTCGCCGATGAACTGGGATTGCACGAGTTCATCCGCACCGGCGCCGATGTCAAAAAACTCACCGACAACCGGATGGCCAATGTTCGCGCCGATGTGGTGGAGTCACTGATCGCGGCAATCTATCTTGACGCAGGACTCGAAACCGCGCGCAATTTCATTCACACCCACTGGAAGACGCGCGCATTCTCGACGGACGGCGCGCGCCGCGATGCCAAGACCGAACTGCAAGAATGGGCTCACGCCCGTTTTGGGGTGACCCCGGTTTACCGTGTGACTGATCGTTCCGGACCTGACCACGATCCGGTTTTCAAAGTAAGTGTCCAGATTGACGGGACCAAACCCGCCAGCGGCGAAAGCCGATCCAAGCGCGCCGCCGAACAGGTGGCCGCAACCGCTCTCCTCGAACGCGAAGGCGTCTGGCAGGCCAACGCAGGAAAAAATGATGACTGACGCACCCGAATCCGAAGCAAGCCCCACCGAACCGCAAGGTCCGACCCGGTCGGGCTTCGTGTCGCTGATCGGCGCTCCGAACGCCGGAAAATCGACGCTGATGAACCAGCTGGTCGGCGCCAAGGTGTCGATCGTGTCGCACAAGGTTCAGACCACAAGGGCGATCGTGCGCGGGATTGCCATCCATGACCGGACCCAGATCGTGTTCATCGATACGCCAGGCATTTTCACGCCCAAACGGCGGCTTGACCGGGCCATGGTGACATCCGCCTGGGGCGGCGCCAAGGATGGGGATCTGGTGCTGGTGATGATCGACGCCGAGCGCGGGATCAAGGGAGACGCCGAAGCGCTGCTGGATTCGCTTGCCGATGTGCATCACCCCAAGGTGCTGGTGCTCAACAAGATCGACCAGGTCAAGCGCGATACGCTGCTGGCGCTAACGGCGGCCTGCCACGAGAAAGCGGCTTTTTCCGAGACCTTCATGATTTCGGCGCTGAATGGATCGGGCTGCCAGGATCTGATGGATTATCTGGCGCGCACGCTGCCGGAAGGTCCATGGTATTATCCCGAAGACCAGATTTCGGATCTGCCGATGCGGCAGCTCGCAGCCGAAATCACCCGGGAAAAACTCTATCTGCGGCTGCATCAGGAATTGCCCTATGCGTCTCATGTCGAGACCGAGCGATGGGAAGAGAAGAAGGATGGTTCGGTTCGCATCGAACAGGTCATCTATGTCGAGCGCGACAGCCAGAAGAAAATCGTGCTCGGGCACAAGGGCGAAACCATCAAGGCCATCGGCCAGGCCTCGCGCAAGGAGATCGCCGAGATCCTCGAACAGCCCGTGCATCTGTTCCTGTTCGTAAAGGTGCGCAGCAACTGGGGCAACGATCCCGAGCGTTATCGCGAGATCGGGCTTGAATTTCCGCACTGAGCGGGCAAAGTCAGCCGATGGAATGGCGCGACGAGGGAATCATCCTGGGTCTGAGGAAACATGGCGAGACCTCGGTGATCGCCGAGGTGATGACCCATGCGCACGGCCGGCATATGGGGATTGTGCGCGGCGGTCGCTCCAAACGGCTTCAGCCGGTGCTGCAACCCGGCAATTCGGTGGATCTGGTCTGGCGCGCCCGGCTGGACGAGCATCTCGGCCAGTACCAGGTCGAGCTTTTGAACGGGCGTGCGGGCCATCTGATGCAAAGCGCCCTCGGCCTGCATGGGGTTCAGGCCATGGCGGCGCTGCTCAGGCTGCTTCCCGAGCGGGATTCCCACCCAAGGCTGCATGACGCCTTTGCTATCATCCTCGACAGTCTCGATACGCCGGCGCAAGCCGGTGCGCTTTATGTCCGGTTCGAGCTGGCCATCCTGGAGGATCTCGGCTTCGGGCTCGATCTGAGCGCCTGCGCCGCGACCGGTATCCGCACGGATCTCGTCTATGTGTCGCCAAAGACAGGCCGTGCGGTCTCCGCCGGCGCCGGCGCGCCGTGGGCCGGGCGTCTTTTGGCGCTGCCAGCGTTTCTGACCGACAGGGATGTGGCTTGTAGCGATGCGGACATGCTCAGTGAGGCATTTCGGCTGACCGGTCATTTCCTGACCCGGCATGTGTTCGAGGCTCGCGGCATCGACGCACCGATCAGCCGTGAGAGTTTTTGCACCGCGGCGCTCAAGGCGATGCCGCAAACCGAGCCCGTCACTGCCCGCAACAAGGAGCCTGTTTCATGACTCCCTGCGAACAAGTAGTGGAGCCATAACTGGTTCGTTTGAAATGACGGTGATCGTCATGCGCACTGACAATGTCCCGCGGTGTGGTGCTGGCTCAGGAACTGGCGCCAAAGATCCGACATGGTTGACCAGCGCACAAGCGAAAATTCAGGAAATGGCGGCGCGCCAGGAAGGTCATCCTGTTTGCCGCTGAGGGCAACGGTGTCGGCAATATTTACGCGGCCCGCCGCTGCTGCAGGCATGGCTGATATCGGCGCAAGACCGCGGCGAGGCAAAGGAGCTACCGCATCACTCCGCGGGCGCCAGCACCGGGCGCGGCACGGCGGCTTCCCTGATCGGCCAGTGGACGATTGCGGCAAACAGCCCGAGCGCAACGCCCAGCCACCAGACCGGATTGTAGGTTCCGAAGACATCGTAGAGATAGCCGCCGAGCCATACGCCGAGGAAAGAGCCGACCTGGTGGGAGAAGAACACCAGTCCGCCGAGCAGGCCCAGATGCCGGGTGCCGAACATGATGGCGACGAGCGCGTTGGTAGGCGGCACTGTCGACAGCCACAAAAGCCCCATGACGATGGCGAAGACGACCACCGATGTCTCGGTTTGCGGCAGCAAGAGGAAAGCCGTCACCGCGATCGAGCGGCCGATATAGATCAGCGTCAGAAAGGCCGGCTTCGAGTGGCGCTGACCGATAATACCGGAGGCAAGAGAGCCGATGATGTTGAAAAACCCGATCAGCGCCAGCGACAGCACGGCGTAGGAATCGGCGATGTTGATATCGCGCAGATAGGCCGGAAAATGCGCGGTGATGAAGGCCACCTGAAAACCGCAGACAAAGAACCCGGAGACAAGAAGCAGAAAGCTGCGATGTCCGAAGGCCTCCCGCAAGGCCTCGCTTATGGATTGCTCGATATCGGTCTGCTTCTGGCTTCCCGAGGATGAATTGCCGCGAAGCGGAATGGCGATGACAGGTATGATCAGCATCATGATTGCGAGCCAGACCAGCGCGTCCGACCAGCCGAGAGCATCTATCAGCCCCTGGCTCAGGGGGGCGAAAACGAACATCCCGGCCGAACCGGCCGCGGTTCCGAATCCGAAGGCCAGCGAGCGTTGTTCAGGCGCGACATTGCGGGCGAAGGCTGCAAGCACAACACCGAAGGACGCCGAGGCAATGCCGAGGCCAACAAGTACACCGCCGCCGATATGCAGCCACACCGGGCTGTCGGCATGGGCCATCATGATCAGGCCGGCCGAATAGATCAGCGCTGACAGCGCCAGCACCCGCCAGGTGCCGAACCTGTCGGCGATGGCGCCGAAGATCGGCTGTCCGATTCCCCAAAAAAGGTTCTGGATCGCCATGGCCAGACCGAACGTGGTCCGGTCCCAACCGGTATCAGCAAGCATGGGCAGCTGGAAAAAGCCCATCGCCGAACGCGGCCCGAAGGACAGGAGTGCGATGGCGCACCCGGAAACGATGATCAGCCAGGGCAGGGGCGCGCGGGCGGTAGTGGGACGTGGTTCGGACATGGGGGCTCCTGATATGTTGCACGACTTTAGGCATTGGCTGTCCCGGAACAAGTGCTTTTACTTGAAACCAAGGATCACAGGAATTGATCGATTGCCGGCTGGGCATCGCTTTTGAGCATGCTGGCGGGCCGAGTTGACAGTGTTCCCGGTGGCAGGAATGCTAAGGCAACCCGGATCGTTGGCTGGAGGAGATGAATATGAAGCAGGTCTTGTTGGTGTATTTCGCAGTGGTAACGCTGGTTCTTGGACTTGGCGCGAGCGCCTGGGCCGACAATCTCGACCCGGATCGCGCCACCTTCGATCCGGAAAGCAAATTTGTCATTACACCCTATGGAGCGATTATCGGTGATCCGGCGCAATTGACTGAAATAGGCTCCGGCCGCACAGGATTTACCCATTGCGCGACGGCGGCTGACAAGAACCGCGGGCTGTTGCTCATGGCCTCGATTGTCATCCCGGCGCAGGACGGCGCGGAAGGCGGCGGGCATTCGATGATGATGTCGGTGGAGCAGGCGCGCGACTTCATATCCTATTTGCGCAAGGCGCCGGACTGGGCCGGTGTGGCCGCCGAAAACAAGGTCGGGCTGTTTTCCAAGCCGATTGGCGACGTGATCGGTGTGGAAGGCGATGCGGAGCATTTGGCGGTCAGATTTGTTTCCGACGAGCAGAGCAACGGCTCGGTGCGGATCGAGCATGTGCTGGGCGGCGTAACCAAGGCGTTCCGGTTGTCGATCAATCCGGCGCAAAAATTCGCGGCACAAGCCGAATTTGTGCTGGAGAAAGGGCTTGCCGAAATGCCCGAGTCGGCGCCTGCGGAGGATGCGCAAAAGAGCAAACTGTTCGAGTGAACGGCGACAAACGGTCGCGCGGCGGCGAGAGCGGGTCGGCTTGCATTTGAAAAGGCAAAGTCTTATGTGGAGGGGACCCCGGCATTGCGGGGCTCTTTTTGAACCCAGATATGCTCAAATTGAGCATAACAGTGATTGACGGGAGGGTTGTCATGACCCGGTTGGAGACAAACGCGAGCGTAATGGCCGCAAGGCCGGCGCAAACTGCTGCGGAGCGGTTTGGCGTGATGGAGCGCCCGGAGTTGAAGTACACGCCGTCCGTGGCCCGTGAAACGGCCCATCTTTACGATCGCGTGCGCCAGCACATTCCGGAAATCGAGTGGCCCGTCTACGCGCCCTATATCCACGCTATCAACCGGATCAAGAAGGAGCGCGGCGCGGCGATCCTGGCGCACAATTACCAGACCCCGGATATTTTCCATTGCGTTGCCGATATCGCCGGCGATTCGCTGCAACTGGCGCGTGAAGCGACGCTGGTCGACGAGCAGATCATCATCCAGTGCGGCGTGCATTTCATGGCCGAGACCTCGAAACTGCTGAACATGGACAAGACCGTGCTGATCCCCGATGCCAAGGCCGGGTGTTCGCTGTCGGATTCCATCACAGGCGCTGATGTGCGGCTACTCAAAGAGCGCTATCCCGGCGTGCCGGTGGTCACCTACGTCAACACCTCCGCCGATGTGAAGGCCGAGACCGATGTCTGCTGCACCTCGTCCAATGCCGTGGCGATCTGCGAAAGCTTCGAGTCCGACACGGTGCTGTGCATTCCGGACGAGTATCTGGCGATGAATGTCGCCAAGCAGACTACGAAAAAAATCCTGACCTGGAAGGGCCACTGCGAAGTGCATGAACGCTTCACGGCGGAGGAACTGCTGGCCTACAAGGAAGCCGATCCGACCATCGAGATCATCGGCCATCCCGAGTGCCATCCGGATGTAATCGCGGTGTGCGATTATTCCGGATCGACCGCCGGCATGATCAATTATGTCAAGGATACGCGGCCGCCGCGGGTGCTGCTGGTCACCGAGTGCTCGATGGCATCCAACATCGAAAGTGAAGTCGAGGGCGTCGAATTCATCAAGCCGTGCAATCTGTGCCCGCACATGAAGCGCATTACCTTGCCGAAGATTCTCGACAGCCTGCTCTATATGACCGAGGAAGTTGTGGTCGACCCTGCCATCGCCGATCGCGCCCGGATGGCGGTCGAGCGGATGGTCAACATGAACAACTGAGGGCTTCCCCCCTCGAATCCCTCACTCCTCGAATGCCTTTGAGGCCGGAGCATGCCCTTGACGTCCCTGGCACTGTACACACCACCGGTTGCCCCCAAAGGCCCGGAATCGGTTGTCATCATCGGCGGCGGCCTCGCAGGCCTGTTTTGCGCGCTCAAACTGGCGCCCAAGGCGGTCACCGTGCTGGCCGCTGCACCGATCGGCCGCGGAGCATCCTCGGCCTGGGCGCAGGCAGGTATCGCCGCCGCGGTCGGTCCCGGAGACACGATTGAAAGTCATGTCAGGGACACGATTGTCGCCGGTGACGGCATCGTCGATGAAGCGATCATCCGGATGATGGCGACGGAAGCCTCCGACCGGATCCATGATCTTCTTGGCTATGGTGTGCCGTTTGACCGCGATCTGGAAGGTCATCTGGCGGTCAGCCGTGAGGCTGCGCATTCCGAAAGCCGCATCGTGCGGGTCAAGGGCGACATGGCCGGTCGGGCGATTATGGAGGCGCTGGTGGCGGCGGTGCGCAAGACACCGTCGATCCGGGTGCTGGAAGGCTATGTGGTCGAGGATCTGATCGTCGAGGAGGGCCGCGTGACTGGCGTCGTCGCCCGCGACAAGGCTGGCAGCGGTGAAGAGTTGCACCGGGTTACAGGATCGAATGTGGTGATGGCCACAGGCGGCGTTGGCCATCTCTATGAGGTGACGACCAACCCGACCGAGGCGCGCGGCGGCGGTATCGGCATGGCCGCACGCGCCGGCGCACGGCTGGCCGACATGGAGTTCGTGCAGTTTCACCCGACCTCGATCAATGTCGGCAAGGACCCGGCGCCGCTGGCGACCGAAGCGCTGCGCGGCCATGGAGCCACTTTGCACAATTCGAGCGGTAAGCGCTTCATGCTGCCGCTGCACAAGGATGCCGAACTGGCGCCGCGCGATGTTGTGGCGCGCGGTATCTTTGCCGAGGTCAGGGCGGGCAGGGGGGCGTATCTGGATTGCCGCACGGCAGTGCATGATTTCGCAGCGGAATTTCCCACCGTTTATGGCTATTGCAGGGAGGCCGGGATTGATCCGGTCACAAAGATGATCCCGGTCATTCCGGCGGCACATTATTTCATGGGCGGCATCTGGACCGACATCAATGGCAGGTCATCCTTGCCGGGCTTTTGGGCCTGCGGTGAATGCACCTCCACCGGAGCGCACGGCGCCAACCGGCTGGCGTCCAATTCGCTTCTGGAGGCAGTGGTGTTCTCGGCCCGCATTGCCGAGACATTGAAAACCGGGATCAAGGCTGACGCGCCCGCGAAATGGCAGGACGGATCGGTGACGGCAACGGAGTATCTCACCGAAAACGACCACCCCAACATGGTGGCGTTGCGCAAGACCATGAGTGCCAATCTGGGTGTGCTGCGCGATGGCGAGGGCATGCGCGAGGCACTTGATACGATCCTGCAACTGGCCCGGGACAGCCATTCCGTCCGGTTTGACAATGTGATTACGACGGCGAAACTGATCGCGGTCTGCGCGCTCAACCGCACCGAAAGCCGCGGCGGGCATTTCCGCACCGATTATCCCGAGGAGCAGGCGGAATGGAAGCGGCGCACGCTGGTGACGCTGGACCAGGCCCACGCCATCATCCCCGAGCTGCTGGAGAGCTAAGTCATGACCACCGCATTTCTCCCCGAACTGCCGCTATTGATGGTCGAGGATCAGGTCCGCGCAGCGCTGCTCGAAGACCTCGGTCGTGCCGGCGACATCACCTCCAACGCCACCATCGGCCCGGAACGAAAGGCAACAGCCCAGATGAACAGCCGCGAGGCGGGGGTCATCTCCGGGCTGCCGCTGGCGCAAGCCGCGTTCCGGTTGATCGATCCGGCGATCAAAATCGAGACGCTGGTCAATGACGGTGCGCGGGTGGAACCGGGGGCCCAGATCGCCCGTATTTCCGGCCCAGCGCGCGGATTGCTGTCAGCCGAGCGTGTGGCGCTCAATTACCTCATGCATCTGTCGGGGATTGCCACCCACACCGCACGCTTCGCCGACGCCATCGCCCACACCAAGGCCAAGGTCACCTGCACCCGCAAGACCATTCCGGGTCTGCGTGGTGTGGAGAAATACGCCGTGCGCTGCGGCGGCGGCTCATCGCATCGTTTCGGGCTCGATGATGCGATCCTGATCAAGGACAACCACATCGTGGTTGCCGGCGGTATTGCGGAAGCTTTGAAGGCGGCGAAAGCCTTTGCCGGGCATCTGGTCAAGATCGAGATCGAGGTTGATACGCTTGAGCAGTTTGAAGTTGTGCTCAAGGAAGGCGCCGATGTGTGCCTGCTCGACAACATGGAGCCCGATCTGCTGCGCCAGGCCGTGGCGATGAACAAGTCGATGCATGGCGGGCGGATCACTCTGGAAGCCTCGGGCAATGTCAATCTCGATACAATCAAGGCAATCGCCGAGACCGGCGTGGATTACATCTCGACCTCGAAGATCACCATGGCCGCGCCGACACTGGATATCGGTCTGGATATGGCGATCGGCTGAAGGTAGTGATGAACAGCCTGTCAGAATGACCGGCTGCTTCGAGACACCTTGACCACGACTGGTCCGAGAGTCGAAGCGTCATAAACATTCGACGACAGACGTAGCGGACGCGACCTTCGAAGCGTCAATCGGCATTGGACTATGCGTGACACACCACATCGCAACCGATCGCAAGGCCAATCTGGCGGGCAGTATCTGGATGATCGCGGCGATGGCGATTTTTGCCATCGAGGATGCATTCATCAAAGCAGTGTCAGAGGTGTTGCCCGTCGGTCAGGTGCTGATCATTTTCGGCCTGGGTGGAGCCCTTGTCTTTGCCTGTCTGGCGCTGATCAACCGAGAACCTCTGTTCAGCCCGGATGTCGTTTCCCGCCCGATGTGCATACGCGTGGTCTTCGAGATCACCGGGCGATTGTTTTACGTGCTTGCGCTTTCCCTCATTCCGTTGTCGGCGGCAACGGTGATCCTGCAGGCGACCCCGCTGGTCGTGGTTGCCGGCGCTGCCCTGGTGTTTGGCGAGAAAGTGGGATGGCGCCGATGGACCGCGATTTTCGTAGGCTTGATCGGGGTTGTGATCATTATTCAGCCGGGGACAGACAGTTTCTCTGTGCTCTCGTTGCTGGCCATCATCGGAATGATCGGGTTTGCCGGTCGTGATCTTGCCAGTCGTGCTGCTCCTGCCTTGCTCAGCACGACGATCCTCGGTTTGTACGGGTTTGTGTCCATTGTCGTTGCCGGCGGGCTGTTCGCAATCTGGCAAGACGTGGCCTTTGTGATGCCGGATGCCGAGATATCGGTGTACGTGCTCGGGGCCGTTCTGGCGGGTGTTGCGGCCTATTCCTGCTTGATGAAAGCGATGCGCATTGGAGAGGTTTCGGCCGTCACTCCGTTCAGATACTCACGTCTGCTGTTTGGAATTGCCCTGGGGATCTTGTTGTTTGACGAGCGGCTTGATCTCGCGATGGTGGTCGGGTCAGGCCTGATTGTCATTTCGGGCCTGTTCATCCTCTGGCGCGGTCGACAGGTTGGCGCGGTGAAATAGGTCCCGGGTCGTCGGGACAAATGCCGGATGCCGCATCAAAAACGACCCCGCACGTGAGTGCGAGGCCGGATTCAGATGGATTTGAAAAGGCCGCCATCGCTGGCGGCCCTTTGAGTATCAGCGCGGTTCGCTGTGCAGCCCCTTGAGGATTGAGTAGCACGCGAGCAACAGCACGATGGTGAACGGGAAGCCCGTCGAGACAGCCATCGCCTGCAACGCCCCCAGTCCGCCGCCAAGCAACAGCGCAATGGCCACCAGGCCTTCGAAGCTGGCCCAGAACACGCGCTGCGGCACCGGTGCGTCGATCTTGCCGCCGGCGGTGATGGTGTCGATGACCAGCGAGCCGGAGTCAGATGAAGTGACGAAGAACACGATCACCAGCACGATGGCGATGAACGAGGTGATCTGCTGCAGCGGCAAGCCTTCGAGCATGGCAAACAGCTTCAGTTCCAGCGGCGCTTCGACGATGAGCTGGTAGCTGTCATTGACCAGCTGGCTGATTGCCGTGTCGCCGAAAACCGTCATCCAGAGCACCGAGACGACCGACGGGATCAGCAATACGCAGGTGAGGAACTCGCGCACTGACCGACCGCGGCTGACGCGGGCGATGAACATGCCGACGAAAGGCGACCAGGAAATCCACCAGGCCCAGTAGAACGCTGTCCAGCCCTGACGGAAATTGTCATCATCACGTCCGAACGGATTGGAAAGTTCGGGCAGGTAGCGGACGTATTCGTAGAGATTGTGGAAGAAGCCGGTGAAAATCGCCACGGTTGGTCCGACAATCAGCACGAAGACCAGCAGCAAGGCGGCCAGCATCATGTTGATTTCGGACAGGCGTTTGACGCCCGCATCGAGGCCGGCGACGACCGACAGCAGCGCTACACCGGTAATCGCCACGATCAGCAAGACCTTGGAAACGTCGTTGACCGGAAGCCCGAAAAGGTGGTTGAGGCCGGCATTTGCCTGTTCGGCGCCGAAGCCCAGTGATGTGGCGAGTCCGAACAGCGTGGCGAAAACCGCCAGAATGTCGATGATGTGCCCGGTCCAGCCCCAGATGCGCTCACCGAAGATCGGGTAGAACACCGACCGCATGGTCAGCGGCAGTCCCTTGTTGTAGGAAAACAGTGCCAGTGCCAGCGCGACAACGGCGTAGATCGCCCACGGGTGCAGGCCCCAGTGGAAGATCGTTGCGGCCATGCCCAGATTGCGTGCCCCGACTGCATCACCCGCTGCACCCCCTAGCGGAGCCCAGCTTTCGGGCGTGCCGGCGTCGTCGGCAAAAGAAGAAGAGAAGTGGGAGATCGGTTCCGAGACGCCGTAAAACATCAGCCCGATGCCCATGCCGGCGGCGAACAGCATCGCAAACCATCCGGTGTAGGAATAGTCCGGCGTCGCTTCCTTGCCGCCGATGCGGACCTTGCCGTAGGGCGAGACAATCAGGAACAGGCACAACAGCACAAAAACGTTGGCCGCCGTTAGGAAAAACCAGTCGAAGGTCCCGGTCAACCAGTTGCGCAGGTCGTTGAAGGCCGGGCCAGCGCTTTCCTGGAAGGCCAGGGTTAAAAAGACAAAGGCGACGATGCTCAATCCGGAGATTGCAAAAACCGGATTGTGAATGTCGAGCCCGAACGGGCCAACCGACATCGAAATGTTGTCCTGCCCGACCTCGTACTCTGTGTCGATCAGATTGCTCGGGCCTTCCGGCACCGGAATACCCGGGTCGCTGTTGTCGCTCATTGGGTGTTCTCCCGCTTGTGTTTTATTATGGCAAGTGCCGCTGGTCTGTGCCTAGCCGCGCACGAGAAAGACGGATGCATTGGTGTGGGTCGCAAGCCGACCGCCGTTCGATGGCCAGAAATGATCGGCGACATTGGGAATATGCGTCGCCATGACGACGAGATCGCTGCCTGCGTCACGTGCGACCTTGATCAGCGCATCGTCAAGGTCGACCGCCGGATCATGACTGACCACTGTCTTGGCATGGGTTGAGATACCATGGGCTTTTGCCTGCTGGGCAACAAAGGCCTCAAGCTTCTGGTTGTACTCTGCCGGACTGTGTCCGAGCGCTCCGGGTGCCGCCGAAGTGACGCCGACATAGGTCACAGGGGCATTGTATAGTTTCGCAAGTTTGGCGGCGGTATCGAGCGCAAGTTCCAGTTTATCGGTGTGCGCAAGATCGACGGGCACCATTATATTTTTATACATCTATCTCCCCCGTTTCTGTTTTATCGGCATGAATTTCGCCAATACTACTGAAGTATTCAGGCAAGAAGAAAGTAACTGCCTGTTAATAATGCGTTATCGATTGATAACGTGCCGAATCCGAACCAACACTAACCCATTGAAAGTGCGATTGTAAACCAAAGTGCACCGGGTGGTGTGGACAGGCGCGAAAACGACATGAAATGGATTACGGGTCTTTAGAGTATCCGTACGATTAATATGACGCATTCTGCCGCAATGAA
>TARA_R110002020_G_scaffold206021_5_pt1 | contig 43014 bp, 40 predicted proteins | sample TARA_R110002020 | Tara Oceans TARA_R110002020 (sample SAMEA4396489) | marine metagenome | biome: Westerlies Biome; feature: [MES] marine water layer (ENVO:01000295) within the mesopelagic zone...; material: water (ENVO:00002006), including particulate matter (ENVO:01000060) such... | reverse complement strand
CCAGCCGTGTCGCGGCGGGGGTGACAACCAGATAGGCCGTCTCTGACAGGCGGGTCACGGTCACATCCGCCTCGATCCCGCCGCGCGGATTGAGGAACTGGGTGTATACGATCTTGCCCACCGGTACGGAGTAATCCCCGCCGCCGATGTAGTTCAGGAAGGCTTCCGCATCGCGGCCCTCTACGCGGATTTTCCCGAAAGAGGACATGTCGTACATGCCGACATTGGTGCGAATGGCGCGGTGTTCTTCGGCGACATTGTCAAAGAAGTTCTGCCGCTGCCAGCTGTAGCGATATTCCCGCTCCTGCCCTTCGCGGGCGAACCAGTTAGCGCGCTCCCAGCCGGCCAGCTCTCCCATTACCGCGCCGCGTTCCAGCAGATGCGCGTGGAAAGGCGTGCGGCGGATACCGCGTGCGGTGGCCTTTTGACGGTAGGGGAAATGGTCGGCATAGAGCAGGCCCAACGTCTCTTTGGATCGCTCGTACAGATACGTCTTGTTGCCCTGAAACGGCTGCATGCGGCTGATATCCACATCACCCAGATCAAAGGGTTTCTGGCCCGCGTCCATCCACTGGCTCAGCGCCATACCCGCGCCCCCCGCCGACTGGATACCGATAGAGTTGAAGCCCGCCGCGACCCAGACGTTGTCCATTTCGGGCGCGAGGCCGAGGTGGTAGGCATCATCTGGGGTGAAGGATTCCGGTCCGTTGAAAAAGGTGTGGATGCCCGCGTCGGCCATCATGGGCATCCGGTTGACGGCGGCCTCGAGGATCGGCTCGAAATGGTCGAAATCCTCTGGCAGTTGATCGAATTCGAAGTCGGCGGGGATGCCGTCCATCGCCCAAGGCTTGGCGTTCGGCTCGAACGCGCCCAGCAGGATTTTGCCCGCATCTTCCTTGTAGTATGCACATTCGTCAGGCACGCGCAGGACCGGCATCTGGGTCAGGCCGGGGATCGCCTCTGTCACGATGTAGAAATGTTCACACGCGTGCAGGGGCACGTTGACCCCCGCCATGCGGCCTACCTCATGTCCCCACATGCCGCCGCAGTTCACGATCATGTCTGTGGTGATGTGGCCCGTCTCTTCACCGCTTTGCCAGTCCACGCCGGTGACGCGGCGGCCTGTCCGTTTGATGGCGGTGACGGCGGTCCGCTCAATCACGCGTGCGCCGCGTTGCCGCGCACCTTTGGCGAGTGCCAGCGCGATGTTGGCCGGATCGCCCTGCCCGTCCTTGTCCAGATAGACACCGCCGGTGACACCCTCAATGTTGAGATGCTCGTAGCGCTCCAGCACCTCCTTGGGCGAGATTTCCTCGGCATCCACGCCAAAGGCCCTTGCCATGGCGGCCTGGCGAAAGATCTCCTCGCGCCGCTCTGCGGTCAGCGCCACAGTGATAGACCCGCAACGCTTGAAACCGGTGGCAACCCCGGTTTCCGCCTCCAGACTGCCGTAGAGTTCCTGTGAATACTTCGCGAGTTTCGTCATGTTCTTGGACGCACGCAGCTGTGCGATCAGCCCCGCCGCATGCCAAGTGGTGCCGGAGGTCAGCTGCTTGCGCTCCAGCAGCACAACGTCCTTCCAGCCCAGCTTGGTCAGGTGATACGCAACAGAACAGCCAATCACGCCGCCGCCAATGATGACGACGCGCGCGTGGGAGGGGACATCAGCCATAGGACAACCTTTCTAGACCAGCGTGTGACCCGCCGCGCGCAGGCGGCGGGCGATTTCAGCAATATGGGCGGGGCCGACTTCACAACAGCCGCCGACGATGGTGGCCCCGGCGCCGACCCAATTCATCACATGATCTGCATATTTCTGCGGGGTGAGGTCCTGCCGCGCGCTTAGCGAGTCAACGGTGGGGGCGTCCTTCTTGAAGTCATCCGTGATCATTGTGAACCCGTTGGCATAGGCGCCGAAGGGCAGGCCGCAATCCGTCAGGATCGGCAGGCCCTGCGTGATGGCCTCCGGCATGGAGCAGTTGAGCAGCACCGCGGCGGGCCCGTAGTGCGCCATCATCTGGGACACCACCATCAGCGGCTCACCCGACCGCAGCTTGGTCCCGTCCGTGTCATCAACGGAAAAGGAGATCCACAAGGGCTTGGTGCTGCCAGAGGCGGGATAGCCTTGAAAGATCCCTTCGGCCTCCTGCAAGGAGCAGACCGTTTCGGCCAGCAGAAAATCAACGCGCGCACCCAGCATCGTGATCTTTTGGGCAAAGCGCTCGCGGGCAAGGCCCACATCCGGCAGCAGGTCCGGCCGGTAGCTGGCCAGCATCGGGCCCAGCGCACCGGCGATGCGGCCGCTGCCGTGCGCATCCCGTGCGGCCACGGCCTGATCGACCGCGACAGTCGTCAGCGCGGCTTGCTGGTCTGCAATGCCGACCCGCTCCAACCGGTTGAAATGCACGGCGTAGCTGTTTGTGGTGGCAATGGTGGCACCGGCGGCAAAGTAGTCGGCATGCACCTGCCCCACCAGTTCCGGCTGCTCCATCATCACGCTGGTCGACCACAACGGCGTGGCCGGACCGCTTGCGCGTTTGACCAGTTCCTGCCCGATGGAGCCGTCCAGAAGTGTAATTTGCGTCATGCTTTCAATCTTTCATTTTCGGGATCCCACAAGGGCTGGTCCGGTTGCACAGTTGCCCTGCACATACGCCCGAAAATATTGATTTCCAATTCGGTTCCTGCCACCGCCAGATCAGCGCGGATGGTCCCCAATGCGATGGATTTGTCCACGCGGTAGCCCCAGTCGCCTGATGTCGTCTCACCCACAACTTCGCCGCCGTGATAGACCGTAGACATATAGGGCGCATCCTGATCGCCCGCCTCGACAATCATCGTGACAAAGCGTTTCTTGATGCCGTCCTGCCGCTGCCGGATCAGGGCGGCCTTGCCAGGGAAATCCTGCGGCTTGTCCAGTTTCACCCAACGGTCCAGACCCGCCTCCAGCAGCGTATAGTCAGTGGACAGATCGCCCTTCCACGCGCGATAGCCTTTCTCGATCCGCATAGCGTTCAGTGCGTACATACCAAAGGGGGTAGCACCCGCAGACAATACGGCAGCGTATAGTGCAGGCATGTCTGCCAGAGCGGCGTGGATTTCCCAGCCCAATTCCCCCGCGAAGGACACGCGCGCCAGCGTGCAGGCGATGCCCCCGACCTGCGCAGGCTGGATCGACAGCCACGGCGCGGACAGATCGGCTTGTGTGCCAATTGCCATGAACAGGGCACGGGATTGCGGGCCGGTCACGATCAGGGTAGAATAGTCATCGGTATGGTCCGTCAGGGTCAGCCCGTCGGGCAGTGTGGTGTTGAGCACATCAAAGTCATGCCATTGCGCGGTGGCTGCCGTGATCAGGGTAAAGCTGTCCTCTGCGTGCCGCATGATCGACATCTCGGTCAGTATGCGACCGCGATCATCAGGGAAATAGGCAAGGTTCATGCGCCCGATCGCGGGCAGCCCGCCTGCGATCCTGCCGCGCAAGTAGTCAGCAGCGCCATCGCCGGACAGGTTGAACCGCGAAAAGCCAGGGAGGTCCAGAACGCCCACGCCATCACGCACGGCCTCGACCTCTTCGCGGATGCGACCCGCCCAAGGGCCGTTTCGGTCCCACGTCTGCGTCGCCTCTTCGGACGTGTCATCACCCGCTTTGGCAAACCAGTTTGCCCGCTCCCACCCGTTATACGCGCCCATCTGACCGCCCAGTTCCAGCACTTTGGCGTGAACCGGCGAAAGCTTTTTGTCGCGGCCCGCAGGCCATGCGTGGCGCGGGAAGTGCATGGCGTATTCATGGCCGTAGGTCTCCAGCGCCTTGGCCAGCGTATAATCGTGATCGGCGTAACCGGTGTAGCGGCGCGGGTCACAGGCCCACATGTCCAACTCTGTCTGGCCGTGCATGATCCATTCGGACAGCACCTTGCCGGCGCCCCCGCCCTGCGCGATGCCGAAGGTAAAGGAGTGGCCTTCGAAGGCGTTCTTCACACCCGGCATCGGGCCGATCATAGGCAGCCCGTCGGGCGCGTAGGGGATGGGACCGTTGATGTTCCGCTCCACACCCCCCTGCCCCAGAAGCGGCACGCGCGCCATCGCATCCTCGATGTAGAATTCCAAACGCTCCAGATCGTCAGGATAAAGCTGGAACGAAAAATCGTCGGGCATCGGATCATCCGGCGTGACCCAATGCGCCTTGCAGTTCCGCTCGTACGGGCCGAGGTTCAGGCCGTATTTATCCTGCCGCAGGTAATAGGAAATATCCACATCCCGCACGAGCGGCACTTTGTGGCCCTTCTCCTTGGTCCAGGCCTCAAGCTCGGGCAGTTGACCTGTCAAAAAATACTGGTGTGACATCACCACCATCGGAACAGTACGCCCGCCGAAGGGTTTGAACATCTCGCCCACGCGCTGTGCGTAATAGCCTGCGCAGTTGGCAACATATTGGGCGCGGATCTCTCCCTTGTCGGTCTTCACGATCCATTCGTCGCCGTCCCGGTCTATGCCGGTCACAGGGCAGAACCGCTCGATCCGCGCGCCTGCGTCGCGCGCGCCTTTGGCTAGCGCTTGGGTCAACTGTGCGGGATCGATGTCCCCGTCCAATGGGTCCCACATGCCGCCCTGTAGATCGTGCACCTCCAGAAACGGGTTATACTCTTTCAGCTCAGCGGGCGTGAGCATCCCCATCTCCAGGCCCTGATAGGCCGCCATGGAGGCGACACGTTCGAACTCCATCATCCGCTCTTTGCTGTGCGCCAGACGCAAGGACCCGGTAACGTGGTAATTCATCGGGTAATCCACATCCGCGCCCAGAGTGCGGTACATCTCGAGCCCGTAGCGCTGCATGTTCATCACAGCCCAGGAACTGGAGAAGTTGGGGCAGTTGCCTGCCGCGTGCCATGTCGACCCTGCGGTAAGCTCGTTCTTCTCCAGCAGGACGCAGTCTTTCCAACCCGCCTTGGCGAGATGATAGAGCGTCGAAGTGCCTACGACGCCACCGCCGATGATCACCACACGGGCGGTTGTCGGGAAATCACTCATGTCTCTTGCTCCTCTTCAGGTACGGTGTCGCGATGTCGTAGTGTCGTGTTTTGCGGTGGTGGATAAATGGCACCAGCCGCAGATAGGGCAGGTGCCCGCCAGCACGCCTCAGCCCCGCGCTGGTGTAGCGGCACTGCCGAGCAGCAGGCCGTAGATGATGAAGCACACGGCCATGATGCGCCGCACCCACACATTGAAAACAGCCCCCAACGCCGCTCGGCCCAGCCCTGCGCCGAGAGCGGTAAAACCGGTATAGCTGATCGCCGTGAGCGTGAGTGCGGTGGGCACGATCACCACCATCTGCTCTTGGATCGGCACATCGGGCTGCACGAACTGGCTGAAGGCGGCGAGATAGCCTGCGACACTTTTGGGGTTGATCGTGGCGATTGCGAAGGCGCGCAGATAAACGGATTGCGCGGGCCGCGCCTCCAGCGTGACCTGAGTCCGCGCCGTGATCCAGCCGCGGATGCCCAGATAGATCAGAAAACCAGCGCCCAGCAGCTTGGCCACTGTGAATGCAGCGGGGGATGCGGCAATCAGAGCAGTCACGCCCAACGCCGAGAGCAGTAGAAACAAAGACGCCTGCGTGAGGATCGCCAGCACACCGACCATGGCGCGGCGCATCCCCAGAGTCATCCCGTTGTTTATGCAATTGACGGCATTCGGGCCGGGTGTGGTCACGAAGACCACCCAGAACAATGCAAAGACAGTCCAAGCCTCAAAGCTCATGTTGATACACTTTCATCAATACACCGGCGGTGCGATGACCCAGATCGCCACTGCGGGTTCGGCGGCGGGATTGGCCCAGCGGAATGGCTCGCCGCGCACGCGAAAGCTGTCGCCTGTGGTGAGGATGTGGGTCGTGCCCGCAATTTCGATTTCCAGCGTCCCGGAGAGGATATAGCCGACCTCCTGCGTAGGGCGCGTGACGTGATCCTTGATGCGGCTGTGCGGCAGAAAGGTGGAATGGACCACCTCAAAATCATCGGTAAGATCGGGTGAGAGCAACTCCTCCACCAGACCGGCGGTTGAGGATCCGATGGGCCTGCGTGCCGTCGCACGGACAATAAAACCCGCCTCATCGGCCGGTGCGGACTCGTGACGGAAGAGGATTGAGACGGGAACATCATAGTGCCTTGCCAGTTGCCTCAGATCCGAGATCGACGGATCGGACTTGTCCCGCTCGACCTGACTAAGCCAGCCGACAGAACGCCCGAGCGCCTCTGCCGTTTGAAGCAGCGTCAGGCCGCGCGCCCGGCGCAGGGCGCGCAGGTCAGCACCTAGAGTGTGGGACGTATGTGGCTGACCCTGATTCATTGGCCCCCTGACAGGTTGAAATGCCTGCACCCCGAATCCATTCTTCGGAGATGCTTCCAAGATCCTGTCAGGTCAACGTGAAATAATCTAGATTTATTTCACGTGTCTGAAAGTTTCCGTCAGGATTTCTGTCAACGCATCAGCGTCCTCCTGAGTGAAGGCGTCAGGCTGGTCGCTATCGAGATCAAAAACTCCCAGCAGCTGCCCCTGCCCGCCAAACACCGGCAGCACCAGCTCGGACCGGGTAGAGCTGGCGCAAGCGATGTGGTCGGGGAAGGCGTCCACGTCCGCAACCAGCTGGACCGTGCCGGTGCGCGCGCAAGCACCACAGACGCCGCGCGAGAACGGAATCACGAGGCAGCCGTGTCCCCCTTGATAGGGTCCGATCTTCAGCACTCCGGGCGCTGTAACGCGGTAAAATCCAGTCCAGTCGAAGCGGTCATCGCTGTGGTGAACCTCGCAGGCGACAGTGGCCATAAGGGCGACAGCGTCGTCCTCGCCCTCGGTCAGCGCGGCGAGGGTCTTGGCAAGGGTAGGATAATCGACAGGCATGGTGTGTGCTTCATCTGTTGGAGGTGGCCCCGAAGGGCCACGTTGAGTTTAGGGGCAAAATGAAGGTGAGGTCGCGCGCGGTTCAGACCCGCTCGATCGCGATGGCGGTGCCTTCACCACCACCGATGCAGATGGCGGCAACACCGCGTTTCAACCCGCGTTTTTCTAGCGCGTTGAGCAGGGTGACCATAATCCGTGCGCCCGAGGCACCAATAGGATGGCCCAACGCACACGCGCCGCCGTTTACGTTGACGATGTCGTGGGACAGTCCCATTTCATGCATGAAGGCCAGAGGGACAACTGCAAAGGCCTCGTTGACCTCCCACAGATCCACGTCTTCCTTTTTCCAACCGATACGCTCCAGCAGCTTTTGCGCGGCGGGGACGGGTGCGGTCGTAAACAAGCCGGGCGCCTGTGCGTGGCTGGCGTGGCCAACGATATGTGCGCGGACCGTAAGGCCTTGGGCTTTTGCGGCGTCCTCGGACGCCATCACGAGCGCGGCCGCACCGTCAGAGATAGACGAAGAGTTGGCCGCCGTCACGGTGCCGCCCTCTCGGAAGGCGGGTTTAAGCTGGGGTATTTTATCGGGGCGCGCGGTTTTGGGTTGTTCGTCTGCGCCTACAGTTACTGTGCCTTTGCGCGAGAGTACTTCGACCGGAGTAATCTCATCCGCGAAAGCGCCGGATTTTTCGGCCTCCAGCGCGCGGCTGAGCGAGGCGAGCGCGTAATCGTCCTGAACCTGACGGGTGAATTGGAAGGTTTCAGCACAATCCTCCGCAAAGGTGCCCATCAGGCGGCCTTTGTCATAGGCGTCCTCCAGCCCGTCGAGGAACATGTGGTCAATCACAGCCGCATGTCCCAGCCGCGCACCACTGCGCATTTTGGGAAGGACATAGGGCGCGTTGGTCATGCTCTCCATGCCGCCTGCAACCATCACATCAGTGTGGCCCAGCGCGATCTGGTCAAACGCGATCATCGCGGCCTTCATGCCACTGCCGCACATCTTGTTGAGGGTTGTCGCGGGAACTTCCTCGCCCAGACCGGCGGCAAAACCTGCCTGTCGCGCAGGTGCCTGACCCTGACCTGCGGGCAGCACACAGCCCATCAGCACCTCCTGAACCTTGGCTGGACCAGCGCCCTTCAAGGCTGCACGGATGGCGGCACCACCCAGTTGTGCTGCGGTCATATCTGCAAATTCGCCCTGAAATCCACCCATCGGCGTCCGCGATGCTCCGGCAATCACCACTTTGCGCATAATTCTTCTCCCGTTTTCTAGGTGCTTACATCTTCTTAGGCATTTGACCTTAGCAAGGGGTCGCACGCAATGTCTGCAGGAGTATATCATGGAACTGACCAGCTCAACCGAACCCGGCATTCTGATTGTCACGGTTCAGGAACAGCGCATTGATGCGCAGCTGGCGCTCGCCTTCAAAGACCGCATGCGCGAGCTGACAGAGGGCGGCAGTGATCCCGTGTTGCTGGATCTCAACCATGTGGTCTTCATTGATTCAAGCGGACTGGGCGCCATTGTTGCGGCGATGAAAATCCTTGGGCCGGACCGGCGTTTGATTCTGGCGGGGCTCACACCTGCCGTTGACAAAGTCTTCCGCCTGACGCGCATGGATTCAGTTTTTGGCGTCTACCCCACGGTTGAGGCCGCGTTGGCCAAGATGGTGTGATCGTCGAGCAGGATGCGAAAGCCCGTGACACCGCACCGTACGCCGTTTGAAAGCTTCACCATCTCACTCGCGGGCGCGGAGGGCAGCGTGCGCGACGCAATTGCACAAACACTCGCAAAGCTATCCCCCCTCGGGCTGAACGAAGACGAGACCGATACAGTTGAACTTGTGTTGGCGGAAGTGCTGAACAACATCGTCGAACATGCGCTGGCGCAGACCCTAAACGATACGCAAATCAAGATCACGGCAGACCATGATGCACGCGGACTTGGGGTGATCATCACGGATGAGGGTGCCAAAATGCCAAATGGTGTAGCACCTCACCCGCGCCCGCCTGTCGTTGACGTGGAAATGCCCGAGTTACCCGAGGGGGGCTTCGGCTGGTTCATGATCCATACGCTGGCGAAGGAAGTCTGCTACGTCCGCAAGGACGGGCGCAATCACCTCACGCTGCGGCTGGCTGTAGGGCTATAGGGGCGGCGTACATATTAAGGTCGCGGCAATACCCCACAGATGCCACGGCAAGATCACATTTCCGCCACGCTCGACCGTCATACACGGTCTCGTAGCTGCATATAGCTTCCCTCGGCGCCGCGTTTAATTGCCCCCACCCAGTACGCGGCGCCGGGGCACTAGCCCTCTCATGAAATGATACGGGCAACATTGTCTCATTATGATTGCGCCCGTCCGTGAACCCGATAGGTTTTGCGCGAACAAATCATTGAGCGAGGCTTTGACAAATGCGTGATTTCCAACTTCCGGGCCGGTCTGCGGTCCTTGCGACAGGCGGTATGTGCGCGACGTCGCATCCGTTGGGCGCCAAAGTGGCTATTGATGTATTGGAACGTGGCGGCAATGCCATGGATGCCGCAATTGCAGGTGCGGTTCTGCTGGGAATTTGCGAGCCACAGATGACTGGCATAGGCGGCGATTGCTTTGTGCTGTGGTCCGAAGGCGGCAGCGACAAGGTCCATGCGTTGAACGGCTCGGGACGCGCACCTGCCGCGCTGGACGCCGCCGATCTACGCGACGCGGGCGAGACGGTGGTGCCGCTACGCTCGGCCCATGCGGTGACACTGCCGGGGGCAATTGATGCGTTCTGCCATCTGTCTGAAACAGTTGGCAAGATCGGGCTGGATGCAATTCTTGCGCCGTCGATCCGTTATGCGGAGCAGGGTGTGGTCGTCGCACCGCGCGTCGCCTTTGACTGGGCCAATGATGCGGGCACCCTGCAAGGTCGGGCGCGTGATCATTACCTGATGGATGGAAAGGCCCCGCAAGCGGGCCAGATTTTCCGCGCCCCTGGCCAAGCCGAAGTGTTGCGCCGCATCGCCAAAGACGGGCGCGACGCCTTCTACACAGGTGAGGTGGCGGAGGACATGCTCTCCATGCTGAACGCCAATGGCGGCAAGCACACAGCGGATGATTTCGCTGCCGTAAGCTGCACACCCACCACGCCGATTGCCGCCGCCTATAAAGATATCGAGGTCGTAGAGCATCCGCCAAATGGTCAGGGCGCTACCGCGCTGTTGATGCTGAACATCCTGTCACAGTTCGACATTGCAGGGATGGACCCGCTGGGTGCGCAGCGCATCCACATCGAGGCGGAAGCCTCCAAACTGGCCTATGACGCGCGCAACCGTTTCCTTGCGGACGGCGATTACACCACCCGCGCCGACTATATGCTGGAGATGGATACCGCCAAACGGCTCGCTGCGCTGATTGATCCGGCCAAAGCGATGCAAAGCCCCGCCGAGCTGAGCGAATCGGTACATAAGGACACGATCTATATCACCGTTGTAGATGGTGACGGGATGTCCGTCTCGCTGATCTATTCGATCTTCCACGGCTTCGGCTCGGGGTTGGCATCCGACAAATTCGGGCTGCTGATGCAGAACCGCGGCGCTGGGTTTACGCTGGAGCAGGGGCACCCGAACGAATTGAAGGGTGGCAAACGTCCAATGCACACGATCATTCCAGGCATGATCAGGCAGAATGGCCGCGTGATCATGCCGTTCGGTGTGATGGGCGGGGCGTACCAGCCTTGCGGGCATGCGCGTTTTGCCAGCAACCTCGTGGATTTCGGGATGGACCCGCAAACCGCCATCGACGCGCCGCGCGCATTTACCGACAAAGGCGTGCTGAGTGTCGAACGTGGCTACAGTGATTCCGTCCGCGCCGAGTTGTCAGCGATGGGTCACAAAGTGGAGATTCCGCGCACAGCCATCGGCGGCGCGCAGACGATCAAGATCCACGAGAGCGGTGTACTGGAAGGGGCTTCTGACCCGCGCAAGGACGGCTGCGCGCTGGGATACTGACAAATCTGCGGGGATGCCTCCGGGCGTCCTCGTTTCAGTTCAGCTGGAAGTGCAGCGGATAAGTTCCGTTCTCGAACGGGCCAAAAAGATCAGGGATATCAGGATGATCGACAGGCTCGCCCGAATAGTCGGCAACCAGATTCTGCTCGGACACATAGGCCACATAATAGCTCTGATCATTCTCGGCCAGCAGGTGATAGAAAGGCTGGCCCTTGATGGGGCGGCTTTCTTCCGGGATCGACTCATACCATTCTTCGGTATTTGCAAATTCAGGATCGACATCGAAAATCACCCCACGGAAAGGATGTTTCTTGTGACGGACAACCTGGCCCAAGTGATATTTTGCGCGCGTTCTAATCATTGCAATGCGCTCCCTACCCTTCGTTTCTATCTGAAACAAGGACATTTTGTCCAATCATTGAAGCTTGGTTGAAGGAAACAGTCTGTGAACTTGACGCTGACGGTGCTGGAGATTGTTGCCCCTGTATTTTTACTGGCTGCGGTTGGATTTACATGGGTGAAACTCGGGTTCGAGTACCGAATTAATTTTGTCACACAATTGGCGACGACACTTGCGGTGCCCTGTCTGATTTTCACTGCGCTGATGAAAACGCAGATTGCTCCGGCCGCTCTTACCGCGCTGACGCTGGCCTCTGTGGTGGCCTATCTGGGGGTGAGCGTGGCGGCAGCTGTGCTGGTCTGGATCACCGGCCTGCACCGTCGGACCTATCTGGCGCCGATGATTTTTGGAAACACCGGCAATCTGGGTCTGCCACTGGCGCTGTTTGCCTTCGGTGAGGAGGGGTTGAGCTATGCTGTGGTGGTTTTTGCGATCATGGCGATCTGGACCTTTACCTTCGGGATCTGGCTGGTTGCGGGGGCGGGTAGCTTTGGCAAGGTGCTCCGCGAACCACTGGTCTGGGCGACGCTGCTGGGCGGTTTGTTCTTGTGGCAGGACTGGCAGACACCAACCTTTCTGACAAACACGATGGAACTGATCGGGCAAATGGCGATTCCACTGATGCTGATTACATTGGGCGTCGCCGTGGCACGTCTGACCCCGGGCGGGATCGGGCGGGCGTTGGTTCTGTCACTGGTCAAGCTGGCGCTGTGTGCCGGTATCGCCTGGGCGGCGGCGCTGGCGTTTGACCTGAACCATATCGCCACCGGCGTGCTGGTGTTGCAGGTCGCCACACCTGTGGCCGTGACATCGTATCTTCTGGCCGAAAAATATGGCGCCGATGCGCAGTCGGTTGCGGGTTTGGTGGTGGTGTCTACCCTGTTGTCCGTCGGCGCATTGCCGCTACTTTTGGCGCTTCTGCTGTAGATTTCCACTGTAAAACAGCGCGAGTATTCGCTATGATCACCCAAAATATAATAAACAATTTGAGGCGAGAGGCAGATGAAAAAACCCCTTCGCGCTATGATTATCGTTCTGCTGCTGGCCAGCTGTGGCGGGTCTTCCACGACCCCGCCGCGTGAGCTAGACAATGCCTGTTCGATTCTCCAGCAGCGCCCCGACTACTACAAAGCGTTCGTATCAACCCAGCGGAAATGGGGCATCCCCGTCCACGTCCAGATGGCCACTATCCATCAGGAAAGCAAATTCGTCGGCGATGCGCGTACACCTTTCCGCTATGTTCTGGGCGTGATCCCCATGGGGCGGCAGTCCAGCGCGTTCGGCTATGGCCAGGCGCTTGATGCGACGTGGGATGAATACCTGACCTCGCAACGCCGTTTCGGAGCCAAGCGGGACGACATCCGAGATGCCACCGATTTCATGGGCTGGTACATGAACATCAGCCGCGAGCGGAACGGCATCCCGCTCAGCGATGCGCGCAACCAGTACCTCGCCTATCATGAAGGGCATACCGGCTACAGGCGCGCCAGCTATAACGCCAAGCCCTGGCTGGTGGGCGTGGCGGGCAAGGTCGAGAGTCGCTCGCTGATGTACCGCGACCAGATTGCAGCATGCAGGCTCTGACAAAGTTGGCTACGGAAATTAAAGAGGGCGCCCTTTCGAGGCGCCCTTTTTCGTTCAACGTCCGGGTGCGGTGCCGGGACTGCCGACGTCGAACAGGCTATTGGGCAGATTGCCGCCTTTTTGCAGCGCGCCCAGCACCACGGTCGTCTGTGTGCCGTTCCCATCGTTGATGATCCACTGGCGCAGCTCTGGTGTGGGGCCGGTAAACTTCATCTGGATGTTGCCATATTGCGGGTTCTCTGGATCTTGGGCTGTGACAGTGGTTGAAGTACCGTCATAGCTGTGGCCCGTGACCATTTTCGCCTGCCCCAAATTCACATTGCGCGCCAGAATGATCGACAGCGGCGTGCGCGACAGCGGATAGGTCTCGGGCGGCTGGTTGGATTTCGTGTCGTGGATCACCACTGTGTTGGACCCTGCCACCACTACCCCCGTCTCGGGTGCGTTATATTCGAACCGCACGCGGCCCGGACGTTTGATGTAAATCGTCCCGGTTGAAATCGTGCCATCGCTGTTGATCTGCGTGAACTCGCCCTTGGCGGTGGTCAGATCATTCAGATAGCTGCTGATGCTGTTCAGCGGCAGCTTGTCCGCCATGGCCGTCGTGGCAGCGATGGCAATCGCCGCGCCAAGCGTGAGTGTTTTCAAAAATCGCATGTGGTTCGGTCCTGTATAATTCCGATGGCGTTGACTTTTACATAGGGGAGCCTCGGGTGATATGCGATATCAACACTGAAAATTGGCATCCGCTCGCCTAATTTTCCCCGCCTTGGAACGATATGCGCCGCCAAATACTTGGTAAGGCATAGCATGTTAACGCAAAGGAGTTTTCCCATGCCCGAAGCATTCGTATCCGGCCTTGAAGGCCAGACCCGTCACAAGATGATTGATCTGCTGAACGCCCGCCTTGCCGATATGGTGGCGCTGACACTGGCGGTCAAACAGGCCCATTGGAACCTGAAGGGTGCAGGCTATATCGGCGTGCACGAGTTGCTGGACGATGTGGCCGACCGCTTGCGCGACAGTGCCGATCTGATGGCGGAACGCGCAGTAATACTGGGCGGTCACGCAAAGGGAACAGTCGAGGAAGCGACCGCACAGACCAAGATTGACGCCTATCCGCTGGAGATGGAAGCAATCGCAGATCACGTCGCGGCACTCAAAGAACGTTTCTTGACAGCGGGCGAACTGGTGCGCAGCGCAATTGAGGAAGCTGCCGATGCAGGTGATGCAGGGACAGAGGATCTGTTTACCGAAGTCGTCCGCACGCTGGACAAGGATGCGTGGTTCATCGGTTCCAACGCGCCGGTCTGAACCAAGGAGCTGAAATCAAAATGGCTCCCCTCTGAGCAGGGGAGCCATTCCGTCGAGTGTGCCGATGGGGGAGGTTAGCCCTGCTCCGGCACCAGTATTTCGCGTTTGCCAACATGGTTCGCGGCGGAGACGAGTCCCTCATCCTCCATCTGTTCGACCAATCTGGCGGCTTTGTTGTAGCCGATCGCGAGCTTTCTTTGGATATAGGACGTTGAGCATTTGCGATCCTTGACCACCACCTGCACAGCAGTGTCATAGAGCGCATCTTCGACATCGGTGTTGCCGCCGGTATTCAGGCCCAGCACGGTGTCGATATCCGCTTCCTTGCCTTCGGGCGGTCCTTCAACCACGCCAGAGACGTAATCAGGCTCCCCGAACTGCTTGAGATGGTTGACGATCTCCTCGACCTCTTCGTCGCTCACAAACGGCCCATGGCAACGCACGATCTTTGATCCGCCCGCCATATACAGCATGTCACCCATGCCCAGCAGCTGCTCGGCGCCCATTTCACCAAGGATGGTACGGCTGTCGATTTTCGACGTTACCTGGAAGGAAATACGCGTGGGGAAGTTCGCCTTGATCGTACCGGTGATCACATCCACCGACGGGCGCTGTGTTGCCATGATCAGGTGGATACCGGAGGCACGCGCCATCTGCGCCAGGCGTTGGATGCAGGCCTCGATTTCCTTGCCCGCAACCATCATCAGGTCGGCCATCTCGTCCACAATCACGACGATATAGGGCAGCGCCACGGGTGTGTTTTCTTCCGTCTCGAAAATCGGCTCGCCGGTGTCATCGTCGAATCCCGTCTGGACTGTGCGGCTGAACATCTCGCCCTTGGCCAGGGCCTCGCGCACACGGCCGTTATAGCCTTCGATGTTGCGCACACCCATTTTGGACATCTTGCGATAGCGGTCTTCCATCTCACCCACGGTCCACTTCAGCGCCACGAGCGCCTTTTTGGGGTCGGTAACGACGGGCGACAACAAGTGCGGAATGCCGTCATAGACGCTGAGTTCCAGCATCTTGGGGTCGATCATGATCATCCGGCATTCTTGCGGTGTCAGCTTGTACAGCAACGACAGGATCATCGTGTTGATCGCCACGGATTTACCCGAACCGGTCGTCCCCGCGATCAGCAGGTGGGGCATCTTGGCAAGGTTTGCCACCACCGGCTCGCCGCCGATGTCCTTGCCCAGTGCAAGCGGCAGGTTCTGGTTGCCGTCACCGAAGTCGCGGCTGCTGAGGATTTCACGCAGCACGACTTTCTCGCGGTTCTCGTTCGGCAATTCGATCCCGATCACACTGCGGCCCGGCACGGTGGACACACGGGCGCTGAGCGCCGCCATCGAGCGTGCGATGTCATCAGCCAGGCCAATCACGCGCGACGCCTTGAGGCCGGGTGCGGGCTCGAGCTCGTACATGGTCACCACAGGACCGGGGCGCACCGCGACGATCTCGCCCTTCACGCCGTAATCATCCAAAACCGTTTCCAGCATGCGCGCGTTTTCTTCCAGCGCCTCGTCGCTCAGGTGCAGGCGCGGTGTGTCCTCGGGTGATTCGAGCAGACTCAGCGGCGGCAGCTCAAACCCTGCATGGGTGTCTTCAAAGGACAGGGCAGGCTGTGCTTCGGCTTTGGCCTGTTTGCTCTGCGGGACAGGCTTGCGCATCATCGGCATGACCACGCGTTTTGGCTCTGATACGGGGATCTGGGGTGTGGCGGTCAAGGGGGCGGGCGCAGTTCGTACAAACTCTTGCGGCGCAGTATCTTCCAGCACCTCCGGCTCGATGAACATATTCACATCGTTGATGTCATCGTCTGCCGCATCATAGCTCTCGGTCGGGGTCGCATCCTGATACACAGGAGGGGTCGGGGTGACGCGGGGCGCGGCGGTGGGTGCCGTTCGTGCGGTCAAAGACGGCTCTGGTGGCAGCTTGGCTGTCGGCGCGGTCAGCGGCGGCTCTGCCCGTGTGGTGTTGAGCACCAACGGATCAGGCCCCCTGCCCCGCCCGCGTGTCAACGGCGCGGTCGCGGGAACGTGCAAGGCGTGTGACGTGCGGACGCGATTTTTGATCACGTCGGAAATCTTGGACTTGATCCGGTCGGCGTCAGGCGCATCTTCGACCACTGCGTCGTGCTCATGCTCCACCAGTTCGGGTTCCGGCATCGCGTCTGGGCGTTTGATCAGGCCGGGCATGCGCGCCAGCAAGCCGGTCTTCGCTTCTGCGGCAGGCGCCGCTTCTTCTTCGTAATGATCCACAGGCCCGGATTGAGCAGGTGCGCGGCTGGCAACCAGACGCGGCATGCGGGCTGCTGCGGGGGCCACTTGCACCTCGGTACGAGATTGCGCGGCGGCATCGAACTGTGCCTGTTCCATCTCGGCGCGGCGCTGCTCGCGACGGTCCGCCTGCTTGGCCTGAAGGTTTTGGGCGGCACCCAAAGCGCCACTGGCGCCGCGACCCAGAACATTCATCAATGTCGCATAGGCCATGATCGTACCGACCAGCAGGAAACGGGCAAAGCGCGTCAACTCGGAACGGGTGAAGCCCAGCACAAACGCCCCAAGTGCCAGAATACCGAGCCCCATCAAAAAAGACATCATCTTGACAGCAAAGGTCGAGCCGATCGGCAGCAATGTAAGGATCATTGCCATCACCGTGTCGCCGAAAAGCCCACCCAGACCAAAGCTGTGGGTTTGCAGCCATTCGGAATCGGGCGTCAGCGTGGCCGCATAGATCGCCCCAAGCGCCATCGCAATCGGAGCAAAGATCAACCGGCCCATCGCACGGTTTTCACCGCGGTGCAGCGCAAAGCGCAGCCCCCAGGCCAGCAGCACAATCGCCAGACCCCAGGCCCCCCAGCCCACGATCATGAACAGCGGCGCGGCAAGTGACGCGCCAATGCGGCCCATCCAGTTTTGTGCGGGTGCTTCTGTTGCCAGCATCCAGTTGGGATCATGCGGCGTATAGCTGGCAATCATCATGGCAGCCATCACACCCAGCACAACCAGAACGACACCCAGCAATTCCTTGCCGCGTTTCTCGATTGCTTCTGCTGTGGTGCTGTCGATCAGTGGTTCGCGCTGCCGTGTCTGATATGCCATAACCCGTCCCTCTTATACCGGATAGAGACAGTCACGGATGGCCTGAAGCCCCCGCTCTGTCTCGTCTTTGGGGGCCACAAGGGCCACCCGAATGTATGTCTTGCCGGGGTTTTCAACGCCCGGAACGTCTTGCGCCAGATAGCCGCCCGGCAGCACTTTCACACCCGTCTCGCGCCACAGCTTGACTGCTGCAGCCTCATCATCTTCGACGGGAAGCCACAAGAAGAACCCCGCCTCGGGACTGCTGTAGCCCGCGACATTGCCAAAGATGCGATCCGCAATCTCGAACTTCTCGGCGTAGAGCGCGCGGTTCTCGATCACATGGGCCTCATCCTCCCATACCGCTGCAGCAGCCGCTTGCAAGGGCAGCGGCAGGGGCGCGCCGGAGTAATTCCGCAGTTGCTTGATCTCGCGCATGGCGTCCACGCCCGACGCCACAAACCCCGAGCGCAAGCCCGGCAGGTTGGAGCGTTTGCTCAGCGAATGGAAAATCACCACGCGGTTCAGGTCTGCGCCCATGTCATGCGCAACCTGCAACGCGCCTACAGGCGGCGTGCTGCGGTAGATCTCGGAATAACACTCATCCGCGAAGATGATGAAATCATGTTTCTCCGCCAGCTTGATCAACGCTTCCCAATACTCCCTCGTCGCAACCGATCCCTGCGGATTGGCGGGCGAGCAGATATAGACCGCCACCGTGCGGTCGAGCGTTGCAGCATCGACGGCCTGGAAATCCGGCAGATGGCCGGTGGCTTCGGTCGCGTTGACCATTACCGGATCACAGGCCCCCGAAATCGCCGCGATCATATAGACCTGATAGAACGGGTTCGGCATCAAAATGGCAGGCTTCTGGCCGTTCTTCGTTTCGGGGCAGAGCGCGATCACTGCGTTATAAAGCCCCTCGCGCGTGCCGTTCAGCGCCATGACCTGTGTATCGGCGTCCACCTCCACACCGTAGCGGCGCTTGATCCATCCGGCGATAGCACCGCGCAGTGCGGGCGATCCGTCATTCGGAGGGTAGCTGTTAAAGCCTACCGCGTTTTCCGCGATGACATCAGTAATCCATGCCGGAAACGCATGTTTCGGCTCGCCTATGGTCATCTGGATCAGCGGGCCACCTCCCTCATGCACATCGAGAAGTGCACGCAGACGGGGCCACGCATGAGCTGGAAGGTTCGAAAACCGCTCAGGAAAATTCATCAAAACTGCCTCGGATCGGGATCGTTATCGCCCCGTTTGTAACAAGGTAGCTTAAACCGCCGCCCGCCGTCTAGGAAAAACCCGATGTATCTGCATCGCTTGTGGCTTTTAGGGCACCTATGACAGCGCCGCTTCGGCAGCAGCCCCCAGACGCAGTAGCGCATCGTCGAACCCCGGGGCCGCTTGCAGCATCAAACCACAGCTGGGCACACCCGTTGGCAGGGTCAGCGCGCAGAGCCCCAGCAGGTTGCCGATGCGCGTATTGCGCAGGGCCATAAGGTTTTCCGTGACATAATAATCAGGGTCGCTGTTCAAACGCTCCAGCTCAGGGGCAAGGATGGCCGAGGTGGGTGCAAGGATGGCGTCATAGCCCGCAGTGGCCTGATCATAGGCCTGCCGCGCAGCATCCAGTCTGGCCCAAGCGGAGACGTAATCCGGCCCGGAAAAATCGCGCCCGAGGCGGAAGCGACGCAGGATTTCTTCATACATCTTTTCCGGGGCTGACTCGATCACATCCCGCCACAGGCCGTAGGCCTCACAGGTGATCAGCGGGCCGGAGACATCAAGCGCCTCCTGCACCGCCGCCACTTCGATCACGTCGATAGTGGCCCCCGCCGCCTCCAGCCGCGCGACGGCGCGGTTGAAGGCCGCTTTGGGCGCATCGCGCAGGCCGTCCATGAACACGGTATTGATCATCGCAAAGCGGCGGCCCTTCAGGGATGCTCCGCGCAAATCAGGCGCTTTGATACCCTCGAGCGCGGCCGTCAGCAGCGCCGCGTCTTCGACCGAGCGGCACAGCGGGCCAATGGTGTCGAATTTCAGCGCGAGCGGGACAACCCCCTCAAGGCTCAGCCGTCCGTGGGTGGTTTTCAGGCCGACCAGATCGTTCCAGGCCGCCGGAATCCGCACCGATCCGCCCGTGTCGGAGCCGATGCTGGCAGCGGCCAGACCGTAAGCCACCGACGCAGCCGAGCCGGATGACGAGCCGCCCGGCACAGCCTTCGCGTCATTCACGCAGGGCGGCGTGGCAGTAGACGGGTTATAGCCCAAGCCGGAAAACGCCAGCTCGCTCATATGGGTCTTGCCAAGACAGACCAGTCCGGCAGCCGTGGCATTGCGCAACACCAACGCGTCATGCTCCGGCACACGACCCGCGAGCAGTTTGGTGCCGGCCTCGGTTCCGATGCCTGCGGTATCAAACAGATCTTTCCAGCTGACCGGCACACCGTCCAGCAGTGACAGGCGCTGCCCTGCTTTCGCGCGCGCCGCTGCCGCTTGTGCCTCAGCGCTGGCACGGTCGTGCGTCACACGCGCATAAATGCGGTCACGCAGGGGGTGGGCATCTATGGCATCCAGATAAGTGTCACAAAGGGCGACCGGATCAATCTCCCCCGCCGCAATCCCGCGTCCAAGGTCCGCTGCCGTCATGCCAAGCCAATTCTGCATTTTATTCCCCTATCCGGTTTTCAAGAGACGGTAGCGGCGCTTGGGCGCATGGACAATCCCCTCCGCTCCGCCATATTGAGAGACATGAAATTTGACACAGATATCGCCATCGTGGGCGGCGGGCTCAGCGGCCCTGCACTGGCCCTTGCCCTGTCTGCCGGAGGCCTGAAGGTCACCGTGCTGGATGCCCTGCCTGCGGCCCCGCGTACGCAGGATGGATTTGACGGCCGCGCCTATGCGCTGGCGCTGACGTCGGTCCGCCTGCTGCAAGGCATAGGGGTATGGGATGCTGTAGCTGACAACGCGCAGCCGATGCTGGAGATCAAGGTCACCGACGGGCGCGCGGGCGAAGGGCCATCGCCGTTTTTCATGCATTTCGACCACGCCGAGATAGAGGAAGGCCCGATGGGTCACATGGTCGAGGATCGCCATCTCCGTCGCGCGCTGATGGCGGCGGTTGAGGCAGATGAAAATGTGACGGTGTTGAACAGCGCGGAAGTGGTCGCGCAGGCCGCTGACGGCGCGGGCATTACATTGTCGATGGCTTCGGGCAAGTCCTTGCGCGCACGGCTGTGCGTTGCCGCAGACGGGCGCAATTCCGGCACCGCCACGCGGGCGGACATCACGCGGACCGGATGGGCGTATGGGCAAACCGCACTGGTCTGTGCCGTGGCCCATGAGTTGCGCCATAACGGCATCGCGCACCAATTTTTCATGCCACCCGGACCCTTGGCGATTCTGCCACTGACCGGCAACCGCAGCGCCATTGTCTGGTCCGAGAGCGCCGACAATGCCGCGCGCATTCATGCGCTGGATGACGGTGCCTACCTAGACGTTCTGCGCCCGCGTTTCGGTGATTTCCTGGGAGAGATTTCGCTGGAGGGTGCGCGCTACACATACCCGCTTAGCCTGTCTCTGGCCCACGAGATGATCGCCCCGCGTGTGGCTTTGCTGGGCGACAGCGCGCATGGCGTGCATCCGATCGCAGGACAAGGCCTGAACGCCGGGTTCCGCGACATCGCAGCCCTGTCCGAAGTGATCGTTGACGCAAAGCGGCGCGGTGAGGATTTCGGCGCCGGTGTGGCACTGGCGCAGTATCAGGCGTGGCGAAGGTTTGACAATACCACCTTGGCTCTCGCAACGGACACGTTCAACCGCATGTTCTCGAACGATAATACCTTCATTCGCATGGCGCGTGACATAGGTATGGGTGTTGTGGGCGCACTGCCTGGACTGCGGCGGACTTTTATTCGTGAAGCAGCAGGTTTGAACGGTGATTTGCCCCGCCTGATGCGCGGGCTTCCGCTCTGATCAACCCAGAACGCGTGCCTCGTGTACCAGCATCACGGGGATGCCATTGCGTATAGGATAAGCAAGGCCCGCAGATTTTGACACCAGCTCCTGACGCTCTGCGTCATAACTGAGCGTCTGTTGGCTGCGCGGGCAAATCAGCGCCTCCAACATGCGGCGGTCGAATTGCACGACCGTATCACTCATTGCATCATCTCGCTGTCACCGCCGCCGCGCAGCGCATATTCGATCAGCGTCACCAGCGTTTCGCGCCGCGTGCTGAGCGATGGAGCCTCGAGCAGGGCTTGCTTGTCCTCCGCGTCGAAATCCAGCATCATGGAGAGCGAATTTATCAACAACTCGTCATCGGCTTCCTTCAACGTATCCCAATCCGCCGACAATCCACGCACGTCAAAGTAGCGGCCCAGTGCATCCAGAAACGGCTGCCGTTTGAACTGCGCATCCGTCTCCTCGCTTTCCATGTCCAGACCAAAACCATCCCAGGACACTTCACAGCGACGATAAGGCGAAAAGCCTTCGATTTCCTTGACCACCCGATAGCGAGATACACCCGCGAGCGTCACCATATACCGTCCGTCCTCCGTCTCTGAGAACTGGGTAATCCGGCCAGCGCAGCCAATGGTGTGCAGACCCGGACCACTGCGGCCGGGAACAACATTGGGCTGCACCATGCCGATAAGGCGGCTGGAGGTTTTCAACGCATCGTCAATCATCTGCAGGTAACGCGGCTCGAATATGTGCAGCGGCAAACGGGCGCGCGGCAACAGCAGCGCCCCGCCCAGCGGAAAAATCGGGATCGTGTCAGGCAGGTCTGCGTGTTTCATCATACCCCCAAGATAGCGCGGTACACGCGTCAGGCAAATATCATCGAGCTCAATTTGCGACGGCCGTTCAAGACCACGGGATCATTGGCTTTCAGCGCATCAAAGATGGTGAAAAGCTGTGTTTTGGCAGCACCGTCATTCCATTCGCGATCACGTTTGAACAACTCCAGCAGATGCGCCACCGCCCCCTCTGCGTCGCCGTGCGCATAGAGCGCCTGCGCCAGATCGAAACGCGACTGATGGTCGTTCTCGTCCGCTTCGACAGCTGCCGTCAACTCCGTCACCGGACCTGCATCCGCAGCCTGCCGCGCGAGCGCGAGCTGGGCATGGGCGGCTTCCAGCTCCGGCGCCTTGGATATCTCGATCGGCGCGCCGTTCAGCAGGCCTTCGGCCTGATCCAGATCACCCATTGCGATATGCGCACGCACCATGCCGCCGTAGGCACCCGCGTGCATCGGGTCTTCTCCGAGGATTGCCGCAAAGGTCTGTGCCGCATCCTCTGCCTGACCCTCGGTCAACATTTCCTCTGCCGCCTCGACGGCATCGTTGAGGGTATCGGACGGTGCATCGCCCCCAGCGGCCTTGATCACACGGTCCACAAAAGCAGTGATTTCCGACTGGGGCACGGCGCCCTGAAACCCGTCAACGGGCTGGCCCTTCCAGAAGGCATAGACAGTCGGGATCGACTGGATCTGCAATTGACCCGCGATGTTCTGCGCCTCGTCCACGTTGACCTTCACCATCTTCACAGCGCCCTTGGCCGCCACGACAGCCGCCTCCAGCTGCGGCCCCAGCGTTTTGCAGGGGCCACACCATGGCGCCCAGAAATCAACGATAACAGGCGTATTTTGTGACGCCTCGACGACATCAGCCATAAACGTGGCCTCAGAGGTGTCCTTGATCAGATCGGCGGCAGGGGCGGCGGCGGTGAGGTTGAGATCCATCATATCATCAGTCCTATTATGCGGTTTCAGGCGGTTGCACCCAATATGTGATGCAAAGCGCCCGTTTCAAAGAGCCATACGCTCAAAGATCGAAAGTTGCAAAAACCGGTGCGTGGTCCGAGGGCTTCTCCCAGCCGCGTGCGGCGCGGATCACGCGGCTGCTGTGACCGGCTGCGGAGATATCTGGTGTGGCCCACACATGGTCCAGCCTGCGGCCCTTGTCCGCTTCGTCCCAATCCTTGGCGCGGTAGCTCCACCAGCTGTAAAGCAACCCTTCTGGGATGTCCTGACGGGTAATATCCACCCATTTGCCCGCATCCTGCGTCTGGGCCAGCGCTTCAACCTCGACCGGCGTGTGGCTGACAACCTTGAGCAGTTTCTTGTGGTCCCAGACATCATCTTCACGCGGCGCGATATTCAAATCACCCACAAGAATGGATTTTTGCGGCGCGTCTGCGTGAAAAAAATCCCGCATCTGGGAAAGGTAGTCCAGCTTTTGGCCAAATTTCTCGTTCACCTCACGGTCGGCAACATCGCCACCGGCAGGCACATAGAAGTTATGCACCGTCACACCATTGGGCAGTGTAGCAGCCACATGCCGCGCATGACCCAGCTGCGCGAAGTCCTGCGCGCCCGCAGGCTCCAGCGGCAGCTTGGACAGGATCGCCACGCCGTTGTAGCCCTTCTGCCCTTCCGCCACGATGTAGCTGTAGCCAAGCGCCCGAAAGGCCTCCATCGGGATCTTATCGACGGGGCTTTTGCATTCTTGCAGGCACAGAACATCCGGCGATTCTTCGGCAAGCAGTTTGCACACGATGGGTTCACGCAGGCGAACGGAGTTGATGTTCCATGTAGCGAGGGTGAAGGACATAAGGCGCGCTCCTGCATTTGTTTGCGGCACACTAACGCGAGGCGCAGGCGGCAACCACCAGAAAGAGGACAAAAAAAGACCGGGCACTAAGGCCCGGCCAAGTCCAACAGGGAGGGTAGAGTGGCTATCGTCCCGGCCACTCATCGTACGGGTCAAACCGACGGAAAACTCATGAAAAAACTCCGTCTGTCATCAGTGTAACCCGGCATCATCAAAAAGGTTCCCGGGTTTAAATCATCAATCGGTAACCGCCTGATTCCGTCACCAGCAACCGCGCATTTGAAGGGTCAGGCTCGATCTTCTGGCGCAGGCGATAGATGTGCGTCTCCAGCGTGTGGGTGGTGACACCGGCGTTGTAGCCCCAGACCTCGTGCAGCAGCACCTCACGCGCGACAACACCTTCGGCAGAGCGGTGCAAGAACTTGAGAATATTCGTTTCTTTCTCGGTCAGGCGCACCTTTTTGTCATCTTCTGCAATCAACATCTTCATCGAAGGTTTGAAGGTATACGGCCCAAGCTGGAAGATCGCATCCTCCGATTGCTCGTGGGTGCGCAACTGGCTGCGGATACGCGCCAGTAGAACCGGAAACTTGAAGGGTTTGGATACGTAATCGTTGGCACCGGCATCGAGCCCCAGTATTGTGTCTGCATCACCGTCATGGCCGGTCAGCATCATGATCGGGCTCTTGATCCCCTGCTTGCGCAGCACACGGCACAGTTCGCGACCATCGGTATCAGGCAAGCCCACATCGAGGATCAGCAGGTCAAAGATCATCTCCTTGGCGCGGTTCATGGCCTCGGTGCCGTTTATGGCCTCGAATACATCGAAATCCTCGGTCATGATCAACTGCTCGCTCAACGCCTCGCGCAGATCGTCGTCATCGTCTACCAGCAAGATTTTCTTGAGTTGAGCCATATTGCCTCTCCTTTTCGTTACCTTAAAGATATGGCAGCCACGGCCCGCAACAAGGGGCACGCGGATTTCCTCACGGGCGCGTGTTGTAAACGCGGTCGAATGTTTCAATCCTGTAGCGCATGGCCTAGATATCTCTCATCCTATCCAGCGAGTTGAAATAAACGTCATGCCTTTTACCCCTAACGTGACCGAAATGCTCGCCCGTGCGCGGGCAGATTTGCGCATGGGTGTGCCGGTGGTTCTGGGAAATATTCTTGTCCTAGCAGCCGAAACGCTGACAGACATTCGTCTGGCCGAGGCGCTTCGGCTGAACGGAGACTGCGTTCTGGCGATCACCGCACGCAGGGCCCAGACACTCAAGGCGCGCGCCTATGACGGGGATCTGGCACGCATTGTCTTGCCCCCCGACACCACGCTGGCGCGGGTTCACAGCATTGCGGACCCTGCCGATGACCTAAGCGCCCCGATGAAAGGCCCGTTTAAAACGCAGCGCGGTGGGGATGCAGGGCTGCACAAGACGGCGCTGAACCTTGTGAAATCCGCACGGCTACTGCCCGCCGCTGTGATCGTAGCGCTGGACCATCCGGCCGCTTTTGCGCTGACCCACGCACTCACTCTGATCGACAGCGCGGCAGCCGCGCTTTTGTTGCAGGCCAATAGTCCGTTGCACAAGGTCGTCCACGCCCGTCTGCCGATGGAGGCGTCAGATGCCGGACGGTTGCATATTTTCCGCCCCGAGAATGGAGGCGAGGAGCATTACGCCATCGAGATCGGCCGCCCCGACCGTCACGCCCCCGTGCTCTGTCGGCTTCATTCGGCGTGCTTCACAGGAGATGTGCTGGGCAGCTTGAAATGCGATTGCGGGCCGCAGTTGCACGCAGCTTTGGCGCAGATGGGGGCAGCAGGCAGCGGCGTGTTGCTCTACATGAACCAAGAGGGCCGGGGGATCGGGCTGGCCAACAAGATGCGGGCTTATTCCTTGCAGGATCAAGGGTTTGACACGGTTGAGGCGAATCATCGTCTGGGCTTTGAGGATGACGAGCGGGACTTTCGCCTTGGCGCCGACATCCTCAAGAAGATGGGATTCTCCACGGTAAACCTGCTGACGAACAACCCCCGCAAGGTCGAAATGATGGCGCAATCGGGTATCGCCGTGGCAGACCGCGTACCGCTTGCCGTGGGCAAAAACCGCCACAACGCAGGTTATCTGGCGACCAAGGCCGCAAAATCGGGGCACCTGCTGTGACGCCAGACGATCTGGTTCTCACGCCGCAGGGTGTGCGTTTTCAGGGTCGGCTGTGGCCCTGCACAATTGGCAAAGGCGGCATTACAGGGCGCAAGCGCGAGGGTGATGGGGCGACCCCGCGCGGGGTGCACCGCATCGTCGGGATGCTCTACCGCCCCGACCGTATGGCGCGGCCAACGGACTGGGCCAAACCCATCGGCCCGATGGATCTATGGTCGGATGACCCGTCCGATGCGGACTATAACATGATGGTCCGCGCGCCCTATGCCCCCAGCCACGAACGGTTGCGGCGCGCTGATCCGCTCTATGATCTTGTGATTCTTACGGATTGGAACTGGCCTTATGCGGTCCGCGGACGCGGCTCTGCGATCTTCATTCACCAGCACCGGCGACCCGGTTATCCCACCGAAGGGTGCATCGCGTTTTCACGCTGTGACCTGCATGCGATCGCGCGCAAAATACGCTATCGCAGCCGCTTGATTGTTCCCTAACCCGCGACACGCTCGCCAAAAATGGCAGAGCCTACGCGCACATGGGTAGCACCCAATGCGATGGCTTTCTCGAAATCGCTGCTCATGCCCATGGACAGACCGGTCAAACCATTACGCGCGGCGATTTTCGCCAGCAGCGCAAAGTGGAGTGACGCTTCCTCCTCGACAGGAGGGATACACATCAATCCGCGCACCGGCAGATCAAGCGCCTGACATTCCTTAATAAAGTCATCGGCTTGCGCGGGAAGGACACCTGCCTTCTGCTCTTCCTCACCGGTATTGACCTGAATGAACAGACCGGGACAGCGCCCGATTTCCTGTGCCAGACGCGCCAGAGTATTGGCCAGCTTGGGGCGGTCGAGGGTGTGGATATACTCGGCCAGCTCCATCGCCTGACGGGCCTTGTTGGTTTGCAGTGGCCCGATCAGATGCAGCTCGATCCCGTCGAACTTTTCGCGGAACGCGGGCCATTTGCCTGCCGCTTCCTGCACCTTGTTTTCTCCGAACACGCGGTGGCCTGTGTCCAGCACGGCCTCGACACGGGCGTTTGGCTGCACCTTGCTGACCGCGATGAGAGAGACCGAGCCCGCGGGGCGGCCTGCATCTGCTTCGGCTTTGGCGATTCTTTCGGTGATTGTCTGCAATGTCATCGGCGTCTCCTGTCTGAGGCCTAAAGATAACAGCGCAGCACAAAAGAAAAGGGGCAGACCGAAGTCTGCCCCAAATCACGCAAGGTTGTCGTTCAACTTAGAAGTTGAAGCGCACACCAAGGTCCGCAAGTGTGTGACCGAGGAACTGCTTCGATACACCGCCGCGGATGGACGTACCGCCACCCAAGTCATGGTTAAAGTCGATACCGTAGCCGATGTTTTCTGTTGGCGTACCGAAGATGGTGTCAGCATCAGAAATATAGGCTTCGATGTTCGTTGCTGCGCTTACGTCATAGCGTCCTGCCAACGTGACTTGCTCACCGTGTGTACCATTGTCTGCATACGCCAAAGAAACCATGACGGGGCCAATATTGCCGGAAGCGGATGCGAGAAATTCAGAGTCAGATGGGCTGTTGGAGTCTTGCGCACCCAATGCGAATGTGTAGCCCGCATATTTGTAGGAAACGTACCCTGCGACACGATCATTTACGCCTTCAGATGCGGAAACGTGGACCGAAAAATCACCGATGGAGTACATGACTTCGACGGCGTTATTTGTCGCCGCTGCACCTGCACCGTCGGAGTCGTAGAAGTCAGCTTTAAACTGGTATGGTGTGTACTCATACCCAAGACCGGTCAAACCAAGGTCAATCGGGTACATGCCAGGCATGTATTCAATAGCACCAAAGATGTTACCGACACCAACTTCAAGACCGCCTGAGCGAACGAAGAAGCGGGGCGCGTTGATGCCTGTGCCGGAGTTTGCCGCGTCGCCAACTTCCTCATTGTCCTGCTCAATACGGACACGTACACCGAAAGTGACCCCGTTGTCGCTTTCCGCAGTTGCGTCGATCTGGAGCCGGAAACGGCTTGTCACGTCAACGGAGCTGTCACCAGTGCCGTCATCATACGGCTGGGCCAGACCAGTGCTCGCGGCACTTGAATACATAACACCAAAACGACCGTAGCCGCCGAATGTTACGTCTGCTGCTGCAACGCCGGCTGTTGCCACCAGAGCTGTTGTAGCGAAGAGAACTTTTTTCATGAGTTTTCCCTCGGTTTGAAATCTAAAGGACCCGACCGGGGAATTCCGATCTAGGTATGAGCCTCTTTTGCGCCGCGCCTCGGGTTTTGGCAAGCAAACGGGACACGTCGACTGCAATGTGGTCCGCGATGGTGCAGCTTTGCCACAGTTTGCCGATCGGCCCCTGCCTGCCGCCCCTGCCCCAACGCCTTACAGGCCACGCAACTGCTGTCAGACATATACCTTGCCCAGAAGCGTCCGCTTGGGTATTGCATGGTAAAACGACACAAAGGGTAGTGAAATGGGGCATATGACAGCTCGGAATATTGCAGCAATTACGATCTTGTGCGGCGCCATTTCGGCCTGCGGCATTGGAACTGCCCCTAATGAAGATGCAGCAAGGGCGCAGAAAGCCAATGACGCCGCCCGCGCCAAGACAGAGAACGACCCGAACAACACAATATGGTCCCTGTTCAACAGAGGCAGCACGGAAAACGTCGTTCTGGTCAACAAATACTTGTGGAACGCATCTCTCGAAGTGCTGAGCTTTCTGCCGGTCCAGTCTGTTGATCCTTATACAGGGGTGATCGTGACAGGCTATGGCACACCACCCGGCGGCGGGCGCGCCTATCGCGCTACCGTGCTGATCGACGATCCCGCCCTTGACGCGCGCTCGCTCAACCTTGCCCTGCAAACGCAAGGCGGCCCCGTCAGTGCCGCCACTGCCCGCGCGGTAGAGGATGCGATCCTATCTCGCGCCCGCGAGATGCGCATCGCCGATAACAAGTTCTGATCACCCGATCCATTCTTTATAGATATAGTGCAGCGCCGGGCCTTGTGATCACCACACGTCCGGCGTTGCCGCGTAAAAAGGCCTGAACATGACCCGCTACACCCCCTCGCAAATCGAATCCCGCTGGCAAGCCGCATGGGAGAAGACCGAAATCTTCAAGGCGGTCCGCTCGGCCGAGAAGCCGAAGTATTATGTGCTGGAGATGTTCCCCTATCCGTCCGGCCGCATCCACATGGGCCATGTCCGCAACTACACGATGGGCGATGTGATCGCGCGATATAAAATGGCACGCGGCTTTAACGTGCTGCACCCGATGGGCTGGGATGCCTTCGGTCTGGCCGCAGAGAACGCGGCGATGCAAAAGGGCATCCATCCCGGCACTTGGACCTACCAGAACATCGAGGACATGAAGAGCCAGATGAAGCCGCTGGGCTTCTCGCTGGACTGGTCGCGCGAGATCGCGACCTGCCATCCCGACTACTACCGCCACCAGCAGGCCATGTTCATCGACATGATTGAGGCCGGTCTGATCTACCGCAAGAACGCCGTGGTGAACTGGGATCCCGTCGATATGACCGTTCTGGCGAACGAGCAGGTGGAGCAGGGCCGCGGCTGGCGTTCGGGCGCATTGGTCGAGCGGCGCGAGCTGACGCAGTGGTTCTTCAAGATTTCCGACTATTCCGAAGAGCTGCTGTCCGCCCTAGACACGCTGGATAACTGGCCCGCCAAAGTGCGGCTGATGCAGGAAAACTGGATCGGAAAATCGCGCGGCCTGCAATTTGCGTTCTCAACCGTGAATGCCCCCGATGGCACAGACCAGATCGAGGTCTATACAACCCGCCCTGACACCCTGCTCGGTGCCAGCTTTGTAGGTATTTCCCCCGATCACCCGATTGCCAAACATCTGGAACGGGACAATCCCGAGATTGCGGCCTTTGTCGCGGAATGTCGCAAGGGCGGCACAACGGAAGAAGCGATCGAAACCGGCGAAAAGCTCGGCATGGATACCGGCATCCGCGTGCGCCATCCATTTGACACAGCACAGGAATTGCCCGTCTACATCGCCAACTTCATCCTGATGGAATACGGCACGGGCGCCATCTTCGGCTGCCCCGCCCACGACGTGCGCGATTTCGAATTCGCGACGAAATACGGCCTGCCGATCATCTCGACCTATCTGCCGTCCGAGGGCGCATCCGAAACGCTGACCGAGGCTTACGTGCCGCCGAAAACCGAAAAGGTCTTTTACAACCGTGGATTCGCAGGCGCGCAGTGGCAGACGGGGCTTGAGGCCATCGACGCCGCCATCGCGTTCTGCGAACAGCAAGGTGTGGGCCAGGGCGTGACCAAGTACCGCCTGCGCGACTGGGGCCTGTCGCGCCAGCGCTATTGGGGCTGCCCGATTCCTGTGGTGCATTGCGATGATTGCGGTGTCGTGCCCGAGAAGAAGGAAAACCTGCCCGTCAAACTGCCCGAGGATGTCACATTCGACATTCCCGGCAACCCACTGGACCGTCACACCGACTGGCGCACCACGCCCTGCCCGTCCTGCGGCAAGTCTGCGCTGCGCGAGACGGATACAATGGACACATTCGTCGATTCGTCTTGGTATTACGCGCGTTTCACCGCGCCCCACGCCGATACGCCCACGGTGATGGAGGATGCCGCATATTGGATGAACGTCGATCAGTACATCGGCGGGGTCGAGCATGCGATTCTGCACCTGCTTTACGCGCGCTTCTTTGCCCGCGCGATGCAGATCACGGGCCATCTGCCGGAATCAGCGGTCGAGCCGTTCGATGCGCTATTCACCCAAGGCATGGTCACCCACGCGATCTACAAGACCATCGGTGCCGATGACCGACCCGTGTTCCACTACCCTGAAGATGTGGATGTGAAAGGCGATAGCGCATTCCTCAAGGAGGGCGGCGCGGAAGTGGAGATCATCCCGTCGGCCAAGATGTCCAAGTCAAAAAATAACGTGGTCGATCCGCTCAACATCATCTCTGCCTTCGGTGCCGATACCGCCCGCTGGTTCGTGCTGAGCGATTCGCCGCCCGAACGGGATGTGGAATGGACCGCCTCTGGCGCAGAGGCCGCCTACAAGCATCTGGGCCGTGTCTGGAACATCTCCAACCGGATCGCCGCGATGGACGATGCGGCGGGCGAGGACGATGCGGAGCTGCGCAAACAGATGCACAAGACCATCCACGATGTGACCATGGCGATTGAGTCCTTCGGCTTCAACGCCGCCATTGCCAAGCTCTACGGTTTCACGGCCACCCTGCAAAAGTCGAAGGCATCAAAGGCAGCACAGCGCGAAGCCGTTATGACCCTGGCGCAACTGATGGCGCCGATGACCCCGCATCTGGCCGAAGATATCTGGGCGACCCAAGGCGGCGAGGGCCTGATTGCCGTGGCCGACTGGCCCGTGGCAGATGAGGCGATGCTGAAGGATGACACGGTCACCCTGCCCATTCAGGTCAACGGCAAACGCCGCGGCGAGATTGACGTGCCCGCCGATATGCCCAAAGACGAGGTCGAGGCGCTGGCACTTGCCCATCCGTCCGTTGTCCGTATCCTTGACGGCGGAACACCCAAGAAGGTGATCGTTGTGCCGGGGCGGATTGTGAATGTCGTTGTTTAATCGCCGCAGCCTGCTGGCCCTGCCACTGGCGCTGGCCGCCTGTGGCTTCACGCCGGTCTACGGGCCGCAGGGTGCAGGGAGCAAATTGCACAGTCAGGTGCTGGTGCAGGAGCCCTCCACGCAGGCGGGCTATCTGCTGGTCCGGCATCTGGAGACACAGCTTGGCCGCAGCGGCGCCACCGCCCGCTACGCCCTGGATCTGGGTATCACCACCAAGGAAGAAGGGCTGGCGATCAACACCTTTGGCGATACGCGGCGGTACAATCTTGTCGGCAGCGCCGCCTATAGCCTGCGCGACACGTCCACAGGCACTATCGTGACCTCTGGCACCGTTAACAATTTCACCGCCTATTCCGCGACCGGCTCGACCGTGGCGACACTGGCCGCCGAGCGTGACGCGCTGGAACGGTTGATGGTCATCCTGGGCGACCAGATCACAACACGCCTGTTTGCGGCGGACCTACCGGCATGAAACTGGGCCGTCACGATGGGGGCAAACTGGTTGCGAAGCCGCCGAAGGACAAGCTCGGCCTGCTGCTCTATGGCGGGGACGCGATGCGCGTGTCGATCAAGCGGCAGGAATACCTCAAGGCGCTGCTCGGCCCCGCCGCCGAAGAAGAAATGCGCCTGACGCGTATTCCCGCAGGTGACTTGCGCCGCGAACCCGCTCTGCTGATGGACGCGATCAAGGCTGTCGGCTTCTTTCCCGGACCGCGCGCCGCCTTTGTGGAAGGCGCAAACGAGCTGACAGCACAGATCATCATTGACGCACTGAGCGACTGGCGCCCCGGCGATGCGCAGCTGGTCGTGACAGCGGGAGATCTCAAAAAAACCTCCAAACTCCTGAAAGCGTTTGAAGGACACCGCGATGCCTACGCGTGGGGCATCTACGATGACCCACCCGACCGCGCCGAGATCGAGCGGTTGCTGGGCGAGGCGGGCTTGCGCGCGGATGGTGCCGTGATGGCCGCATTGGAGGATCTGGCGCGCAGCCTAGATCCCGGCGACTTCCGCCAGACGCTCGAGAAACTGTCGCTCTATAAACTGAGCGAACCTGACGCGCCATTGTCGCTGGAAGATATTGCCGCCTGCGCACCAGCGTCCGTCGAGGCAGCGGTGGATGATATCCTCAACATCGTGGCGGAGAAGCAATCGGCCAGTATAGGCCCGCTGATGCGACGGCTGCAAAGTCAGGGGGTCAATGCCGTGACCCTCAGCATCATGGCAATGCGCCATTTCCGCACCCTGCACCGCGCCGCCTGCAACCCCGGCGCGCCTGTCTGGGGCGTGCGCGACCGCGACCGCGTGATGCGACAGTCCCGCGACTGGGGTGCGGCCAAGCTGGAGGATGCCCTGGGCATGCTCACAGACACGGACCTGCAACTGCGATCAGCAGGTCAAACTGCGCCTGCAATGGCGATTATCGAGCGGACATTTATCCGGCTGGCGATGTATGGGGCCAGCTGATCCTTGGGAGGGGACACAATGTATACAGTTATCGGCAGCGTAAAATCGCGCGCGTTTCGCGTGATGTGGATGCTTGAGGAGTTGGGCCAGAGCTATGACCTGATCTCTGTTGGTCCAGGCTCGGAAGAAGCGCGCAAGTATAACCCCTCCGGCAAGATCCCCGCGCTGGTGGACGGCGAGGACGTGCTCACCGATTCTGTGGCGATCATGCAGTATCTGGCGGACAAGCACGGCGCGCTGACCGCACTCGCAGGCACCCCCGCCCGCGCGCGTCAGGACGCGATGCTGTTCTGGCTCATCGACGAATTCGACGCGATCCTCTGGGCGGCGGCCAAGCACAGTTTTGTATTCCCGGAAGAAAAGCGCGTGCCTGCGATCAAAGACAGCCTGAAGGCTGAATTTGCCCGCTCGGCCACCCAATTGGCCAACCGTCTGGACGGGCCGTTCCTGATGGGCGATGCCATCACCGTGCCGGATCTGCTGGCTGTGCATTGCATCAACTGGTCCATCGGCGCGGGTTTTGATCCTGTGGATGAGCGGCTGGGCGAATGGGCCGCAGGCCTGCGAAAGCGCGGCGCGTTCAAAGCTGTACGCGCCCGCGATTCGGCCTAGGCCAGCAGGCGAGCCGCCGCATGGTGGCCCGCCCATGCCCCTGTCGCCAGACACGCGGTGATCAAATAGCCTCCCGTGGGTGCTTCCCAATCCAGCATTTCACCTGCCGCGTAAATAGTTGGCAGCGCCTTGATCATCAGCGCATCATCCAGACCCGCCCGCGCAATGCCACCTGCGGTCGAGATCGCCTCGTCCATCGGGCGCAGGCCGCTGTTCTTTACGGGCAGCGCCTTGATCAAAGCTGCAAGCGCTGCCGGCTCCTGCGGCAACGGCATCGCCATTTCCTGCAACAACGCGATCTTCACAGGGTCCAGCCGCAGCGACTTGCGGATGTGATTGGTCATTGTGTTCTTTCCACGCGGCTTGGAAAACTTGGTCTTGATGACCGATTCTTCCAAATCAGGTGCCAGATCCAGAAGCAGCGGATGACCCTCGCGCACCCCACGCGAAACGGAATAGATGCCACCACCTTCCAACCCGTGCCGCGACAGCACCGCCTCGCCGCGCGACGCGTAAGGGCCTGCACGCAAGCCGATCCCTTTGAGTGCCGAACCCAAGTGTTTTTCCATGAAACCGGACCACGCTACCGCCACGCCGGCGTTGGCAGCAGCAAATTGCGTGACCGGCACGCCCAGCGGGGACAATATCTCTACCCACTCCCCGTCTGATCCCAGCCTGCGCCAGCTGGCCCCGCCCAGCGCCAGAATCGTGGCATCGGGGTGAAGGCACTGTAACCCGTCTGGCGTGTCGAACTGCACCGCACCATCCGCAAGACCGGTCCAGCGCCAGCGGGTGTGAAACACAACGCCCAGCGCGGCCAGCCGTGCCAGCCATGCCCGCAGCAGCGGCGACGCTTTCATCGCCTCGGGGAACACCCTTCCCGTTGTGCCGGTAAACAGCGGTTGCGCCAGATCAGCAGCCCACGCTTGCACGGCGTCCGCCCCAAAGGCGGATAACATGGGCGCAAGCCATGGCCGCGCCTCTGTGTAGGTGGCCTGAAAGGCCGTTGCGTCCTCGGCCTTGGTGATGTTGAGGCCGGATTTCCCCGCCATCAGAAACTTGCGCCCCAAAGACGGCTTCGCCTCGCACACGGTCACGGAAATGCCCGCCTGCGCCAGCACCTGCGCCGCCATCAGGCCCGCAGGACCGCTGCCTATGACCAACGCATTTTTCATTGGGACGCCTGCGCATGCAGGCCACCTTTGACCTCAATCACGCGGTGCGGATAAGGAATTTCGATTCCGTTGTCTTTCAAAGCATTCCAGATCAGGAACAACACATCGGAGGTGTATTTGTTGGGGCCGTCATCAATGCCGTTGACCCAGAATTCCACAGCGAAATCAATGCCACTGTCGCCGAACCCGCGCAGCTCGCAATCGGGGGGATAGGGTAGGTCAAGGACATCGGGGTGCGTGCTGACGGCGGCTTCGATGATCGCAGGCACCAGATTAATGTCGGTGTCATAGCTGACTGAAAACGGCGCCTCGTAGCGGTTGGCCGAACCTTGGTCAGAGTAGTTCACAACCCGCGTGGTGATGAAATCTTCGTTCGGCACCACGATCCAGCGGCCATCGAAGGTTTCCAGAATGGCAGCGCGTGCTGTCATTTTAACGATTTTGCCCGCCTCGCCGCCGTCAAGCTCCACAAAATCGCCCACGGTCGCCTGCCCCTCCACCAGAAGAATCACGCCAGAGATGAAGTTGGACGCGATCTTTTGCAGACCGAAACCAAGACCTACTCCGATGGCCCCCCCCAAGACCGCCAGCGCGCCCAGATTGATACCCATCACGTTCATCAAAACCAGAAACGCGACGCCAAAGATCATGAACTCGACCGTTTTGATCAGCAACTGCCGGATCGACGGGCGCATTTCCTGCTTTTCGATCAACGCAGAGGTTTGGCTGTTGGACCACTGCCCCAGCCAGAACAACAGCGAGCCAGCGATCACGCCCCGCACGATCGAAATGAGCGAGAACTGGATGTTCCCCACACCGACTACAGTTTCAGTCAGCTGTAATGTAACGACATCCAGCATCCCCAGCATATAGAGCGCCGCAATCGGCAGCAGCATGAAACGGCCCAGCAGCTTGAGAAACGGATCTTGTATGATATCGCGCACAAAGACGCGTACCGCGAGAAACAGGAACACCCGCTTGCCAAAGGCAATCACCGCACCACTATCAAAAATCGACCGGACAACCTGCTCTCCGATGAAGGTCAGCGCATAGGCCAGCAGCGGCAGAACCAGCGGCAGCAGTTGCAGCACGAACAAGCGTGGCGCCGTGAACATGTTATCCTTGTCACCCGGATCAATCATGTTTTTCAGCGCAGGCCGCAGCCGCCGCGCAATCAGCACGGCCAGCAGGTAGGCCCCGACCAGAATAGCGAACTGCGACCACGCTGCCGGGCTGAGCAGCCAGCCCACCGCCAGATCATAGGCTTGCACCGCATAGTCCGCGATTTGCTCAACGATGGGTGGGTACCCGGTGAGGTCGAAATTCATGTCAGCACCCTTGTCTGGCTGGACCGTCTGTGCCTTCTCTTGGCCCAGCGGTACAGAAGGATCAAGAGGTGCAGGCGCGGCCAGACACGATCAGAAGGCTATGCGCGAGGCGCACGCCTGTGATAGGGTCGGACAAGCACCCAGAAAAGAGCAACAGACAGGACACTTCCCATGCGCATCGCTATTATTCTGACATCTCTTCTGATGCTAGCCGCCTGTGATGTGCCCTTCGTCCCGCTCATCTGAACGGTGGGGACTTAGCGGCACATCGCCTTGATCCGCTGTGCGACCTCCACGGGTGCTGCGACCGTATCCGCACAGAGCATGAAAGCAGTGTCCATCAGCGCGTCCGCAGGCACCAGCCTATCCACCAAACCGAACGCCAGCGCGTCTTCGCTGGTGATCTTCTGACCGCCCATCAGGATCAGCTTGGTCCGTGCAGGACCAATCAGGGCTGCCATACGCTTCGGATCACTGGGCTGCGGCAGAAATCCCAGCTTCATCACCGGATAGAAAAACTTGGCTTCCGGCACAGCGATTCGGATGTCACAGGCCAGCGCCATCCCGGTCGAGCCGCCCGCCAGTGTCCCGTTCAGCGCAGCAACCGTCAGCCCCGGCAGCGCTGCAATAGCGCCGGAAAGCCGCTCCCACAGGTCCGAGACCGCCAGCCCCGCACGCGCCGCCTCCAGATCGGCGCCCGCGCTAAAGACCTTGCCCCGCCCTGTCAGGATCACGGCACGCGCTTCGCCTGCGCGCTCCATGATTTCGCACAACTCGCGCAGCATAGCCTCGGTCAGCGAATTGGCCTTGTCGGGGCGGTTGATTGTGACGGTCCAGATGCCGTCCTCTTGCGCCAGCTCGATCATATCAGGCCCACCGCGCGGCGGATATCCTCGTCGCGTAGCGATATTTCTTCGCCGCAGTATTTGTCAGCCTCGTCGCTGCACATCCACAACAGGCATTTTGCGGGCCATTCAGCCGGGATGTGAACCTCCCAATCCAGTTGACTGACCGGGTTGATGCCCGAGTCCTTAATCTTGCGCTGCATTTCTGTTGCCACAGTGCCTGGCGAAAGGCCGATTGCGCGGATGCCGTTGGCCGCTTCCTCCAAATGCAGCGAACGGTTCATCATATTGACCGCCGCCTTGGAGGCACAATAGGCGCTCCATGCCTCGATTGCATTATGCGCCGCGCCCGAACTTATCGTCAGGACAGATCCGCCCCCGTTCTTCAGCGCTGGCAACGCCGCGTGGATACCGTTGAACACACCTTTAACGTTAATATCAATCAGCTGCCCCCAAGCGTCAGGATCGGCGTCGCCCAAGTGGCTGATCGGATCGACGACGCCTGCGTTGTTGATAAGCACGTCCAGCCCACCAAACACCTGAACCACAGTCGCGACGGCCGAGGACATTTCGCTGTAGCGCGCAACGTTGCAAGGGATCGCGATGGCCTGCTCGCCAATTTCGCCGGCGAGTGCTGCGATATCGTCCTGAGAACGCGCCAGCAGCGCGACATTGGCACCTGCATTGGCGAAAACCCGCGCAGCCTCGGCCCCGATGCCGCGGCTGGCGCCTGTGATCAATACCGTTTTTCCGGTCATATCCATCTGTATTCTCCCCGTAATTGCAGGCTACCAATTGTCTGTTTCCCAATACCTAGCCCGCTTGGCGCGCTTGTGCCAGCCCGTGACTGCACTGCCCAGACCCCCTTGACCTGCCCTGCGCTATGCCGGAGTCTCTGTGCAAATATTTGACCCCATAGGATTTCCTCTGATGACCCTGTCCCGCAGCCTTTTTACATCCACCGCAATCGGCCTGTCGATGCTGTCCTCCGCCGCCTATGCTGATGTCACAGCCGCAGAAGTCTGGGGGGACTGGCTCGCCTATTTTGATGGGATGGGGTACGCCGTCACGGCGACCGAAGCGACATCGGGCAATACGCTGTCCATCAGCGACATCGCCATCCAGATGACCGGCGCGCCCGATGTCGACAAGATGGTGCTACGCATGGAGGGTTTGCAGCTGGCGAACAATGGTGACGGCACTGTGGATGTGATCCTGTCGGACACCATGCCCATGACGATCGAGGTTCAACCAGCAGACACCGAAGCGCCTACAACAGTCGGGATAGACTACACACAGAGCGGCCAGAAAATGACCGTAAGTGGCGACGCAGATGCCATGGTCTATGACTACGCCGCCTCGGGCTTTGGCATCATGCTGACTTCGCTTCTGGTCGAGGGTGAGGAAATGAGCGAGGACGCTGCGCGGCTGTCAGTCACGGGATCTGATCTGCGCTCGGTCACGACGATGACTGCGGGCGATGTCCGCGCCTATGACCAATCCATGGAGATTGGCAGCCTGGCCTATGACATGTTCTTCAAGGACCCGAACGCGGTCGAGACGATGGCGGTCGCCAGCACCACGCAAAATGTTACCTTCAAAGGGACAAGCGCAGTGCCGACGGGCCAGACGATGCAGACGCAGGACCTCGCCCCGATGCTAACTGCCGGTTTTGCCTTTGACGGCCAATTTGGCACAGAAGGCACAGAGACGCGGATCAACGTAATTTCCGAAGAAGGCGAGACAAAGATAAAGACTGGATCGGCCAGCAGCACGCTTGCGGTTGCGATGGACGCCAACGGCATCGGATACGAGGCCGCCGCACAGCAGGTGCAGGTCGGCGCCGAGCTGGCCGGTCTGCCCTTCCCCCTGTTTGCGGAGATGGCGCAAACAGGGTTCAAGATGCGCACACCGGTGGTAAAATCGGACGAGCCTCAGGACTTCTCGCTCGCCTTCAACGCGACGGATTTCACAATGTCCGATATCATCTGGGCGATGTTCGATCCCGAAGGCCAGTTGCCGCGCGACCCGGCCACCGTTGCGCTCGATCTTAGCGGCACAGCCAAGATGATGGTCAACCCGATGGATCCAGCTGCCATGCAATCCCTGGCTGAGAGTGATGTGGCACCGGGCGAGCTGAATACGCTGCGCATTGACAGGCTGACCGTGGACGCCGTGGGCGCCACATTGGATGCAACCGGCGATGTGACATTTGACAACACAGACAAGACAACCCTACCCGGCTTCCCCAAGCCCGTGGGCGAGGTGAACATCAATCTGGCAGGTGCAAATGGGTTGATGGACAAGCTGGTTGCGATGGGTCTGCTGCCCGCCGAACAGGTAATGGGTGCGCGCATGATGATGGGGATGTTCGCCGTTCCCGGTGACGCGCCCGACACCCTGAAATCCAGGATCGAATTCAATGATGCGGGCCAGATTCTGGCCAATGGCCAGCGGCTCAAATAAGCGCCCGTCGGGTAATGATACGGAAGGGCGGCCCCGCGTGGGCCGCTTTTTCTTTTTGGCCCCCGCTCTTGCAGGGGCCGTCCCCGGCCGCTACCTCTAGCCCTTGATCAGGAGAGTACGATGACACAAGCCCTTGATGCGCTGACCGCGCAACTTCTCGACGCTGCCAAAGCCGCAGGCGCAGATACGGCCGATGCTATGGCCGTGCGTGGCACGTCCCTGTCTGTCGAAGTGCGCGGCGGCAAGCTGGAGGAAGCCCAGCGTGAGGAAGGCACCGACATCGGCTTGCGGGTTTTCGTAGGCCAACGCAGTGCCATCGTCTCTTCCTCCGACACCGCGTCGCACACGCTGTCGGAGATGGCCACCCTTGCCGTGGCGATGGCCCGTGAAGCACCCGAAAACACCTACGCGGGGCTGGCTGACCCGGATCAGATCGCAACGGATTGGGATGTGGCTTCGCTGGAGTTGAGTGACCCCACGCCCGAGCCTGCGCCCGCAGCACTGCAAGAGGACGCCGCACAGGCCGAGGCCGCAGCGCTAGAGGTAGAGGGCATCAGCCAAGTTCAATCGGCCAGTGCCGCCTATGGCGCGCGTGACATCCATATGGCTGGCACCAACGGCTTTTCAGGCGGTTACCGCCGCACAGATCGTGGCCTTAGCTGTGTGGCCATCGCAGGCACCGGCACGGGGATGGAGCGGGATTACGACGGGGACAGCCGCATTTTCCAGAGTGACCTGCGCGGCGCTGCTGAGATTGGTCGCACCGCAGCCGAGCGGACCTTGCTGCGGCTGGGTGCCCGCAAGCCCCGAACCGGCAGCTTTCCGGTGCTGTTCGACGAGCGCATCGCAAGCTCGCTGATCGGGCATCTGCTTGGCGCGGTGAACGGTAGCTCTATCGCGCGCGGTGCCTCGTTTCTGCGCGATGCGATGGGCGCGCAAGTCTTACCCAAAGGCATGTCCTTGCTGGAAGACCCCCACCGCCCCCGCACCAGCGGCAGCCGTCCGTTCGATGCGGAATTCCTTCCGACAGCCAAACGCGCCGTGGTAGAAGATGGCATCCTGCAAGGCTGGACGCTGGATCTGGCCACTGGGCGACAGCTGGGCATGCCCTCTACCGCGAACGCCGCGCGCGGCGCGGGCTCTGGCCCTTCGCCCAGTTCGTGGAACATGACGCTGACCCAGGGCACCGCCAGCCGCGCCGACCTGATCCGTGACATGGGCACAGGACTGCTGGTCACCTCCATGATCGGCTCCACCATCAATCCCAACACAGGCGATTATTCGCGTGGTGCTGCGGGCTTATGGGTCGAGAACGGCGAGATCACCCATGCGGTGAATGAATGCACCATTGCGGGCAACCTGCGCGACATGCTGCTGGCGCTGGTGCCCGCCAATGACGCGCGCACGCATCTCAGCCGCGTGGTGCCTTCTTTGCTCGTGCCGGGGATGACCATTGCCGGCGTCTGACCTCCCCTTGCTGGTGGACGCCGCGCGCAAGGCGGGTCGCGTTGCCACCGGATACTCCGGCAAAACAGCGCAGCGGTGGGACAAGCCCGGTGGGCTGGGCCCCGTGACCGAAGCCGATCTGGCTGTGAACGACCTGCTGCACAACATCCTCAGACCGGCGCGCCCCGCCTACGGCTGGCTGTCCGAAGAGAGCGAAGACACTGCCGTCCGGCTGGGTCATGACCGCGTGTTCATCATTGATCCGATCGACGGCACCCGCAGCTTTACCGAAGGGGCCGACACCTGGGCACATGCCATCGCCGTGGCAGAGTTTGGCCAGATCACCGCCGCTGTTGTTTATCTGCCTCTGCGCGACCTGATGTACACCGCCGCAAAGGGACAGGGCGCGCACCTGAACGGGGTGCCGATCACGGCGTCGGGGATCGTCGGGTTCGAGCAGGCAACGATCCTTGCAGCCAAGCCTGCGATGGCTGCAGCCGTCTGGCGCAGCGGGATCTGCCCTGCGTTCACACCGGCCTACCGCCCCTCGCTCGCCTACCGTCTGGGGCTGGTCGCACAGGCGCAGTTCGACGCGATGCTGACCCTGCGGCCAAGTTGGGAATGGGATATCGCAGCTGGCGCATTGATCGTGTCGGAGGCAGGCGGTATCATCACCAACCAACGCGGCGCGCCATTGCAGTTTAACGGCTCCGATCCGCGTCTGGACGGCGTGGTGGCAGGCGGCGCGCAGATCCATGCGGCGTTGCTGGATGCACTCGCCTGACTCGCACCAGCTTGACGTCACAGGCCTGCGCCGTGCACACACAGACCAAGCAATTTCAAAGGACGCACCCCTATGACCCAACGCCTGCACCTTGTTTTCGGCGGAGAGCTGGTCAACCCCAGCCAGAACGTTTTCAAAAACGTCGATGACCTGCACATCGTCGGCATCTTCCCTAACTATGCTGCCGCCTATGACGCCTGGAAGAACGAGGCTCAGCGCACGGTGGACAACGCCCACATGCGCTATTTCATCGCCCACCTGCACCGCCTGCGGGACGAGGAAGCCGCCGCCTCCTCTACCGAAGAGCTGGGCTAGGGTAGGCACGTGGCCGGATCATTTGGTCTTTCGGCCTATCGCGCGCTTGCGCGGCGCGGTGAGGCCCGGCCGCCGGTCTTTGACGGGCCCCGCCCCGAGGGCGAGTTGCTGTGGATCCATTGTGCCGAAGCGGCCGCCTTCATTGCCGTGCAGGATCTGGCGCAGCGCCAGATTTCCAGCCGTCCGGGCCTGAGCGTTCTGATCTCCCTGCCCACTCTGCCGCGCGAAAGTGGGCCGGAGGGAGGTGTGCGGCCTGTCGGCGTGGTCCTGACAGAAATCTGCACAGATCATCCGGCCAGCGTAACCGCGTTTCTGAACCACTGGGCGCCGGACTGCTGTGTCTGGACATGGGGCGGGTTACGGCCCAACCTCATTCTTGAGGCCTCGGCGCGGGCATGCCCGCTGTTCTTGATAAATGCCGATACTGCCGGATTCGACGGCCGCCGCGAACGGTGGCTACCTGACGTTGCGCGAAATTTGCTGCCGTTGTTCTCTGCCGTCATGGCGCGCAGCCCCGCTGCCGCACGTCGGCTGACCCAACTCGGGCTTGCAAAAAACGATGTGGAGGTTACCACGGATTTGCAAGCCGGCGGTCAGGCCATCCCATGTAACGAGACCGACCTGGCCGATCTGGCCGCAGCCTGCGTGGGCCGTTCCATCTGGTTTGCCAACGGTGTGCAGCAAGAAGAGTTGCAGACAGTGCTTGCCGCACACCGCCAGGCCTTGCGGCTTTCGCACCGGCTTTTGCTGGTCTTGCGCCCCTCGGGCAATCTGACCCCTCAGGAGGCGTTCGAGCAATGCCGTGTTCAGGAATTCCGCGTGCTGGGCTGGGATGATGGAAACTATCCGGATGAGACCACACAAGTGCTGATTACCGAAGACCCTCGCGACATCGGCCTGTTCTACCGCATGGC
>TARA_R110002020_G_scaffold475112_1_pt1 | contig 43043 bp, 60 predicted proteins | sample TARA_R110002020 | Tara Oceans TARA_R110002020 (sample SAMEA4396489) | marine metagenome | biome: Westerlies Biome; feature: [MES] marine water layer (ENVO:01000295) within the mesopelagic zone...; material: water (ENVO:00002006), including particulate matter (ENVO:01000060) such... | reverse complement strand
CGGCTCTGGGTACTAAAAATGGCAGAAATGCCGCGCGCAAATGCTGAGAGGGGATTTTGGTTTCACACAAAATTTCCCACTCATGCTTTCAGTTCCTCTATCAGGCAATTTAGCAAAACGCATGTCACCTATTTTTCACACCAGAAAAGTAGATGTCATGCGCGCTAGTGTCAATTGCCGTATCCGTAAAGACCGCGCTAATAAAGCCGGTGAAGCGCCTGTTTTCCTGCAGGTGATCATCAACTCGGAGCGATGCCAAATCCCTTTAAAAATCAGCTGGCCTATAGCTTGGTTCGACAATAAGTCGGGTGAATTCCTATCGAAAAACAAAAACGATCAGGAAGCATCGGATCTAAACATGCTGGTGCAAAAGGAAAAAACGAGGATTAATGAAATCTTCATGTTCTACCGGCACAGTGATTTCGAACTAACCATCACCGCTTTTCAAAAAGAATATTCCCGGTTTGGACTCCGAAAAAACTTCATCACCTGGTCACTTCAGGATGTAGAAGACCGGTATTCCGACAAAAAGATAGAATACCAAACCTACCGCAACCTGAAATCCCAACTCCATCGAGTAGCAGGATGGAAGGAGGAAATCAAGTTTTCTGATCTGAATGAAGAGCTCCTAGAGTCACTGCAAGCATGGCTACGGAAGACTGAAAAACTATCTGTGAATAGTACCTGGTCGATCCTGAAGACCGTAAAATCCATGGCTAGAAGAGCCGAAAAAGCAGGAATAGCCATCAATACCGACAGCATAAGCGCATTCAAAATGCCATCCACACAGGGAAAACTAGTGTACTGCACCCCTGAGGAACTGACGCGACTATGGAAATATTTCCGGTCGGAGGAAATCTTGCCGAGTCATTTCCGAGTGCTGCAGCAATTCCTTTTTTCTACACTGACAGGTCTTAGGTTTTCGGATATCGAGCGGGTAACATGGAAAAATATCGATGGGGACCTACTCGACTTCGAACCATGGAAAACAAGGAACCTGGCGAAGCGTGTGATCATCCCGCTGTCTGAAACTGCTTTTTCACTGATCCCAACCAAGAGAGGTAATCTATTCGAGTGTGTGACTGGAAAAAACACAAATGAACTTCTGAAGGCAATAGCGATCATCTGCGGGATACGAAAAAACCTGACCACTCACGTAGCCAGGCATACATTTGCAACTGAATTTCTCCGACAAGGCGGTAGTATAGAAGTACTTCAAAAACTACTTGGGCACAGCAAAATAGCAACTACTATGATCTACGCGCATGTGGATATCAGTCGGATCAGAGCTCAGATCTCGATGCTTCGAGCGCCAGCACTAGCTTACGAATCCTAGCCAGTAGCTCATAGGAGTCCTTCAAAGACTGAGCCGGCAAATCCTCAGGATAGTGCTTCACCACCATGTCCTGTAGGACTTGTATTTCTAACAGAACTGATTCGGACGACTGATGAGGATGATCGAAAAAAAACTCTTCCACTAATTGATTCAACATAGGATATGGTTGTTTAGGGTTAAACTTCTTTCCTATATAAAAAAATGCAGTTTATGAAAAATACCCTATACAGGGTATTTTGATGGGCGGGGAATGTTTAAACCACCTGCCAATTCACACCTTTGAACTTACCTTCTTTCACATCCAAGTTTCTTAGCAGCTCATGAGCTTGTTCTATGCTTTGAGGTAAGTAGCCAATGATAACTTCTTGAAATTCGTGAGTCACTAAATTTCCTTGCAGATCTGTGTACGGCTCTCCTAATTCTAAGGCGACTACTTCTTTAATCGCAAGATCGAAAGTGGCTGAGCCGTTCTCAGCTATACCCTGCCAAACCCTGCGTGGATTATTCTCTCGCCAATTGGAATTATGAAAAGTCATCCAGCTCACTGTGAGAGTAGTGTTATCTGAACCAAGAGATACATTTACGATCCGGACATATCCGGTACTTGTCTGTAGTGCCATAGTATTAGAAGTTCTTTGATACAAGCTCGTATCGTGATCCTGAGCAATATTTAAGTGATACTTTACCGTCAATTGGAATAACCAAGTCAGCTGCTCCTATTAAATTATTTCGATTAGCAGCGATACTTCCTGCATTCTCATGAGATATGGTTAATGTAGATCCAGTAGCATTATCTATATCGATAGTAGTTCCTACATCCAACGCCTCAATTCCGGTAATAGAAGTGGCTGCCGTTATTCTGTAATTGAATATTCCTGCCGTTATTGGCATATTATTTATAACCCCAGCTGTCGTGATTGTGACAGGGTAGTAAAGTCTTTGTTCGTCTCTTCTAATAGACTGATCTGAACTCAAAGATCTCGGTTGTATTATTGTTCCATTGCTTAATACAGCCAAATAAACAGCAGTAGAGTTTCCAATCTCAATTAACCTTCTATTTACGTTTGCTGTGTTTTCCCTAATTCTTAATGCTGCTCTACCAGTAATAGCACTGTAAGCCCCCTCAACCGAAACTACATTATAATTACCCGCAATACTTGAGCCGACAATAACTCTATTTGAAAGAATACTATTAGTAAAAGTTTTAAATCCTGATACCGTTTGAGCTGAGTAAGAATCTAGGAAATCACCCAAAAACACCCATCTGTTTATTTCTGCGGAGTACCTGAAATAATAAAAACTTCCCGCAACTGTGAAAATAGACAAGCCAGAAGGTATAAAAATCCTATTAATATCTGTTGAGCTAATGTTTTCATGGAGAAATTGAATAATTCCCCCTGTGCTTGCCCTCCTAACTGCTATAACCTCACCGTCCTCTCCTGCTACCCATCCAGAAATCGGTCTTGAAGCTCCAGAAATTTCATATACCAAGTAATTAGTATCTCTCGGCATATTATTATTGTTATTTGAAACTATAACAGTTGTGGTTGGCGCTCCTGACTCGCTCCCAATATTATCCCTAGCTTGCGCTTTCTCGCTTGCGGTCTTTCCGTCTGCAGCATTGTAGTGAACTGCATTTGCATCAGCTCCACCACCACCGCCAGCATTATTGTCGCGGTAATCTGAAATCAGGCCAGTAGAAGTAGCTAGTTTTCTCCACTCTTTTGTGCCATCAAAGTAAGCATATCCTTCCAGCTGATTTGCTTGTCCAGCCAGCATCGCAGCTTGGGATGCATAATTGATATGCAGAGGTGCTCTACCTTCTATGTCAGTAATCCGATCCTCATGATCATCTACCTCATCTTCGAGCGCTAGGACTTCATCCGTTAAGTCCGACAGTTCGGATTCAACCAAACCCAAGTCATCCATCGTAGCTACTGGATTTGCTCCGTTGAGTGAATTCGCTGCCTGAATTCCAGCCAACTCATCATCGGTAAGCTCTTTTTTCCCCACATAGATCGCACTTGGCCAGTGGGTAAGCTCAAGAAGATCAAGCTCTTCATAGATCTTCCCATTCTTGAAGCTATCCAGGGACATATTACTGTTTTGAAAAGTAACCCGCCACTGTAGCATCATAAAGTAATTAGTGCTTTTGTGATACAGAGCTGCTTTATTTCCTGCTAAAGCCACTAAAACAAAGTCACTATCCTCACTAAACCCTACTGTGGTTAGTTTCACTGTAGGTGAATGAATTACATTGGCCTCTGTGGTCACAAATGCAACGTGCAGACTCCCCACCTTATTAGCAGCAAGTGAAGCAGGAGCGCCATAATCAAGAATGAATGAATAAGCTTTAGCAAAACCTAAATCCATTTCCATGATTTTAGCATACTTTCCTTCCGTATTGGAAAGTACAGCGGTAGCATATCGTCTAGTAGACCATACTGAAGGCGTTTCCGTTGGTGGCTCAGTAGATTCCCCGTTTTCGTTCCAAATGAGTTCGAATAGTACCACGGCAGTTGGAGGGACAGTTGGTCTGATAGGATTAGTAGATTCATCCCCACTAAGCAAGACAGCTGTGCCATCTGCGTTCCCTATCATCACATCCCAACGAAGTTCTCCTTCATCTGTAGCCCCTGCAAAAACAATAGGCTGATCAATAACTTCCTTAAGTTCATTGGCATCGTTGTACCACCTGCCTATATTCTGTGTTCCGGCAGTATCACTAGTGATGGTATAGACTGAATCTACAACGCGTTTGCTCAACGGTTCTAGGTTTTGGACTTTTTCAAGCTCAGCCTGAGTAAGGTGTCCAAAAAAATTGTTTTCAGGATCTCCTCCCTGCTTTCCCGTCGTTTCATTATGCACTACCGCAGGAAGCCCGCCGTAAATGTATTCGAGCATGGTATCCCAGGTGACAAATGACCAACCGGGCGTACCAGGTACCTGAACCGGAAAAAGTGCGTCGGTAGGATCGTCGAGCTGCGGGAAATCGGATATTGCCGGAGGTAAATAAAATTCCTCATCCCCTGGACCGATTATAATGGGATCAATTAAGGGACTTTTTTTTTAAAAAGCGCAAGAAAGCGCGTTTGACGGGTGTAGCCATAGGTAAAGTCATAGCTCACCAGCTGAATGTCTTGGGTGTTAACCTCTGGATTGACAAGGCGGATATCGATCAGCTCTTCCTCCTCATACAGGTACCGCTTTAGGCTTAGGAAAAAATCCTGAGACCAGAGCATAGCTTCCTTTGACCGGAAGTAACCGGTATTCTTTTCAAAGGCGAGTTTTGGGTTTACCTGGTAATCCCGCTCGTACTCATCGTAAAAAAGTGCAGAATCCACCTCGATAGGATTCACTGATCTTTTCTCACCAGTGAATCGAATGGTATCTACTCCACCAAGTCCATTGTGAAAAATAAACAGATCGTCGTAATCGAAGATCTCCGTGCTCAGGACATAGCGCATCTGCCAGGTGGAGAATTCCACTTCAGCTTCGGCTATATTCTGCACCCAAACATCGATGTATATGGGCTGATTCATAAACTCCTCCCGGATATCGGAGAAGTTCATATTAATACTGTAATGCTTGCCGGCCGTTAAGGTATGCAAGGTAATAGTTTCGGTAGCGCCACCGGAAAACCAAGCTTTGACCTTCACCTCTGCAGCATACTGCGCAAAGTAGGAAAGCCACTCCGGATCTACATCCCGTACTGATTTGGTTTGCACCTGCCAGGTGAGCCAAGCTTCCTTCAGGAATGCCGGTACATCCAAATTGAGTTTGGAGGAACCGCCTTTCAACGCTGTGAAATCAAAACTAGTAGTCTCCACCCCCACCGTTACTTCGAGGGTGAAGGTCTTCCAGGATTTGGTTTGTTCAAAAAGATCAGAAGTAGGAATCTCGACGGAAAGTTGCTCATCGACAAAATCCCTGATCAGTACGCGCGCTCTACCGGAGGCATCGGCTACGTAGTACTCAGATAGTAAAACAACCGCCCCAACCTTTAGCTTTACGTTCATCCCCAACCCAGCGGTTTCCACGATAATATCTGGAATGTTTCCGGCGAAAGTGATGGATTGCGGTTGTTGTACTATAGTGATTGCCATGGTGCTAATTTATCAGGTAGGCGTACCAGTGAAAAGGACAGAAATTATACTCTCTTGATATCCGAATTCCCTATCAGATCAATCTGTCCTATTGAAAGATTTGGAGAATTCTTTACAGTAATCACCGTATCTATGAGCTGGCCACCTTCGAAGACACCGGAGACATTTTCAATCAGCCCTGTATTTCCCTTGAAGACATTACCCGCAAGTGTAAGGTTGCGCTGATTTTTGATTAGAAACCCACCTTCTTCGCAGGTATTGGAAATGAAGGACTGATCAGAGCTGAGACGGTGACTGTTTTCGCTCGTAATCAGGAATGCAGTATCGCAACCGATGAAAAAATTCCCCTCAACAATATTCCCTATAGAATGGCAGAAAAATTCATCAAGCCCGAATCCACCGATGGAAGCCAGTTGAAGACCATTTCGAGACCCTGTAACACGATTGTTTTTTACTGTATTAAAGAATCCGCCGCCCCAGAGACTAAGCCCGTGCCCTGGCTGACCACTGGCAGGTTTGACTCCTTTTATCTCATTGTCATGGAGCTTACATTTGTAGAATCCTGACACGATAGAAACTTTTCTACCGACCTGCACCGAATCACTGAGGTTCAAAGTAAGAGAATTACCTTCCACGCTATAGGAAATAATATCAGCCACACGGTATTCATCCTGAACAACCAATTTGTAGTTAGTAGCTGTTCCGATAAAACCCGGACTGACCTCCTTTTTACGATACTGCTTTCCTACAACCACTTCCTCAATGAAATAAAGCTGACCCAAAGTGACACTCTTACCTGAAGAGCTCACCACTTCTGCCACTCCAATAACTGGAATTTGGTATAGATTATTAGCATAGGAATCAAAGCCAAGCCCTTCTTCCAGCACCCCTTCTATGAGATTATTGGAGAAATCAAAACCCTCTGACACAGCTTCTCGATTGGAAGAAGCCTGAATGCCTGTATTGAAGTTTTTACCAGTAGTAAAACCTTTCACTTTACAGCTAGTAAGCACTCTGCCTATACGAATACCATTGTCCGCAGAAAGAGCCTTAACATACCCGCCGTTGATGTCCACGGATTTTGCCCTGTCTATGTAGAAGCCTGCACGAAGCACAGCATTCGCATCAATAGCGGCGTCATAAGCAGTGATAGAAGCATCGATACTTTCACATGTGATGGCATTTCTTGACTTTTCTAGTTGATCAATTAACGCAACACCTGCCCCATTATAAAACTGATTTTGCGAGATCGCAGGCGTATTATCCGTGCGAATATTTACAAGCTTAACACCAGAGATCCCAAGGCTACTGATATTATTATAACGCTGAGCACGATCGCTATTTACAGCGATTAAAGTACCAGACCCTGATATACTCTTGGTCTTTTGATACCAAAGTGGATTCATACCCGGCCCCTGCAGCAGTAGGTATATGCCGGACGGGATGTATAAATTCACAGCAGAGAGATCCAAAGCATTCCATTCAGGAGTCCCTATCCACGACTTAGCCTTTTCCACAGTTTTGACCCCGCCTTTGACTTTAATGATTACGGGGTATTCGGTGTAACCTATCCAGTAGCCATCCTCGGCGGGTTTAGGCATACCAGGATACCAATTTCCACGGAACATCAACCCCTCTAGCTGGGAGTTTATAGAAGAAACCCCAAACTCAGTAATATCACGCGATCCGTCTGGAATGACAGGAGGAATTGTCCCTATAGGAGGAACGGGTTTGGAAACAGGAGGCTCAGGTTTTGTGACCGGCGGTGTGATAGAATCATTAATATCAATCTCTCCCGCAGCCTTAAATAAGCCCTCGATTTCAAATGAAAATTTTCGGATAGTCATAGTTATATGAATTTGCGGATGGTGAGAAAAGCCATAAACAATAATGCCCCAACAATAAGTTGCTTGAAATCATGCCAGACTTGTTGATACCATTTGAGTTTCACTTCCACGGTGACGCGCTCATAGATATTACGGTAATACTCCACTTCCCTTTCTAGTGTTTCGATCATGCGTTCCTGTTGTTCGCATACCGCGGTGAGATTGCCCATCTGATCGATGAGTATTCCTACTTTGAGTTTCGTTTCGGGATCTTCCCGGATGAGTGTTCTGGTGATCGTCTCAGCCGGCACCCCTGCTTTGAGCATAGAGTCCAATTGATGGATATTGATGCCAGGCGTGACCACCGTAGCGCCGGGAACTTCTACCAGTACTGGCACTTCACGAATGATCGTACTGTCTTTTACCGTTCGCTCAGTGCCCGTGATGGTTCTTTGAGGAGCGCAGGAAGTCAGGCCGTAAGTGAAGACACTTACAGCGGCGATAATCTGTAAGAAAGAAAGATTGCTTCGTCGTCCCTCCTCGCAATGAAGTAGTGAATTTGATTTTTGCTTTTTCATAGAATCACCAGTTTATCCCCGGAGTTAACCAGAGGCAGTAACCTTTCCATTGTCTTGCGGGAATTGGTGATATCAGTAATACCGTCACAGTTGAGATCCATTCGCTTTTCTCCTACAGCGATACAGCCTCGCAGCTGCGACACGTAATTAGCAGGATGAATAAGAATGTAGGACCTGCCAGGAACACCCATCACATGGAGGTGATCTCCATACTTAGGACTATTGCGATGCGCAAGTTTGTATTCTCCTTTTGGAATAGAGGAAATACCCACCTGATTTTCTTTCCAGGGAAGTTCGATAGTGAAGCATTCGAATAACTTTTTTCCAGAGCTATCCACTAAAGACAGCCTTCCTTGGGTTTGGATAAGTGACTCAATTTCACGTTTAAGAATCAACCGGCTCATCAGTATCTTTTTTAGGTAAATAATTGGAAGAATCATCACCATGAGGCAATTGAAAGCCTGTGTTAGCCTTAGGCTGATCTAGGTTTTCATCTTTCTTTCTGGAAAAAATCTCCAAAAGTTCTTTGAGCCATGGCCACCTCTTGTACTTATACCATGAATTGGCTATAGACCTGAGTTCGACGGCGATAAACAAAGAATAGAAAGGAACATTCAGGTATTGAATCAGGTTGATATGAGAATCCTGCAGCGTGACTTTGGTGCCTGCGGAAAACGCAATGATGATCGTGAAATAAGCCACGCACTTATCGAAGAGCTTTTCCCTGAAAATCTTCCCCTCGTACTTACCTGTCCTGAGCGCCACAAATGAACCTGAAATCGTGTCGCAGATAAAAATGATAAAAAATCCGATCGCAAAAGCCCATTGACTGAATATATACTGCGTAATAAACAAGCCAATAGCTGAAAGAAATGCCCACAGCTTAGGGTGAATCAAATCGTCCCAAATTTTAAGAAAATACCCGGCAATCATCACTAGTTTCATGAGCAGTTGTTTGGCTGTAAAATCATGATGCTAACTTAGCTCAGCACGCTACTTTAAGAAAGGACAGATTAAAGGGCACATTGCGCATCCACTGTACAGCTACCACCAGAGGTGATTGTCAACCCATTTACAGAGGCTACAGCCATTCCATCTTGGATAAGTGCTACTGCAGATTCGGAGCAGAGATAGAAGACGGTATCCGTCCCGTCATCGAACTGATCAAAATCATTGTAATTCTGACTGATCAAGGATTCTCCCGGGCGCTGGAAATACACATTGAAATCATCTACCTCAGGATTAAATACCAGGGTATCCAAGCGGAACTCATAGCAAATGCCTGTTTCTTCATAAGAGGAACCCGGATCTGAGCTTTCCGGATCTACGCTCGACTCCACAACTTCGGCAGGAACCGGAGGAGCTTCCACCAAATCCACTTTGGCAGGCTCTATTTTTTTCTTACTGAACGGCACAATGATCTTTTTAATCCACCAGAGTTTTGAGCGAACCAAAATCTTTTTGGCTAGATCTACATCTTTCAGAAAATAGGGTGAGAATATAAAATCACCATAAGCGCCTAAGCGATCACTTTCCATCCATTCCTTAAAATACTTATGGTAAGTGTTCAATAAACCATCCTGACCTTCCCACTGTAGCGATAATTCACCCAGTCTATTTCCACCAGCATCGTAATTGTGATAGCTGAGGTATGGCGCCAAAAAAGGAGGGTTAAGCTGATTAGTGATGTTGCCGTAGTACATCATCAAATGAGGCTTGTATTTGACGGATTTTTCGCCCTCATAGATTGGCAGGTATAATCTTCTGGCTGGCTTAGATTGCTGATTGAAAAAGGAGTCCACTCCCAGTTCAGGACGCATTTTCATCGGGCTAAGAACGGATGTGATCTGATATCCATCTTCCGACTCAGAAAAGCCCATACCGGAGTTTTTCACTTCAAAAACAAACTCATCCGGATCGGTATCTTCCACTTTGGCAGCAAGGCGCTTTAAGATCAATTGACCTGTAGTTTGGATGTAATACACCTGCTCGCCAGTTTCTACATTGACCGGAGCATCGATAATGCTTGCGACATCTGTAAGAACAAATTCAGGATCTATCGCGGGAGCTGACTCCCTGAAATCATCGTATCCATAAATGTAATCCTGCGCCTGCTCCCTAGTTAAAATCAATTTCGACCCTAGAAGAGAATCCCAATCCTGAAAAGTAGGATCGTTGATAATATCCTTATTCAGTTTAATCCGAAAAACCCCTTGACCGTTTTCCTGATACCTGAATAAGGTTCCGCAGGTGATATTCAGGAGTGCTTTCAAAATATCATTGGCAGGCATGGCCGGCTGATAGCTGGCAATATCTAAAATGAGATTTTCCGCAGGTGTGAGATTGGAAGGGTAATCGTTATCCAGAATGATTCCAGACCACTTTTGAACCAAATCATCCCTAAGGTTAGGGTGGAAATGCGAAGTAAGAACGACGCGATAAAGCTCCTCTGAATAAAACGGGTTGTCAACATCTGCCAGGTTAAGCAGCTTTTTGAGTACCTGGTAGGCTCTAAGCTGCGGATACATTGGAGAGTGCGCGTATCGCTCAATAGTGGTAGTAAGTGGATTATAAATCACGCCTGAAATAAATCCGGATGTATTTGCCCAGGGATTGAACCATTGATTTTGACCATAGAGCGCATTGACATACACCAAAAGATCTTCGTCAAATTTGGTAGGAAAACCCGTGTCGGATGTTTTGATCGGGCCATTCGTATAAAGCAATCCGTTATCTCTAGCTGAAGCCCAGTGATTTTTATACGTAATCATAGGTATATCCCCTATATAAAAAGGCGGAACCAATCCAAAATCCGGATCGGTACGCATACTGTAATCTCCCGAACCAAAATTAATCGTGCCCCAATCGAGGTCATTCATGTTCTTTTTGATGGTGCTCAATTCGTCTGAAGCCTGAAAATTCCACTTCAATTGACCCCCTATCTCCATGATTTGGAGCATACCGTAATACAAGACTCTGGCACCGTAACCCATGATAGCCCCATCATATTCCCAAACCCGATCACCTTTGATTTTATTGACCCGATCAGGCTCATCCATCAGTCGCTTATTGCTTGGAGTGAGCGGGAAAGCCGCCGAAGTAGTGTAAGCCACAGGAATACGATCCTGAATAAACAAGGGATTTTCTATCACCAACTCACAATTGAAGTCGGAAGGCAAATCTACCTGAGTCGCTTTTACCCTGAAATAAAACATTATAAGCTTGCTGATTTAGTGATGATATCCAATTCTCTTTGCTTGTCTTCGAGTGAATTCCTACCCGTCAATACAACTTCGGCAGGCAATGGATAATCGAGCTGTGCGCTGAGCTTAGCCATGATTCGTTCATTTCTACGAAGTGTATTGACCACTTCCGGCAGCATGGCATCGGCAGTGGATCTACCAGAAACACCGGAAGACTCGCGGATTCTTCCTCCTCGCTGTCTACCAGGCGCTGAGAATGAAAGCATTTTACTTTGCTCCAATACCTTAAATAGGTCAAGGGAAGAAATACGGCCTTGTTCCTGAGCTGTATTAATGATGTCCAGTACCGGCTTCACAGTCGGGTTAGTCACCGCCTGATTATTTGCCACAAACTCATCACCGGACTCACCGGTGATCACGGTAGGTGATTCGATGTAGCCTCGCTTATCCGGACTCACTTTCGCACGGAACATTTTCCCATCCTGGGAACGACGGACACTACTAAGGAAACCGCCTGATTCTGCACCTGGAATCTCAGGAAGAGGCGTTTTGAGAATGGTCCCAATCTGAGTGAGACCAAGTACTCCCACAAGTATAGATAGTGGGATATTAGGAAGGGCTTCAGCCACGCCTGCAGCTGTATTAACGATGGCGGACATCAACGCAACGTTACGCTCACGCTTCGCTTCGTTCCTGTCGAATACCGCCTTCTTCTTGTCCAGATCAGCTTCTAATTTGGCTATCTGATTATTGTATTGATCCTGACTGATCACCTGGGCATCCAGCTGATTTTTCAGATAATCTTTCTTCTTATTGACCCCAGACTCATATTCCTGCAGCTCTCTCTTTTCCCCCGCAGAAACAAAAGCAGCATACTGACCATACATACCTATAGCAGCCTGAGCACCCATTACGAGGGTGTCAAACAATTCTTTTCCTGAAAGCTCAGCGTTCTGGATATTTTCAAAGAAGATCTCCCAATCTGCCTGTGAGAATCCGAGGATATCGGTTTTCTTGGATCTCAATCCGCGGTCCTCCTCCTCTCTGGTGGATGAGGCTAAACCAAGCTGAGACATCAATTCCTTGATATCTGCGATTTTGGCTTCGAGTTCGGCTTTTTGCTCTGGTGTTAGGAATTCATTTGCGAGATCTACACCTTCCAGTGCTCCGGTGGAGACAAGTCCTTGAAGCTCCTGCATGAGCGTAGCCAGGTACTGACGAGTCAGCTCCTCCTCTTCCTGAAGGTAAATTTTGTCAAGTGCTGTCTGAGCCTGACGCATAGTCTTAATTCCATCGAGTGCATCATCAGTTACTTTTCCCCGTAGGAAATCCTTGATTTGCTCTACTGTCTGGAATGACTTGTACTCTTCATTATGCAGGGTTTTTAGGGCTTGAAGCTCTGATTTGTAAGCGCTTTCTTTTTCCTTCAACCGCTGATCAATGGACTTGGAAGTGATATCGTTGAGATTGTTTTGGTATTGGATCTCCAAGGCTTCCAATGCTTGAAGCTCCTCGGTAGTCATATCGGCCTCTTTTTTGCCAAATAAACCTGCCTGAACTAATCGGCGCTCATGTGCGAGGCGTTCCTGCTCAGCAAGCGCCAACTGACCTTCAATTGCTTTGCGTCGGAAATCTGCCTGATCTTCCAATAATTTTTCCTGTGCTTTTCGCTCACGCTCACGCTCGGCCTCAGCTTCTTTTTCCTTTCGCTTACGTTCTGCCTCGGCTGCTTTGGCTGCGGCTGCCTGAGCTGCTTTTTGCTCTTCAGTTAATAGATCATCCGGGTTGATTGGTTTTTTCTTGGTATTAGTCCCGTCAGTAGGCGTAATGACTCCTGAAAAACCATCGATCAATAATCTTTGCTGACGCTCTTTTTCCCTGAACTGAGCAAGTTTCCGCTGAAGTTCAGTGATTTCCTCAGCGGTTAATTTCACCTCTTCTATAGTGCTTTGAAAACCAGTTGTTTTATTGATAAGCTTAGCCAAATCTCCATCTGCATCTTTTCGATTAAGCGCACGGGTGATTTTCTCAATTTCTGTGAGTGTATCGATTAAACCCTCTTTTCCTTCCTTGATCGCCTCACGGTTGGTGTATTGAAGCATTAATCGCTGAGCCTCTATAAACTCATTGACTTTTCCGGTATTGATATCCAGGGCTTCGCCGTAGGAATTAAAACCTGTGACCGCGGTAGGCACTGCGGCCGCAATCTGATTAATGACATCCCGCAGCTCTATATTTTGCTCTGTAGATCTATAGGAAACCTTGTTTAATTGCTCATATCTTTCTAATAAATCCGGTATAGTAGCGTCCAAATCATCGACTACTTTTTTCTGATCTTCGAATGATCGAGCGGCCTTATCCGAAATAGTCAACCAGTCAGCAAACCCACCTACAAAATCCCGAAGACCGTCGAGCATGGTAGAGTTTAGGAATAGATTGGAAAAATATCGCGTGATTTTAGCAATGGATGCGGCCAGTGTTTCATTTTTGATAGCAAATTCCTGAGTGACTGAAGTACCATCTTGAAACAACTTGATTGCTAAAGCCTGCTCACTGCGAAGCAGCGCTGTATTATTTACCAGTGCGGAAACAATATTGGTAGCTCTAGCACCATCCAAGCCTAGTTCAACCAATCGGGCAGCCATGGCAGACATGCCTTCCTCATTGCCCTTGACACCTTCAAAAAGCTTAATTAATGCTTCGTTGGTATCGTTGTTTAATAATTTATTGAATTCATTAAGCTCAATTCCTGCGATCTTGGCAAACTTTTCCGGGTTGGTGAACATATCCGGAATCAAATTGACCATGGTAGTACCGGCAACTTCGGCAGACTGCCCGAGCTGATCGAGTGTAGAAGACATACCCAAAACTGAAGCAATGGAGATATTGGCGGCAGGAGCTACACCCGCGAGACGCTTGGTAAAATCCACCATGTATTCTTCCTGAGCTGTGGAGTTGACACCAAGTCCATTGATCACAGATCCTACTTTGAGCAATCCTTTTTCTATTCCGAATTCTTCGCGGACATTGAAAATATCGACCAATTTTCCTACGTCTCGGATAGCTCCCTCGATATCTTCGCCCAAATCTTCACTAAGCGCGACACCGATTTGATCAGCAGCCTTGACAAACCCTAGCACATTGCTTTCACCGGCTATACCTAATTTCCCAGCAACTCGCGCAAGGTCCAGGAGATCTAACTGAGCGGTACGGGTATCAATATCCTTGATGTTTTCATTAAGGTTGTGAAGCTCCTCATTTGTAAGGTTGGTAGTCTTACGCACATCCGCCAGCTTATCATCAAACACCGCGTATTTTTCAACTATTGGACCAACGACCTGAGCAATTTCCCTAAAGACAAATTCAGCGGCTTTGAAGATTCCCACAGCTTTGACAAAATTCCTTATCATGGAGGAAGGGAAAAGCTGATTTAGAATAGGAGCTGTTTTATCTGCAGTACCATTCAGTTCATGAAATCGCTCTTTCACTCGCTTCAATCGAGCATCCAATTCGGTCCATTCAGGGGTATCCGGCTTAGTAACGTCTATGAGTTTTTTCAACCGAGTCATTTCATTTTTTAGATCCCCAGTCGTCATAGTCAACAAATCAAGACCTTGGCGAAGCTGTGCAATTCTACCGCGGGCTTTATCCAGGGCAGAGTTTTTAAGTTCGATGGCAGCGGTAACGGCTTTGTATTGGGCAGATTCTTTTTGTCCTGATTTGAGGAGGGCTTGACGTTCTTTTTCGAGCTTGTTTAATTCCCGATTTGTCTGCTTTATAGCCTTTTCCAGATCCAAAATTTCCTTTTGGCCTTTGTCACCATTGACAATGATATTCAGGACCAGATCTTCATCTCTTAATTTCTTACCCATGATCAGTTCTGATTAAGTTGTTTTTTGATGCCATCGGCAACTTCCATGGTGAGGCCATACATTACCCTGCGGGCGATGGTGAGGTAAGCGCGGAACATGTGGCGATTGTAGATGTACCGGATTCGTCGGCGTCCAATGGTCCCGTCGGACTTACGGACTGATTTTTTCTTGATATCCAGGAATCGGATGTGTGCGCGCTCCTGAATGTGGATCTGTCCGGATAGGTACTTATCATTCATTTGCACCGAATACTTTCTAGTGTTCAGTGTTTGCCCGGTGTGAAACTGCACATACTTGCGTATAGCTATGCCCTGATCTTTGCGTAGATCAGCAGATTCACGGATTAATATTCTGCGTAAAAATTCCTTTTTGACCAATTCCTCCATTGCGGAAATATTTTAAGCAAAGTACTTGGAGGCTTGATTTGTAGAAAGGACACAAAAAAACCCTGCCACTGGGTAGTAGCAGGATCTTGATTTTTGAGTGAGTCTTAATTTTTGAGGCTTACTAAAAGCCAATTGATAGCATTGAAACGCTCCCAATTTTGGTGTTATGAGGCAATTGAAAAAGTACATAAAACAAAATATAAAACAGCAGATGCCTTCTACTTTTATTATTGGCGTACCGATCTGGCCTGCACTTCCAATGGCTTCAATGGTGTTACCCTGCCGTTTCATATTCAAACCGTTATGCATCATTTAGTAGATCAACAATTTTATTCAATTGCTGACGAGTCAAAAGAGGGCAGTCTGCTACTAATTCCCAATTACCACTACTATTTAATTTTACAATTCCTTTAATTTGATTCGATATTTTATACATAACATTTTTGTTTAAAAACGCCACACAACACCACCTTTTAAGAATGGCTGAGGAGCGATGAATAAAAGAAGTATTTCGATACAGCGACCCCTACAAGCTGTCGGACTTTAGAAATCATTAATTTTTGAGGTTTGATTTTTTAGAATAGATGGCTTACACCCATTTCATTTAACTTAATTTTTCCGAGTGCCAGGTATAGTTTTTTCATATTTCTGGCTTGATGGCTAATTCCTAATTTTTTGGCTCGGGATTCACCCATTGAGATTAATTTATTGATCAATGGAAGATCCGGTTTTTTACCTCGTTTGATTAAGTGGTATTCGGTGTCGAGTTTCAAATAACAATAGGTAAAAATACTATTGCTGAATTGGTGATCGAATGCTACTTGCTCCAAATCATCAAAGCGCGCTAAATGATTTTTGATTTTGTCCATTAATGAGAGCTTGATTTTTCTACGTTGATTTTTCATGACTTGACTTGATTTTTATGTGATTGATTTATTGACTTAATTTTTATAGAAGCGGGAAATGATAAAATTTTCTAATGGTGACCTCCATTTAGTAGGCAAAGATCTAGATCCGTTTACAGCCTTAAGCAAGGTTCCTTCAGGCATTGCCAATATTTTCTCAATGGTATGTATAGAGAGAATATCTTTGTTTTCTTTGACTGTCTGCAGGATATCGGAATTTTTCATAATTTTGAAAGGATTTTTCGGGCGTGATTTCCCGATTTATTGACTTGATTGAGCCCGGGCGTGATTTCCCGGGCTTTTTTAATTCTTAATTTTTGAGCTGCAGATAAAATTAATAATAATTTTTGATTGCCTTAATTATCGGACAAATGGGAAGCTTGATTAATTTCCTGTTATACCTTCATTTCTCATTGGCTTGATTTTTTTCAGCACTTTAGCCATTGAATCAAATTGATTTTTAGCCAATTCATAGGTTTTAAAAATCGAGTTTGAGGAGAAATTAAACTCAGTACTATTTTGAATCACAAAGGAGATTCCGTTGGCATAAGGCTTGAAAAGTCTAATTAAATTCAAATTGGTACCGTCATTGAAATTAACAAATTCAACCAATGGACTTTGAAATGTGCGGGCAGGCAGGTTTTGATTTTTCATGGCTTGATTATTTTGATTTTTGAGACTTGATTAATTTTTAAGGTTCTTAATTTTTGACAGTTATTTATTTAGACACCGAAAAGATTCAGCACATTTTCAAGGCGTTGCGATTCGTCAAAAGTCAAATTATAATCCGATTCATAAGGCAATAAAATAGCTCTTAATAAGCCTATTTTTTCGGATCTAGTTAGGTGAAATCTATGGCCTTGAATCTCTGTTACTAGATCTTCGGTGTCCAATTTTTCCAAATTAAACTCAATCTCTAAATCTTCATTTTGGTTGATCAATTCGATTTTTTGAGACTGGCTTAATTTATTGAATTTTTCAATTTCGATTTTTACAAGTGTTGCGACCATGGTTTGATTGTTTTGATTTTTTAGACTTGATTAATTTTTTTGAGGTTCTTAATTTTTCAGTGATTTAGAATACTGCAGGTAATTTTCTGCAGCTTCATTCATTGATAAATGCCGGCCTTGATTGGTCCCAAATTTTTCATAAAAGAAAGTTGAAATTTTAGGATCTACGCCCTTAATAATACTTGATCTTGTAATAAAGTCTTCAGGGCTTTTTGAATCCCTGGCTATAGGCAGGAAGATTAAGTTAAGTTGGTTTTCAATTGATTTTTTCATGATTTCGATTTATTGACTTGATTAGACTCTATAGATATGTGATAGGATAAAACATGATTTTAGAATAATTTATTTGAATCAAATTGTTTTAAAGTTCCGTATCTGGCAAAGAATCTCTCTCCCTCTTGAATCCCACATAAATAAACCCCTTCTCCATTGTTATTATGACTGTATGGTTCCCCACATACAAATGACGTTCTTTGCAATCTCTTTGGGGGAACACATTCTAAAAAGTGCCAATATGAATCTTCGCACATTTCAGTTTTTGGATAGCCTTTTTCTTTTGCATGGCTTAACCCTGCTTTCCATCGATCGCCATTGTTATAGTCAATGAATGGAGTTTTTTTATTGTCGTGTCGGTGGAATTTTTCCAGCTTTTCGGCTTCCTGGGCTGCTTCTTTTTTTATTTTATAAGCTCGCTCCTCTTCTTCTGTTGCCAAAATAAACTTAGTCCCTGTGCTTAGTTCTGTGACTTCATCCCCTACTTTTTCAAAATCTCTTGAGCTGAAAAATTTATCTGTCAAATTATATAATTGACTAGATAGAGGTGTTTTACTTAATGGCTCTAATTTGATCATGGTATTTTAATTTATATTTTAACCTTAGACGGGCAAGTGTGCCCGTTTCGCTATCATTAGCTCATCAGTAAGGAATTTACTTTCTGTACTGCATCATAAATGAATCAACTTTCGATTTTGGGATATATAAACCACCTCCGACATGTACAACTTTTTCACCTTCATCTATTTCTTGCTTTATTTTATTATAGCCTTCTTTAAATTGGTCATTGTTGAAAGCAAAAAAACCTAAATGCTCCTCTACTATACCCCTTTTTTTAGAGCTTATTTTACTTTCTGCTTTTTCTTTTTTCTCAGCGTTTAAAAGTGCTATTTCTTCCTCATCCCCCCATAACCGAATAGCTGTATCTACTTTTTCAGTCAGGTCTTTTACTGCTTTATTTGCGTATTGCAGACTCATTGAATGGCTCCTTTTGGCTGGATCATTTTTTAATAATAAATGGTGATTTTTAGCTTTTTCAAGTTCAAATTCAAAGAAATTCAAACTTTCAGGCATTGATAAGTCAATTTTATTTGCCTTGTCTTTCCAGTATTCCGCCCTGTTTTCATAGTCTTTCGCTTTCTCACTCTCCGCAATACTTTTACCCATTCTCGCCCAGTTTCTTTCAATTAGTTTTCTGTGCCTTCTCTCGCTGTGATGTCCTATTTTAATTGGTTCACCTAGGCTTAAAAAATCCCTCCCCTCGTTTGATGCCTGGTAATAAGCAGAAGATCTTTTTTCAGCGTTGACTGCATATCCTTCTAATTTCTCCGCTTTCGCTTCCGCTCTAGTCTGCGAATTTGTGCCATCCGTCCTAGTTACTGAGTATAGAAAAAACCCGTCTTTTGTACTCCCTAGAAAGTTATGGATCACGTTCTCAATCTCTTTCCCGTACTTAGTTTCAATGATAATTAAATTTCCTTTTTCTTGCTTCTCGTCACATTTAGCAACAAAAACATTTGGACAAAATTTTGTGTAAGTATTCATTTTTTAGCTTGTTTAAGGTATAAACCAATTCTTTTATATAATTCTTTTGCTCTTTCTATTTCGGAAGCGTTTAAATGCTAACCGTTTAAAATATGTTCTATGATTTCCGCATCTTTCATATGATTACTATTTAGATTTTAAGTGAGAGAAAATTATTAATTAAACCCCTCCAAACATGGTAATATTAACCTGACACACTAGAAATCCAGTGTAGAATATAAGCCCTATAAAAGCAGTAAACGCAATAGCTTGCAATACTAAAAGAGTGTTTTTTAAGATAGTTTTCATAGCGTTGTGATTTTTGATTGATTGACTTGATTTATTTATTAATAACCTAAGAAGAAATAAATTTCTTCAATACTGTATTCAGTTACATCTATATAGGTAACCTGACCTACTATCATTTCATCAGCTAGCAGCCTGCCATTTTCCATCTTATAATTAACTGAGTGCTGAGCTAGTATTTTAATAAGTGTTTCCATGTTGTTTTGTGGTTTTGTTTGATTGGATATTCAAATGTAACACTTTTTTTATTATGTCCGATCTTTCGGACAAATTATTTTTCTTTTATTTTATAACTACCTCATTTTCAGCACTATTATTTTTATATGAAATCTTCACACCTGGCACCGGTCCCACTACTATCTATAAGTGTGGATCTGCACACATGCACACCTGGCGCCGGTCCCACTACTTTCTATAAGTATGGATCTGTACACACTCACAACTGGCACCAGTCCCACCACTATCTATAAGTGAGGATCTGTCCACACTCACACCTGGTACCGGTCCCACTACTATCTATAAGTATGGATCTGTCCACACTCACACCTGGCACTGGTCCACTACTATATATAAGTATGGATCTGTACACACTCACACCTGGCACCACTATTTTAACAACTAATTAATTATTCAGAATAATATTTTGTTGATTCACGAGTCGTACCAAATATTATTCTTCATTGTTAATAACTAATTATTTATCAGAATTAAATATATTATTATTTAAAATTCACAGAATTTTATTCTGAGTGTCCGATTTCGGTCATATGTCCGTTTTTGAACACTAGGCGTGCAATTGCAAATCCTGCGCAGGGCGGACGCGGGCAAAATCGAGCGCGGAGAAATGCGATTTTCAGCGAAAAACCTCTTTCCTGCTGTAAATCAGCTACTTAAATGGATTTTATGTAACCAAAACCATGAAATAATGGCTTTTTTTGGGTTTTTGTCGGTTGAAAAGGGAGGGAAAATCGATCAAAAACGGGCTAAAAAAGGGTGATAATTAAAAAAGTTGAGAGAGAAGGAAGAGAAGTCGGCGCACTGAAAAAGAGTCTTGGAAATAAAAAACCCTGCCTTTTCAAGCAGGGTTTGGGATCTCATCTATGGAGATAATTATAGTAATGGCTCCATGTATTCAGGGTAGAAAAACTTATTGCAAGTCTCACCATTCTCGGAGATAAACTCAGCAAGAGCATAAATTCGACCCTCTGGATCTTCGAATACCCACGTCATTAACGGCGTTTCTTCCTGCTCTTGTTCACTCAACGCTTCCCACGCTTCAAAATGCAAATCAAGAGCGGTCTTCAATTCGGAATACTCCGCCGCATATTGAGCGCAGGGATCTTCCTCCTCGCTACATCCGAACATTACACCAGAAAAGAGCAATGCCATCAAGGTAAACACATGTATTTTTTTCATAGTTATTTGAGTTTGAGAACAATGTAGGTTTTCAAACTAAGGTATGCAATACCAATTATCTGGTATAAACAAAAAATCCCTGATCCAGAAGACCAGGGATTGCTGATTAACAATAAACCCAATCCCGATAGCTATCGGGAAACCTTTTTCTCTTTAATCAAAACTCACTTTACCCTTGTCACAGGTAGCAATAGTCAGTCCAGTCTCTATATCTACCACCTTCAGAAAGGCTATTTTTGGTGATAATTTCTTTTCGATCCGGGCATACAGGTAGAAGTTGCTGACAATGGCTTTTCTCCTGGCCGGATCGGAAGTAAGCAAAGCCTGGTATAAATGAACCTCACTCTCAGACTTCCATACCACGGCTTTTGCGCTCATCAGTTGATTGATGCCGGAAACTACTGTGCGTGTGTGATTTAGCTTGTTTACTAATCCTTTCATGTGTCTAAGATAACTTTTTTAAGGTAAAAAAATCAGCTGCAGCTTCCCTTCTGCAGCTGAATGTCTATTAAAAAGTATTCACCACCTTATCTAAAATGTGAGTTGCATAAACCACCCGTTGAAGCCTCCCCAGATATTATATTCAGGCTCAATCACTATGGAATCTATATCCAGCTTCCACCAGAGGGAACAACCGTCTTCTTGGCTTTCCCTGATGTATTCCTTGATGGATACGATCTGATCCTGCATCCGTGCGTATTGGTCCCGCTCATCCTGATCGGTATAGTCCACGCCTGGCTTCTCTACCACCCAAATCATAATGGCGTGTTGCTCGTTTGGGGTGTCTGACTGACCGAGACCTCCATAGGTAGGAAGTGCTACGACAAAATTCATCCCTACAGCATCATGAAGTTTTCTGCTTACATGCTCATCATCTACCGCTTGGTAGTATTTTACCAGCTGCGGATGAGCTGCCATGATGGCGTTCATCTCCGCGTCAAGTACTGCGATTTTGATCATTTCTTTTTGGATTTAGCCTTTATCTTTCTGTTTTCCAGCTCCTTGTCGTACATATAAAGCAGTACATCGAACAACCCCGCCTGATCCGCCTGATCGGTATTTCCAAAGATTCCTTTCTCAGCGATGGCATAAAGTACGCCCGTCCAACCCGTGCCAGATCCTTCAGAACCACCGGAGAACAATATCCTGAAATCAACTTCAGAACCTCCAATCGTCAACTCGTTTTTCTGGATGAAATTCAGACAGAAGGTAAACCAAAGCAAGATCCCGTTTCGATGCGCTACCGATAGTTTGGTGGCGTGAATGGCGTTTTCGGTGATTCTAGCACGATAGAAAGGTTCGCGGGTTTTACCGTCCCAATCCAGCGATTTTCTCCTATTGGGAAGATCTTCCGGAGCGGGACGATAGAGGCATGCAATCATGCGCGAAAGCTTATTCTGATCCTTGGTAGCAAAGTATTCATTCATCTCCTCTACGGCCGCGCGAAACTCCCCAAACGTGAGATCTGTAAGCATGTCAGCACATCCGTAGAGTGTGGTTTTACCCGCTGTGAGCTCAGGAAAATGATTGGTAAGTGTATTGAAATTCACTTCCAGTTTACCCTCCTCGTTTTCCTTGAACAGGAAAGTGATCAATCGCTCAGCAAGCAGGAATATTTTCACATTCTTGTGCTTTACCAGATCCTTGCTATTGATCCGCTCCCAACGCTCAGTCTTCCAATCCCGCTGTATATCGAGTAGGAAATAGAGACATTTGAGTTTCGCTTCCAGTACCTCTATTACGCCCAGGGAAGCATGTACAGCCTGCTGAAGACAGAAGTCCACCTGCTCAGGAGTCATTTCATCCCAATGGTCAGGAACCTCTATTTTTATCTCCCGTTCGGGGATTTCAACGAGATTCATGTTCGCATGTATTTATTGCACTCCGAATTCTCCGGAAGCAAAGGATAGATCCCCGCCTCAGGATTGGCCGACTGAATTAATTTTTTCATATCATCAAGCATCACAGAGATATCACCCTCCATCATCACCTGATATCTTCTAATCACTTCATCGAGCGGCACCGCAGTAGCTCCACGGGAAGGAAGCATGGATTTAAAATGTTGCACTACGCTATCGGGCAAAAATTGGATGCTAAGCCGCTTGGAAGCTAGCACCATTACCTTCATAGGAATTATCTTCTGAAGCTGCAGGATCAGGGAATCATAGAATTCGTTCAGCTCCTCATCCATGCTAGGTAAACCACCCTCGGTACTAGATCCAAGACCTTCGGATTTCCAGTAAGCCAATAGCGGCTCATACAGCGACCCCAAAGCTTTGCGCATGAGAATGGTTTGCACTTCCTTATTGAATGGCAGGACAGTGAAGAAAAAGCGCTTGGACACATCGATAGGATAAGCGTCGTGAAACAGTTCCGTGCTATTGACAAAAAGTGAACGAAGGAGTAACCTGGAATTAGAATCCATCCACTCAGCAATGTTATTGGATTCCAGCCAATCGATCAGTAAATCAGCGGTACGATTGCCTAACCTAAGCTGTGCCTCGTCGTCGCGGTCTAGCATCCATTCCCAAGCCATTTTCTCGTTTTTCTCATCCACTTTTACCTTTCGGCCAGTGTCTTCGTGAGAAACGAGATTCAGTTGGTAATACTCATACGTAGCCTTATAAGCTATCGGCATCTGCATCAGCCTCACCAACTCATCATTTAGCGCTTCAGCCGCGCTAGGACTCTCCTTTTGATAGCTAGCGCTATTGTAGTGCGCGTTTGCACGATTGTAAACCGCCTGACCTACCAACTTGATCAACTCCTGCTCAGCAAGGGTGATTTGTGTAGCGATCTTGGAATAATCGTTGTTTTTGTAGAAGGAGGAGGTGAGAGCCCTGAGTTCTACTGCGCCGTTGGATGATTTGTTGAAGAGCATTTTTTGAGACGTTAGATATTAGACATTAGACATAAGAATCAAGACCTTGAGTTCTTCCACGGTTTAATCCAATAATTCCAAACACCCTGGGACCAAGAATAAGTATAGACTAAAGTCATAATCAGAATTCCCCATTGTTGGCTTTGAATTGTAGTCCAAATCCAAAAAGGCTGCCCACAAAGACCAAGAATATACCCCCATCTATTCCAAGGTTCTTTTCTACTTACAAACCAAATTGCAGAGGCTCCAAAGATCATTATTGCTATTTGTGATACCATTCTTGATACTTATGTCTTGATACTTACTACTTAAATCTATTTTTCCGCATCCGCAGTCTTCACTACCCTGTCGTCCGGAGCGACGTTTTCTTCTTTGGACACTGGGTTGTGATAGAATCCCATGCGTTTCTTTTTCTTAGGGAAATTCACCCGTATTGCGTCGTTGATGGCTTCGAATATTACTTCCTCTGGAATGGTAGTATCTGAAGCTAAGTATAGCTTTAGCGCGTAAAGCATCTGCGAACCACTGGACAGCTGTCCATTCACAATGATATTGGATAAGGAAGGGTGCAAACCCATGCCTGAGGTAGTAGCGGAATCCGCTTTCTCTGAGATCTTCAGTTGTGCCTCAATGAACTTATCGATCTTCTGATCGATTGGCTCTATTTTCCATTCCAGCTTATTCCCCAATTCATCCACAAAATCCACCGTCTCAATGAATTTACCGGCGTTTCGCTGACCTGTAAGCGTAGAGGCTATTTTTGCGAAGAGCTGATCTTTGATCTTCTCCAATTCCTGATCTACCTGAGGTTCCGACTTCTCCGGATACATCTCCCGAAGCTTGTTTCGCTTGCTTTCCCAGTAGATATCAGGCGAGTGAATATGAAAGGCTGAAGTGATGCCGTTTTCGGATAGGTAACGAAGTACTTCCGGGATGTCGCTGGATCGGATGATCCAGTTTAGCGAACCGTAGTAACTCGGAACGGAATAGAAATTTCGACCAAAGGAATAGCGGTTGTGGTAGCCTACCGAAATGCCGTATTTGAATGGATCGTAGGGATCATAAACCGGATAAGGTTTAGGGTCCTGAGTCAGGCAATTATTTTCAAAATCACCCTCGTAGATCGTTTTTACAAATTCCAAACGCTTAGGCGCGCGATCATCCGGCCAGCCTAATCGGGCATCTGTGGAAGGAATCACCTGCAGGCGATTGATTCTACCCTCTCCACCGATGCGAGGCGCACGGTTGCGGTAGCGCTTCACAAATACCCCTTGCATGTACTTGAATTCCACCATAGCCATGTCTATGAATCGCTTATAGTTCCAGGAATCCAACCAAGCTTGTATCTCAGGATCTTCACCGTACTCGCGTACCATGAAGCCATCGACAAACTTCAAATCATACAGCTGGGCACCATCACCATAGAGCAAACCCATCTCCCGCGCGAGAATACCCGGCGCGAGGTTGTTTTTGTCCATGATATCACGGATCATCACCGGCAGATCGTTGTTTTTGCCGTAAGGCACTACACGAACGCCGTTCTGATAAGCGGGATCAGATTCCCAATCTACATTTCCGGATAGCTGAGTCCACTTGTCAAAAGCGCCAACTGCAGCACCGCCCATGATGTAGGCATCTGCGTCAACATGGAGAATTCGGGTGTCTTTTACTTTGGTGATCGTCTCGCTCATGATAGTAGTAGGCTTTGATTGTTGAAAGTCATGAGCAGCGGTTGGTAAAACCTGCGATGTTCCATGATATCGAGATCGATGTACTCTTCTATCATTTCATCATTGAGGTAGTCGGCTTCCTTGGCTCTGTTTTTCAGACGGGCATTCTGAACTTCGATAATGCCATCTGTGGTGCCTCTGGATTCCGACCAAGACATGAACGTGAAGGAAAATGATTTGCCTTGTTTGGAAAGTTCCCGCATCTGATCGATTGCCTTATATACAGTGAGCTGGCTCATGGTACTAAGATCGGAGGAGGGGTGATCAGGAGAAAGGACAGGAAGGGAGTCGCAGTGATCAGTCGCAGTGGTCAGTTGTCAGTAAAAAAATAAGTCCGGCTGTGAGACCAACCGGACTTTAAACCTGGATTCATTTTCCAAAAAGGAAATCTAGGCCCTTGCAAGACTTAAATATAACTATTTCGATTCAAAAACCTCTTTTTTAAGCTTATCCATAAGAAGTTTTCCTTTCACCTGATCAATATTCGGTAGTGTGATCGGATTGGTATAATGATCCAAAATCAACCGATCTAAAGAACCCTCTTCAGGTATGGGGAATGATCCGATTTTAATGCGCTTTCTCATGGTTTTGCCATTGGATGGCCTTTTTTAAGTTGACCCACATATTCCATGTAGCCTTTTTTGTACGCTTCATCACATTTCTTAAACTGATCTAAAGTCATATATATTTTAGGAGACCGATCTTCTCCTTTCTCAGGCTTAATAGAAATTCCTTTTTCAATGCGCTTTCTCATTGGCTATATATTTAACCGATTCATGAACCCTAAAACAGTGATTAGCCTTGTAATATTGCTCCAAAGAATTTAACACAATGGATTGTCTTTCTACCCTAGATAAATCCTCTAGATACATATTCATACAGAATATCTGCAAATCATCCAAAAGGGATTCTATTTCCAAATTTTCCTTTTTAAGAAAAGAAACAAAACGCATGTATTTATCAGGAAGAAAAAAAGTATTCTATCATAAAACCGAGAGTGAATACCTGATTCCGAAAGGTAAGAAATCGCTTTATTTCGTTTTGCACGAAGAACATTAGCCTTATATTGATCGATCTCATTTTTATGCTTTCTCATCATTTATTCATTTTCTGTAAAAAAAGAAGCTGAGCTAAATTCAGTAAGTAACTGCACAGACGGCGGATTCTCCCGTAAATACTTAGCGATTACAGCAGCTTCATCATGGAAAATATGAACACGATTAGCAGGATTCTCTACATTGCCCTGGGCAGTCGAATTGGCATCGCTGACCAGATTTGTAACATACTCCTCGTCCTGTGGATAGTATAGTTTTCGGAAGCCCTGAAGATTCCCTAAATGAGGGAAATCCGATTTCACTATCTTTTCTGATTGCTTTTTCTGGTGTGACATGATTGATTGACTTTTTCATATGGTGTCCATTGTAATAGAATCGAAATTTACCTTTGGTACATTCTCAAAATCAACCCTATAAGAAATTTTACTTTCACATTTTTCTACGGTGTACTCCCGATCCTCCTCTGTAATCATAGAAAACAAAAAAACCTGATCAGGCATAATGAAAAAAGAGTAAACATTAGTACCCACCGTATTGATTCGAAGTACTTTATCCTTTATAAATTTTTCCATCTCTGAATCTGAATGGAATACGTGCCCTTTCCGGGCAAGAGAATAAGTAAAAGCAGATTGGTATAATTTCACAACCTCCCACCTCAGTTTTTCCAATAATTGAGGTAACAAAGGTTTTTCAGCATCCATTAGCTTTGCCAACTCTACCCAAGTACTCTTCTCAGAATAATTTTTAACAAAATCCTCATCATCCATAATCAAACCATCCATAGAAAGACCTTTGAGCAAACCCTTATTAACATAAGGCTCTAGCACTAGTTTACCGTCCTTTATTCCGCTGTGTCTTGCCATGATTCTAATATACAAACTTTTGGAATAACTAGGCTTCGACTTCGCTCAGCCTGACACATCCGACACCGGACATCCGACACCGGACATCCATCACCTCACAGAAGTATTACCCACTTCCTTATTTAGCTGACCGCGAACGAGGCGGCGCCAGGCGGTACGCATCATGAGGTACTTGAAGGAATCCGATGGATTGGTGGATTCGAGTGGGAGTCGATGGGTAGGCAGGGATTCGGATTTTTTGTTCTTTAGCACCATCTTCTTACCTCCCCGTTCTTTTATATCAGCTTTGGCGAGCTTCAGAGATTCACGCAGTGGTTTGCATCGGAAGAAGTCTATCAGCACGTTTGGCAGCTTTTTATTACCCCCTGAGAAGAGCTCCATCATGAAGTTATATTCATGATGCTGACCGATATTCCCCTGCCCTACGGACATGAGTAATACTTTCCAGCCGGTAGGTTTGCCGTCGGCATCCTTTTCCAGTGCATTCTTCAGCTGAGTGGCATAATCCTGCCCTGCCTTTGCCAGGTTGTTTCCAGCACGATCGTAATACATGTGGATCACGCGCTCTTTGTGAGGCTTATAGAAAAGCAGGAATTTGTCTGCCAGATCCCTGATCCACTCAGGCGATAACGTGTAAATGAAGTTTTGAACGCGGTAATGATTTTCCACCGGTTGCGCCAGTGTCATAGACATCATGTTACCAAAGTCCAAGCCCATATCTATCGAGCGATCCAATCGGTGATACTTCATAATCCGGCAATCCTCCTCATCCAATAAGCCAAAGCGCTGCGACCAAACCGGATGCGCTCCATCCATGTAGAAGTGGCGCTCTCCGAGATTGGCATAGAACATTTCCCCTTGCTCGGGAGTAGGTTTCAGTGATAGCACGGTAGTCTTCGCATCGATAAAATCATCCGTGAAGGCATCGGAAAACCAATCCTGAGTCAGGATATCGACATTGACATAAGAACTAGCGATGTAGAAAAGCGTCTCAGCTTCCTTAACCAGTCGCGTAGTGGTCCAGCGCTCTACCCATCGTTGCCACACACGTTTCTTGGAAATGATCTTTTCGGTATCTCTTTCCTCACAGGCCGCGACGTATTCACCAAGGGATTCATTTACCACAAAAGCAGCTCTCAGCACACGCATAAGCGCGGAAGTGTTCATTTTCTCAGCCTGCTTCAATACCCAGTCATATTCCCCGATGTTGTCAGGATTTGGCATATCTGTGGTGAATGTTCTCCCGCGGTAGAATACAGAGTTACCGTATTTCACCCGCATACCTCTGACAGCTTTCAGGAGGTTTAGGATACGGTTTTCACGAAAGTACTTTACTTCATCCCCAAACACATGGACGTAGTTACCACCAGCAAGAGACGCAGGACGATCCAAGGAACCGAAGGTGATGTTAAATCCAGTAAAGAAGATGAATGTATGCTGATAGGTACTGAGCTTGTTATACGGCTTCCAAAAGTGCTCTTTGATATCAGGCGGAAGATCGGGAGTTTCTGCTTTGGTAAATTCAGGCGGTCTTTTTCCTTTGACGTAGTGAGTGCCTTCCAGGAATCCTTTGGCTTTCAAACCCTCTTCTACGGTACGAAGTACGTTTTTCTGCAAGTTGGCATAGGTATCAGCCACCCAAACGACCGGAGCGCCTGGCATATCGTACACCATCTCGATCAATCGCTCTACCTGGATATCCGTAGTCTTGGAAGACCCACGACCAGCAACCATGATGAGGTTTTTTGGCAGGATCATCATGCAAAGCTGCGAGAGCCAGTTAGCGAATACTGTCTCTACGTTTTTAGACTCAAGATTTACTGTCTTCCTCCAACTCATGTAGTCGCTCCTCTAGGTTTATGTTTTCGATCAATGCTTCGGTGCGAAGTCTGACTTTTTCACGCTCAGGCACATCGAGCTTTTCGATTTGCTGGGCAAGGGAATTTCGATTGATTTCAGGAAGTCCTACATGGATTGTCTGCAGGGAATAGTGGCGTATTGGCTTCGCAAAACCTGAAGCGTCCGGTATCTCCGGATCATCTTTATCCAGTCCGCGAAGTTTGGCGGCCGCTACCTGCATTTTGGTATATATCTCCCATTCCTGAGCGGTTACTGCGTTTGCATGGACTACAAGCGCGGCATCATCTATTCGCTCAGCGTAGAGATTCCTGAGCGCTTTGTTTTCCACCTTTCTGTCTGTGTAGAAAAGCGTAATTGCCTCATCCACGAGATCGGAAGCCCGTTTCATTTTCAAACCGAAAGGAGGTTTGTTCAGAAAGGCTACGGTATTTCTTCGGCCGTATTTCCGATACATGGAATTGATGATCATCAGTGAATCCAGGTAATGCTGCTCCTCATTATTCAAGGGAATAGAAGATCCTGACTGAATGTAATCCTGAAGTGCGTTAAGGGCAGTTTGGGAAGTGAACCCGCCGAAAATATCCAGTTTGGATATCTGCCAACCACGATCACGACGGATATTACTAAGCTGCTTCGAGTGCTCAACTTCACCACTGGAAGCCTTTCGCATCATAGCCAGTTCCTCATCGATAGCCGCGGTGATCCTGCCGCGCTCGATGTAGTAGTTGATCTTGGATTCTACGTCATTGGCTGCCTGAGCAAAATAAACCGGATCTACATCAAAGTAGAGTGCCATTTGCTTTAAAGGCGTACCAATAGCGGCCAGCTCCTGCAGTTTCTCTATACGTTCCTCATCTAAGGGAAATGAAAGTTCCATATTCGGTTATCAGTTGGCAGTTGTCAGGATTTCGATAATTGAATTTATGAAGTGTGTCTAAGCTCAGGAAGGACTTAGTAGTGATCAGTCGCAGTGATCAGTAGCGTCATTGCGAGGCGGAACGACGAAGCAATCTGCTTAAACAGGAGATTGCTTCGTGCCTCGCAATGACGTTTCAACTACTATACTGCCGAATGATTAATTGCAGTTCGGCGAGCTGCATTTGTTTGAATCTCAGGCGTTGCTCTCTACTTGTGCGGAGATGTGGCTGGGCTTTGGATTTGATCTGATCCTGAATCCTCCAAATGTTGTGTTCCAGTTTGATCCTCAGATTGACCAGCTCGATAGGATTCAGTTTTCGGAGCTTCCGTATCTCATCAGCCCACTTGAATATCAGGTGCTTTCCAAGTACAGTTTTATGCTCGCGGTAGTACCTGAATTCCTTAATGATGGCGCGGTTTTCCAGGTAGTTTGCCATCAGGTCCCGAGCTACGGACTGCATTTCTTTTTTGGTGCCGCAGTGGAAAAGCATGGCATGCGCAGCGCAATAGCGATGGTAAGCTGAGATCTTATCTGAAGCTAGGATTTTCAGTTCTGCAGGGCAATCGGGATCAGAAAGAAAAGGCCAGTTTGACCGGAACTTGGGAGCTTCTATAAGCTTGGATGGATCTACCTCAGCGATCCTACCCAGCTCCTGAATCAGGAATGGATAGCATAGCTCGGGATTTGATTCCAGTAAAACCAAGAAAGGGTGATTGTCCCGTGTGCATAACGCAAAAAGTCGGGAACCTTCTATCAAGGAAGCTCCCGACTTCAACCAGTCTATTATTTCTAATCTCATTTGTATTGTCCGATGTCCGATGCCGGGTGACGGGTGTTATTTTTCAAATGCCGATTTCTTTGGGAAAAACTTAACCAGGTACGGCTCTACATGAGGCCAACCGAAATTATTCACATTGACAAACTGCCTGTCGTGCATCACTTTGCGAAGTGCTGCAGGATCTGGGTTTGGCTTCCACACAGAAATCATAATCGATCCCCTGATATCATTCTGCACCACAATAGGGCGAGCATCCGGGAAATGATGGTTGAAATACAGCGTGCTGATCATGTGTCCGTTTTTCAAACACTGATAGTGTGCGAGTACTTCCGCTAATTTTTCTTTTTCCAATACTACCGGAAGATGGGTAGCGTAATCTTTTGGCTGAGTGATACCTTCAGCTTTGAGCGCCGCTATCGTTCGGATAGAATTTTCCCGGTAGGTAGTAGATTCCTTGCCTTTTTCACGAAGAGGACCGGTGATTTTTTTGGTGAGTAGATCTTCCATCCCAATCGGAGCAACTGGGAAAATATCGTCATTGGATAGTATAAATCTATCCGGGACCAATCCAGAAGCCACAACGGCCGCCAACTTGCTAGCTACATCGACTTGCGGATTGTCTGACTCAGCTCTATGGGGAATATGCCCTATTACACCGTTTAGCTCAGGAAGCATATCACCTACGATCACAATATCTGTGAGTTCGCTGAAATTCTTTTCCCAGGCACGAATAGCAAGGAGCAGTTCTTTTCCTGCAGCTTTGGAATGTAGGTAAGGAATCACGAGTACCACCGGTTCTTTGACCGCCGGTTGCGGTTCGTTTTTCTTCACCAGGTCTTCCTGAAGCGTTGCGATTTTGGCTTCCAGTTTTTCGATTTTCAGCTTATCAGCCGATTTCTTTGGAGCCTTTTTGGTTGTAGAAGGAGTGGTTCCAGCTACTGCCGGAACCACTGTTTTTTTAACTGTCATAAGCCCCCAGTTATAATCCACCGCCTACAGAAGACCCTGCTTCAGCATCGTCATAGACGGTTGGCTTAGTTCCTCTGTAATGGATCATTTTATACTCAGTACCTTGACCCTGTGCAAAAGTGAGATCACTTTTGATACCCTCAGAGCTGTCCTGACCTTCTACTGCCATGTACATAGGGTTACATGGAGTTCCTTGCAGTCTGGCGCCATTGCTGTTGCCACACTGATAGCTTAGGATTAAGAATCCTTCGTTCAGTCCACCTTCCAGGAAGGCAGCAAAGAATTCATCATCACCTGGGCGAGTCGCTGTGAAATTGGAGATCCATGAAGCCATCTCATCGGAAGCCTCTCCCGTAGAAGAGTCAAATCGATTGATAGATTTAGGATTCAAGTAGACAGCATAGCCCTTTTTCCCTTCCTTCAGAGTCAGATCAGTAGTACTGACTACGCCGTCTTTGGTTGGCATAGTCAATACATCTGACGCTAGGATGAAGATTACATTTGGCTCCTTTGGTTTAGAAGCTCCGGCACCTGTAGAGATCTTAGGTACCGATACATTTACAATTCCCATAGTCGCTTAGGTTTATAGACCTCCGAAGTCCTCGGAACCCTCTTCCATTACATATTTATTGTAATCCGTAGCAGCTCCCCACTTCGCAGTGACAGCTCCATTAGGATTGTAACCCTCAGGTACGTATGCGAATACCGCATCACCGATGGCGAAACCTACACCTAGCCAGAATTCTCCGAATAGTTTCACCACATAATCCGCTTTCTGAACATCGTTGATGATGTTAGGAACCTCATTCTTATGTCTCAACTTGATGAAGTTTTCCTTCGGAGTAGAGAATAAGATCGGAGACTTGTACATACCGGCAAGCGGAACAAGCGTATTCATAGAGTAGTCAATGACATCCTCACCAAAAGAAGTTTTCTCAGTACCTGAACCAGCACCCCAAATTTTCTTATAAGCTCTCTTGTAGCGTTTGTACACGTCAAGGGAACAGAAAACAGGCATCATATCAGTCTGATACAGCGGATTGATCCAATCCACAAAGGCATTGATGAAATCCAATACCTGCTGATCAGTGGCAGTTTTCCAGTTGATCGTCTGAGTGAAATAGTTGATATACGTATCATTAGCTCCACCGGCAAGTGCCTTGCTATCTACCAGGATTGTTTCAAAACCATCCATAGACTCCTCAGGCTTAGTACCTGGATCGTTAGCAGTGACATCGCCCCATGCTTTCTCCACATACTTTCCTTTGAAGACCATACGCATCTCCAAATCCTGAAGCATACGCGGCTTCACCAATACTTCGGTGATGTACTTAGTGATCGGCATCTGATCAGGAGCTAAACCCTCATCATACAGGTAGAACAAGTAAGAATCCAATACCTCTACCGGCTTAATCGGTACGTTGATCTTATGTCTCTTATTCTTGATCACCAACGGACGGAATTTACCTTTTCCGAGTGGAGTCCACTCAGGAGTAAATTGCTGTACTACTGAAGTAATCAATGCTTCGGTAGCTCTCCATTCGGTCACAGCCAGCACGGTAGTCATGTACTTCGCAGAAGTGAATCCTGCCAAGATCTGACGAACGATGTCCAGGTTACGCTGATTGTTCAGGTAGGTCCCGAATTCAGCTCTCAAATCAGCTACATCGATGGTAGTGGCATTGTAAGCAGCGGAGTTCACCCCTGTTTTCAAGAACTCACCTACTTTCGCGTAGTGATTTTTTCTCATGTCCACCCGCATTACGGAAGGCACATTTGCTTTGCGTGTGATGTTTTTATCCATCTCCGGGATAGCTTCCGGCTCATCCGAGTTCATCAGCTGAGTTACCGTTGCCTCCAAACCACCATTCTTAGCGACTAGTGCATCAATCTTCGCCTGCATTGCAGCCTGATTGGCGTTCATCTGAGTGGTGATACCTTGGACTAAAGCTGCCGTAACATCTTCATCCGTTCCTTCCTCTTCTCCTTTGGCTAGATAGGCTTCGAGTTTCGTTACCATTTCCGCGCTAAAAGAAGCCGTGAGTTTTGCTTTCTGATCTTCAGTAAGTACTGATTTACCATCTTTGGTCTCGAATTCCTTTTTACCAAGAATTGAAAGAAAGACGGATAGCCATTTTTTCATTGCTTTAAAATTTATAGTTGTTTTGCGTGAGACATGCCTAGCGCGAGGTTAATCGCGGTTCTGTTATCGCCCAGGTGATCGATCAGCCCTGTTTTGAGAGCTGCTTCCCCGAAAAATGTTTTGCCGGAGAGCATACCAGGAGTGGATTCATCGAGCTTTCCAGCACGATTGCGTCTGACAGTATTTTGAAACGCTACTGCCAGTGGGTCCAAGTCTTCCTCTTTGATCATATCATACTTGCCTTCCAGCGCGAGGCGGAAGGATTCGTTTTTACCGGAAGAGTGATTGGAATAAATGGAGTGAAGGGTAATCCCTTTTTCCTCGTAGTACTTAGTAGCGTCCATGAACGACATCATGACTCCTATAGAGCCTACTTCTGAGGAAATGGAATTGTCCGCTACGATGGCATTGCACTCAGAGGCTACCCAGTAAGCAGCCGAACAAGCCATATCTACCGAAGCGACTATTGGTTTGCCTGCCGATTTGGCAGCATCGATCGCATGGACCATTGGAGCTACAGCATCTACCGCTCCACCACCTGAATCAATGTCCAGGACGATAGCACCGATATTCTTATGGTTGACTGCATCCATCACCATTGCGGCGAGGTCATTGGTACCGTAGTCACACCAGGTACCGTATTTCATCATAGAGCCTTTGAGCGGGATAATCGCTACAGATCCTGAAGGAGCGTCGTCGTAGATGGAAGAAGTAGTTTCCATGTCTTCATCTTCGTCGTCTTCGTCCAGGTAGAATGATTTTCTCTGAAAAAGTCCATTGTCCAGAAGTGAAACTCTAGTCAGCTCAATGCGTCGCTTTTCGGCAGTAGTGCCGTTTTTGGCTAGAATAAGATCCGTAGCCTGCCCAGTGAGAGCAATAGCAAGATCAGGACGCATGAAGTATTTACCTCGTGCGATCTGACTGACTAATAAGTATTGCCAATTGGCAGCTAGTTTTATCATTGTGGCTCAGTAGTTTGCCTCAATACAATGATAAGGAGGCACTACTGCCACAGAAAGGACTCTAAAACAAGCTACAAGCCTCCATAGGATGAACCCGGATCGGAGCTACCGGCTATAGAATCCGCGCGGAATGGATAGTGCCAGCTGCTGTGTGCAAATGAAAAAGTCTTGGATCGGAGGTTGTGCTGCTCCCGGAGCTTTACAGGGAAGTCCATGGAGCCGATCAGCATGGGATCAGTTCCATCTGAAAAAGTGATACGGACCAGACATAATTCTTTGACGCCAAAAGGAGTACGCAAGCCCACCGAGAAGTCTGTATCGTAGCGATCACCGGCAGCGCCGTTGCTTTGCTCTATAGTCATATTGGCATTGGGTACCATGGGAACCAATTGCCAGGTAGCATCTACCAACGCCTTACCTGTAGGTGTCTCGTAAAACTCCGAAACTGCAGATCTTACTGCCACTTCCACTTTACATATATTGTTGATTCTCCGGATCATATTACGCTTGTTTTGGGTAAAAACGCCTAAACATTTATAGGTTAATTTATAAGGTATTTTTCAGGCTCAAACTCTATCCGTTGGTTCCTGTTGTACGCCCGGCATCGAAGCTCCTCGACTTTCTCCCCGAGTAGAATAAGCGCCTGCCGGTACTCCCGTTTTTTGAGTGTTTCATTATCACTCATCAATAAGGTAAGCTTCCTTGAAAAAATGAAGGACTCAATAATCAGCTTCTGCTGATATCCTTTAGCTAGACCTCTGAGGTAGTAGCGATCAAAGTCCAGATTGAAATAGACTTCAAGCATGTCATTGATTCGGATAATGGATTCGGAATCGAAATAGAGATATCGATGAGGTGCAAGGTTGAGGGATTTGGTGACGGGAAGATGGAGAGTGAATTTGTTTTCTTCCGTATCTTCAGGCACAGGTACTTCGCTGTACTTTACCAGGGCACAAATGAACTTGCCAAGATCTGTAGTTCTGGACACCATGTGTATGTCGGATTCATCTGCCGGGAAAAGGAATTTGAAATACTCTCGATACAATGGTTTTTTGATCAAAAGAGAGATTTGCATGGGCTGTTTTTCTTAAAAATAAGTAGTTCCTCTGACTACTGCAATACTACGGCGCAACTACGGCGCAATTCTATCCTACAAGCTGAGGCTGAAAAAATCTGTATTTTTTTGTATTTCCGTAACGGCGTAACTTTGTGTATTTATCTATTTTATAATCAATGATTTAGAAAGTTACAGATCAGTTTTTAGGATTGTATCTGAGGTTACAGAATTTTGTAACCGGAATCGTTGATGAAAATTGGTTACAAAAATTTTGTAACCGGGCTATTTTTGGTACAAAAAAAAATCTGAGTTTGTAACCGCGTAACTCGCTGATTTCTTGGGGTATTATAGTAGTATTCTATTTTTTTTATACAGAGTTACAATTTTTTGTCTAAAAATAAATAGAGGGGAAGGAGTAAAAAAGCCGAAGTAACCGGAAAGCAGCGAAAAGCGGCATCCCGACCCGCGAAAAGCGGGATCGTGATAGGATTGTAACTCAGTACGATGGGAAGGGGTGGAGATGCCTGGTGACGGATGTCAGGTGCCCGATGTAGGCGCTGAGAATTGCGTATATGAAAAAAGCCTGCACGTTGGGACGTACAGGCTCGGGATTTTCTCTTTAGTATCAAGAGTCAAGACACAAGAATCAAGACTTAGAACGGTGAATCATGTGGTTAGTAGAGCGGTAGTTCAATACACTGACCGCTGATACCCCAGTCTTCTTGATATTCAGAAGCATCCTCCAATGAATCGAAAATCATCAAAGCACCATCGATATCAATAACCGCAATGTCTTCTACATCTGTTATTGGGTTTTTAGAAACGAGTATGTTCGGATCTAGCATTTTAAGAATTATCCATTTTTCCATTTTGTTACACGGTTACAGGTTATACAATTAGTTAGGGGTTTGGGGAGGTGGCTGATTTTTTTAGGATCACTTTATGCCAATGCCTAGCAAAATCCTTGATGATATCCACTGGCATTTTACTCCCTGGTTCAATGCGCTCATACCATCTGACTGCCTCTTCATCCAAGTGCTTTTCATAGTCGTATGGTGCTGAATCGGTTTTCCCTATTGGTGTCCATCTCTTAGGATCTTCATAGGTTGGAAATGGAAACGAAGGATTCTCGGAATGCACATCAATGAAACGAATGATTTCATGCGCCTCTTCTTTCTGTTTTTCTATAAGCATATCCCAATCTTTCAATCCTGAATTGATCCAATCCAGATAAATCCTTACTGGTTTAGTCTCAAACATATATTCGATATGTATCAGGTTGCACACATCGTCATCATCTGAAAGTCTACCAGCCCAATCTTGAAGGATTTGTATGCTTTTGATAAACTTGGTCTCGATCAGTTTACCGAGTATAAATACTTTCATGATATCGGTTCGTTTGTGGTTAATTCCAGGCTGTCTATTGCGGTGGTGATGAAAATAGAGTGATACCATGTTTTATGTTCGTCGTGATTGGGAATGTAGCTATCCGGAAGGAGCTGCATCGCTACATCGAAGTCGCGGGTGCCGGTGATGATGCGGCCGTTAAAGTTGGTCTGCATCTGCTGGATCTCATCTCTACTATCGATCAGCAATCCGCCCCAGTACTGGCCTGAGATCAAAACCTGCATGCCTAGCGCGTACATTTCGAGTGCGCACCTGCCTACACCTATCCCGTAGCGATACTGCGCCAGAAGCTCCCAAATCTGCTGCTGAGTCATTACCTCGCTACTGCCGTTCAGCCTGGATCTACTGATTACATCGAGTAGTATTCCGCGCTTGCTTAGTTCGGATTTGAGGCGTAGGAATTCGCGGGACTTTTCCTTGTAGAGATTACCGAAGTAGATCATGCTTGACTGGATTCGTATGGAAGGAATCTCGATGGATTGGAGCGCTTCACGGTCAATCTGCATCGGTAGGTACACGGCCATAAGTCGGATATCATTCTTTTCAGCCCATGAGTTGATCAGCTGGGAATAGTTCCTATAGGCTGTGATCAGCACGAGACGAGTACCGGGATGCTTACCAGGCATGAGTTCCCAAATCCGCTGAATGTAGCCTAATGCTGCCTCGTATGGATAGGTATGGAGGTACTGGATTGCGATGTCTGTTTTGGTGAAGTTGATATCCTGCAGGCGGATATCCTGCAGTAGTGGACAGGTGGATATCAGGATGTTTTCAGATACCGGATATTCCTTTTCGAGGGAAGTAAGGAGTGCGGGAATGGATTTTTTCAGGAGGTCAGTCGAATAAGTAGCTGCTCCGTTTTCCTGGCGCTTTCTAGCTTGCCAAGGATGGTAGGTGTGAGTGAAGAGTTGGATCATTTGAGTTGTCTGTTAGTTATTTTCTTGGTTGCTCTTCGATTAGATCGATTCCGTCCTCAAGATTAACATGGATAATAACCGGCTGTAATGGCTGATTGAAAGTCAACTGTTGCAGATAAATTCTCTTTGTCTTGGTTACGTCTTCTATTTCTTGGTCTGATAATTCCCAGCAGGTTATCACCTCACCATCCGGCATTTTGAGCGCTGGAAGAGGCTGATATTCTGGCTGATCTTTAGCAAACACTACATTTTGACCTTTAAAACTTACTGGCTTCATATCAATTGTTGTTAGGTGTCATATAATCGGTCCCCTCTTCCCATCTCTGAAGTAATTCCTTCAGCGCTTTGATCATATCCTTACGCTGGCCATTGCTGATATAGTTGACAAGCTCATGCCCTTTCCCATTTAGAGGGAAAGTGATCAGAGCGAAGCCTAATCCAGGGATCAATGAGCCAATGATCTTAGCCATTTTTCTCATTTCTTCGCCATCGAGTTGTTTAGGCATGGGAAACCTCCTCTCCTTCAAATGCACAAGCTGAGCATAGTGTGTGCTCTGGATTTACCCAGTGGCAAGGCTGCCCAGTTTTTTCAATGCACTGCCGGCAGTTGGTGTCTGTACACTTGCACAATGCACATGCTCCGCTAATCTGACCTGGGTGACGGATTGACATGATCACGTAGCCTGGCTTTAATCCTTCATGCTCCCGAAGTACATGCGTAACTACCCTGATCATGGCAGCACCGGAGTATTTTGCTGTTTCAGGATCGTATTCCTGAAGGATCAGAATATCTTCCTTTTTGAAGCCCCGATCATCGATCCGTATATCCTGTTTTTTCTTTTCGCTATACACATCGCCGTAATGCTCTGGCCATGTTTTTAATCTGTGGATTTTCATATCTGTACTATTTAAGCTCCAAAAAACGTTTCGTAATAACCGTCCGGAACGGGTGTTCCTTCCTCTTCACAAAAGGCTATGAAGTCCGCTACTACCTCGGTACGGATGTCGGCTTCCACCTCTTGAATAGTCTCCTCGGGAATGAGACCGATCAGGAAATCCGCTTGGGACTCTGCGCATTCGACTGTGTTTTCTATCTCCCCAAATTCTTCAGGGTTTTCGAGCATTTCTTTATTGTACTTCTGGAAAGCTTCAACCAGGTGTTTTCTTTCAAATGTGATTTTCATGATTATCTAATTATAGTGATGTAAATGATTTCTCCTGTGGCGGCCAGACGATGCGTTTCGATCTGGCCGCGGTAGCAGTCGGTAAGTTCGATGAGGTAAGGACTAGCTGCGTCTGAGCTGGCTTCGGATCTCTTCGGACTTGGTTTTTGGTTTTGCTTTTTTGGCATATTTCGATTTGGGAGCGATGAAGTATTTGCCACCATACTGCCTGATGGCTGTCTTGAGATCGTTAGGCTCTACCGGCTGGCCGGCTTTCATGGTGAGATAGATTTCATACACCAGGGAAGGAGCTGCATTGAGCTCTTCAGGCGTGAGTTCTTTCATCCGATAGCCGGTACTGACGATCTTAGGCTGATCATCTGCTTTAGCTTTTTTACTTTTTTCTTTGCGTTTGACGGGCTGGATTGTTGATTTTTTCATGCTAGTAGTGGGATTATGGATTGTTCAGAGTAGATCTCACCAACTCCGAATTTCCGATTCATTCGCTTGGTTCGACGGTTACGTTTTCGCTGTGCTTTTCGGCCTCCGAATTTGGGGCCTTCTTCAGCTATCAGGCTGAGATTTCTCCCGCTGGTCGAAATGACTTTCCCTATAGAAGAAATGCTCCGGGATGCCTCGGTAGTCGCGGGACTTGCGAGGCTGGCTGTGATCGGGAGGAAGAGGAGCGCGAGGATTAGGATTAGATTTTTCATTGTCTTTTTTGGATTGGTTGAGTAAAATGATAAATACTAGTGCATCTGCTACCAGTAGAAGTATGACCACGACTAGATGCACGGGCTCTACCTCGTAGGGAATAGGTGGAATACTCATGGCTTTATAGGTTGGTACTTGGATGGATCAGGGTAAGTATCTCCCTTCCGGAACCTGTGTCTCGGACAGTAAAACCAGTTGGAAGATTGAGACCCTTTGTCTTTGTTGATCACCTCGAAGGCGACTAAAACCCCATCTCCATCGATGGAAATGACAGTACCGAAAGCTTCGGATATAGGCGGCTCAGCTGCGGACTTCATCGCTTCACACCCTGAGAATAACCACATACAAAGCGCGAGAATAACAACCACCACAGCGAAGATCTTCAGTGAATTGAAGCATCCTTTCCGAAGGTTTTTGACACTCTGGTTGTATTCGTCCCGCTCGGATTGGTCGTGATCGTAGTGCATTTCAGACATAGGACACCTCCTTCCAGCAAAGTATTTGTCCGTCGAATGGTTTCCCGTCTGACCATTTAAACCAGGCTAAAAGATCATGGTATTCTAGACCGTCGTTTTCAGCGACATCACAGAAATTATCTGGACTGACCATTCTTCCATTTATGAATGGAGCCATACCTGAATGAGAAGTGAACTTCTTTTCAAAATCACCAACCTTCACCAATTCCACATCCGGAGCAATGATGATTTGAGGAGATCTATAGGGAACTCCTGACCATACCCGAAGCGAAGCTTTGTCACCTTGCTTCCAAACCTGATAGGTTTCGCCTGTCTTCTTATTGGTCCAATTGGCCCGGATGGTATGGAGTTTTTGAAGCAAATAAGGGAAGTGTAAAAGGTAGAATTCACAAAAGAAATCATAGACAATATCTTCCTTACCCGGATTTAATTCATGCAAAAGATCAAGGTAATCAAGATCATCCCACTCAATCCCTAAGGAATTCAGAACCTGCTGCGCAAAGTGTGTCGGCTGACCTGCTTTAGGATGGTAGGCAGGAAAAGTTCTCGATAGTGTTATTACTTTAGACACGAGACGCCTCCTTTCTTTTCGCTTCGAATGTGAAGTTGATCTTACCTTTTACAGAATGCCCAACACCCTTTGCCATGATGTTTCCTTTTAAATCATGAATGATCGTCGAAAATGTATAAAGCCCACCTGAGCGTTTCATCAGGTTTAGTTCATCTATAAACTCACCCTTCGATGTGAGCTCAATAGATTCAGTATCTGGGTGAAAATTAGAATTAGTCTTCAGAACTACTTCCATTTCGATGTTTCTCCAATCAGACATCTTTCACCTCCTCCAATACATCCCCAAAACCTACACGTTCTCGAATATCAAATTCAGCATCATTAAGGATATCCCGCAAGCCTTCAGAATCAGCCTTTGTAAGCAGGAATTTACAAGAGGGATTTTCAGAAATTCGGCTCTTGGCAGATAGGATCACATGCCCATCTTCTACATGCGTTTCAAACACATGCGTTTCGGTTTTCCATTGATATGATTTCATGGCTGCAGTTCTTTTCCTACAAGCCTTCTGTCCAAATGATCAGCGTGAACTTGCTTAGTGGCAATTTGATTACAATGACTAACCGGAATCATTTTGTGATCACCATTAGATCCTTTTTGAATCTCTAGCGCCTCATCAAAATAAAATTGATGAGCTTTGTCTAAATCAGTGGTATATCCTGCCTTACCTTGCCTCCAAAACAGGAGGCTATTTCCAACATAGCTACCTGACCATAGATAGTATTTATCTGTAGAGATTGCTTCGTCGTCCCTCCTTGCAATGACGGAACCATCTTGATTCTTGATACTTGAATCTTGTGTCTGATTACCCACGATTCCCCTCCTTTCTTGCATAGTGAAGATCGTCGTCGAGGTCACGACGCATAGCGGCTATGGCTTCGTCTGCAGTCATTTTACCATGGATGCTTCCGAGTATGGAAGCGGTGTCCTGACGGAGTTTCGCTTCGAGCTGCTTGCATTCTCTAAGAAGGTCTTTTGACTCCTGGAAGTCGTAACCGAGTTTGGTTTTTTTGGCTTTGGCGGCTGCTTCAAAGTACCGCTCCTGTAGGTTGAGTACTTCTTCCACCTGGTGGACGTAGCTCTCTGGGATTTCGATTGTTTTGTTCATGATTTTTGACTTTGATTAGTTTTATGATTGTTCTGCTGTGATTTTTTCTAAGGGTATGTAAGCTCTTTTTTGGTAGATCAGATTGATGAGTGTTTCTCTCTCAGTCTTCTCTGTGACTACCCGAGGGACTAGATTACCATCGGATAGTTTTTGGAAATAGAGCATTCCTTCACGCTTCAGCATAACCATAGGATCTATGAATTCCCGAAGGGAGGTAGCCAGCTTTACTTCGACTTTTAGTGTGATGTTTTCCATGGTTTTTTATATTATTCTGAAGTCTTCATAAAAGTCATCCAGATGGTTTTTCCATGCTTCCCGGATGTATGTCCAAAAAGCGGAGTTTTATCAATTGCCTTTAACAGGTCTTTTAATTTTATATCCTTATCATTCCACTTAAAAATCAATGTGCCATTAGGTTTCAATACCCGCATACACTCATTAAAACCTTCTTTTATCTCAGTCTTCCAGTCCGAGAATAATTGACCATATTTTTGACCAAGTATAGTATTACCTCCCAACCATTTTGAATGAGGAGGATCAAAAACCACCAAGTAAAATGAGTCGGTAGGAAACGGTAATGCTTTAAAATCAACTTGTATGTCAGGGTTAATTACGGTCTCGTTCCCGTATGCCTCAAAAACCCCTTTTCGCTGATCAGTATAGATTACCTCAGGATGACTTTTGTTAAACCACATCATCTTGCTTCCACATGTAGCATCTAATATTTTTTT
>TARA_R110002020_G_scaffold365881_1_pt1 | contig 43077 bp, 58 predicted proteins | sample TARA_R110002020 | Tara Oceans TARA_R110002020 (sample SAMEA4396489) | marine metagenome | biome: Westerlies Biome; feature: [MES] marine water layer (ENVO:01000295) within the mesopelagic zone...; material: water (ENVO:00002006), including particulate matter (ENVO:01000060) such... | reverse complement strand
TTGCCTCCTGCCCTAAGGATTGACCATCCGTGAATGGGCTTGTTTGTTAAGTTGATTTTAAAAAAGCTTCTAGGCTTTTTGCGTACTTCCCTTCTAATAAAGTTATTTGTGCCTGTATAGCCTGTATCTCAAGCATCTCAGCTTGTGCTAATTCAGAATCTTCATCTGTTTGTATATAAACCTGTAATTTCTCATTCTTTAATGACATTAACTGCTGTAAACATTTAGCGGCTGCCCCCAGGACAAGGATATGTACTGCTTCTTTTGGAAAATGCTCTGTAGTGGTAGATTCAAAATCAATTGAAACATCCCCATCTTCCGTTGGAATAAGCGGAACATAGTGAAGTGTTCCACTTGTTTCATTTGAACTTGCAGCTCCAATAACAAAAACGCTTTGACTTTCGGTATAATAAACTGGACTTGTATCGCTACTCGCATATATACTGGTAGTAGACTTATATCTTGCTTTATCTGTAGCAAGAATTTCCTTAGCTGCATAATCGGATTTTTCTACAGATAGTATTTTCTTAGATGCAATATTTAGACCAGAATCAGAGATAGCCGCAGTTTTTGCAACTTTCATAAGTTTCTTCATGGGAGTCAAGCTTACTATCTCCGCACCAATATCCTGAATAGCCTGAGTTATAAAACCAGTATCATTAAACGATTCTGTGCCGATCATATCTTCTATCTGTACTTGAAAATTAGCCATCAGCTTATTGCTACCTCAGTAAATGTTGTGGAGCCAATTGCATTATAGGATGTTTCATGCACTAAGGTTTCATCTAATAAGGTTCCTGTACCCGTCCAAGAAGACGCTAGACCAACTAAACGATTCTCTGAATTTGACGTATAGGTCAATTCCTGCAACTCAGACAGTGAATCAAGAAAAACAACTGTGCCTGTGCTTGGAAAATTAGCAGTGCTATTTAAAAGTATAGCATTAGCACCATTTGCCCATCCACCGTCTGCTTTACTTGCTGCTCCATTACTATTATTTATTTCAATAAATTCAGTAGACCCAATTGCACTATATGATGTTTCTTCTATTAGAGTATCATTTAATAATGTTCCTGTACCAGTCCAAGATGCCGCAGTACCGGAAAGTCTTTCATTACTTGTGTCATTTGCTGTATAAGTCAATTTTTGTAATTGAGATAAGGAATCAAGAAAAACAATAGTCCCCGATGATGGAAAACTGTCAGAACTATCTAAAGTAATCACATTTCCACCATTAGCTGATGCCCCATCCGCATTACTTGATGCTCCGTTACTGTTGCTTATTTCAATCATTAATAATCGGTCCCTTGGATATAGTAAGCCGTACCATCCCGACCCTTATTAGCGTACTTCTTACCTTCCCTGACATCTTCGTTGAATAAACTTCTGAAGTATCCAGCTTGCCTTATTAATTCAGGCTTTAGTTCATAACCTTTAGCTATGGCATAATTAGCCAATGCTTCATGGAACTCAGCGGGAATGTTGGGGGATTCTGTCATATCCGTACCAGTTCCAGATGCTACAAAATCAGCATCAAGTTTAACGGCATGGACATTGACTGTTTTTACTTCAGATACGGAAACAAGACTAGTTGTGCTATCTATTGCTGAGTTTTTAACAATAGCAATAGCATCTCGTTCTATCCACCAAGCGTGCTTTAAGGCACTTGTTCTAGCGTCATCAGCCATTATATATCCGTATCTATTTTTTCAGGAGGATTGCTTAGTCTCGGTATTTCGTAATTATCGTAATCCACCCGAGTGACTTCTAATATATCGCTATCCAAGTTGTAGTATCTTTTATCAGCAACTGTAGGAAAGGTATATAAGCTTCTTAAAATTCTTGTTTTACGACAGAACTCGTCCAATGCACGATTCAGATATAAACGGATCTGAGTCTCGCCCATTTCAGGGTGATGCTGTTGAACAAGTTCTATTATTTGTGTTTGTGTCATAATTCTTTACAACGCTGGGGGAGCCGAAACTCCCCCATTGTTATTTGTTTTAACCAAATGCTATTCCGTTGGTTGTTACCTTAGATGAACTTCCAACAACATACCAATTTGTACCATTCGATACTAATTTCACCATATCTCCCGCAATGGTTGCGGAACCGAATTGGATAAAATCATCAGTACCTGCTGAATTGTCACCTGCGCCAGTTTGAGCATGAATATTTCCAACAAAGTTATTTGAATCTGCTGATAAAACTTTACATACAGCAGTATCGTATGCGCTTTTTTGGATAATTGTAAACTCTAGCCCAACATTTGAAGCTGCCGGTAGTGTGACTATTAAAGCACCCGCACTTGAAGGTGGGGTAAATAGTATTGTCTTCCCAGAATCAGCCTCTTGTAGAGTAGCACTTGCAGTGAGTTCTTTAATTCCCCCACTTGTTCCACCTAAATAAGGTCTAGCCATAATTAACCTCCCTTATGATATTTGGAATAGTTTATGACTCTCAATCAGTGATACGCCAATACCTTCATCAGACATATACTGATCTTTAACACCATCGTAAGCATCATCTGTTAAGATGTTAGCCTGAAACTTTGGCGCTCTGTATTGAGCATGGAACAGATTCTCATCCGATACAACAAGCATAGTTTTGTTATATGTTTGTCGTAGAGCCGGAGTTGGAATCAACTGCAACGCACCGTGAGGTGTCTCAAGAACTCTGTAGTTAAAACCAAGAGCGTCACGTTTCATGTCGCCAAGGTTTACTGTCCAACCAGAGTTACCTGCCATACCTGAAGAACCAGCCATCTTAGACCAGTAACTCAAAGCACCTGCACCACAAAAAGCACGTTTCACACCCGCTTCAGGAACATACTGGAATACTTTTTCCATATCGTCCACGAAGTCGCCATATGAATAGGATGCTTCTGTTATGGTGAAACGACTTTGATCTGCACCAGAAGTGTCTCCATGCTTCTCAACAGCTGGGATGATACCCATTGTTGCGCGAACTTGATTACTATTCGCATCTGTAAGATCATCGTCTGAAAAAGCACCAGTAATATTGATCGGTGAACGACCAAACAAGAATGCACGTTCTTTCTGAATCTTGTGTTCCTGTGATTTCTGATCACGAAGTCTAGCCAATTCAGATGATTCACCACGTAATGCAGCTTGTAGGATAGTTCCTGTGATCTGCAATGGTGTTTTAAATATCTGACACTGGTTATAGACTACTTGCAATTCATCTGCCCATGCAGTTCCGGCTACAGTACCTTCACCGTATGCACTACCAACAACTATCAAATATGAACCATCGGCACTTGTAATAGTACCAGTATCGTTCATATTCTTTACGCTGAAGTTTGCACTTGAGCCACTACCAGCTACCGCAGTAATCAGAACTACACCTTGTTTAGTGGAGCCGGGAGTAAGCCCGTCCCAAACTTCACAAGTGAGTCCAATCCAGCTATTGTAAGCATAATTACCGCCTTCGCCTTCCATACCAACTGGTGTACCGGCTTTTACAACCCAAGTATCAGCGGCATTATCAACTGCACTCGCTACTGCTGTGCCTGTTTGAAAGTATTGTTTTACCCATGGATTACGATGTTCAAACATTTTAAACTGCGGATCAGCCATACCTGTAACAGTATTTTGATTGGCAATCACAGTTGTAAAAGGCGAAACGTCAGTCCATAGCTCTTTAACTACGTTTGGACGAATGTAAAAATCTCGTCTATCCGTATATAGAATCCCACTTGAAGTGAGATTTTTGGCATTACTTGCCATTTTATGTTACCCTCCTAGACCCTTCTAAAAGTCTATTTTAGTTAAACCGTTCTTTTATTTTGCATCAAGCCAAGATTGAACATATCCTCATCAGTATACTGGGGTTGATTTTCACCGCCTCCGACACTTGCCGGTGGTGGCATATTCACCCTATTCTGACGATTCTTCATCATCGTAGCTTTCTGCCTCGTTTCCACTTCAGCCGTACTTGGAGCGTTCCTGATTCTATCTAAGGCAACAAGGTTTTCTAGAGAAATACTGTCGGGTGATGAGTAATACTGAATGAACTCACTCGCTCTTTCAGGTGTATACCCATAACCTTCTTGTAGATTTGTCTGCATGGCTTGTTGTTGTTGATGAGCCATTGCTTCCTGTTGTTGTTTCTGTTGCAGTGCATACTGCTTATCCGCTTGCGCTAAACGATGAGATTCCATGTCTTCTTGGTATGAAACCAAGTCTTCACGGTAAACGTCTAGAGAATCACGGTATTTGAAACTAGATGAATCGGGGTCCATATAGGCTTCCGATGGATCATAGTTACTTGGCTTACTAGGACGTTCGGGTTTCTTTGGTGATCCTTGAGGTTCGGTTTTACCGGAAACCCCTTGGGTATCACCAGAGAGTGATCTTGCAACATTGTCAAGAATCCAAGGGTTCTCTTCGATATGCTTTGCGATAGGCGCCACATTCTCTAAACTCTTTATTTTCTCTTCCATTCTGTTGTACTCACTCGCCTTTTGGTCATACTTACTTTGCCAATATTCATAGCGTTCTTCCTGTGGTTCTTCCACAGCTTCTGCTACAGGTTGCGCTTGTTCCGCACCTTCATCAGCCAAAAACATCCCGCTTTCTGGATTGAAAGAGGGGTCAAATGGCTCTAATACGTCAGTCTGTTCAACTGCACCATCGTTTGTAGTTTCCTCAGCAACGATATTCTGTACTTGTTCTTCCATGCTATCTCCTATCCGATTTGTCTATCCGACAGCAACCGGTGTTTGGGTTTCAGCTTCCGTTTCCCGTTCCATACTCAATTGATCTCCTAACCGAGCCTCAAACAATTCCACTGCTTTAGCGGTCTTATCACTGGATCGTCCCAACTGACGTTTAAATTTTTCTATCTCAACTCGTTTCTTATCATGGACGCTTTCACGTTCAGACGTTTGCAGATCGCCCTTGATACGTTTTAATTCTTCTTGCAACTGTTGTATCTGTTGTTGTTGTTGACCGATAATAGCCGTTCTTTCCAATACACCCTCTGTATCGGCAACTTCTGTTTGTTCCAGTATTTCAACTTGGTCAATAATGCCAGCTTGATAGAGTTGCATATAATATTCAAATCTTGCCCAACGATTAGACGGCATCGTAGAACCGCTTACAACAATTAGGTCATAGCTACCAATTGTTACGTCATTTACTCTTCCTAGTATTTCACCAGTGAAATCATCGTATATAGGTCTATTCAGAGTAGCTTCGCTTGTTCTTCCGTCTGGTTTCATAAGGCGAATCACCTTTTCATCTGTATAAGTCTGTTGGATCAACTGAACCACACTACGAGCTACCTGATTCAGCATTTCATCTATGTCATCCAACTTTGATTTGATACGTCGTTGGGCGTATTCATCAACGGCAACAGTTCCCTTGTATGTCTGCGGAGCAGCACTAGGGTCACCCTGAGATAGTGGGTGTATGCCTAAAATGTGATAGATACTTGATTTCGCATCTTCTTTATTCTTATATAATTCATTTGGCAGTGGAATCGGACCCGCTACAATAGGTTGTCCTAATTCAGGGTCATATTCGATTACACCAGTTCCAGCTCTAGACCATTCTTCTTCTAATTGTTTTCTATCCATAGACCCACGTGGTATAAGTAGCTTTGTGTTTGTGGAACTGGATGCATGGGCTATAATGAGAGATGTTAGCTTATTGATATATTCCTGTATAGGCTTTACGAAGCGTACATCACTCATAGGGTAAGGATTTCTATTATGCCTGTTCATAAGTGGTACAATTGGATAATTATCTATATCCATAATTGAATGTTCTACCATTAAACCGCCAATAGACATTATTCGCTGAATCCTATCAACCATTACTTCATTTAAGACGATAACGCCTTCTTCTATCATAGTCTCATTAGTTACAGGAGTAATGCGTGTTGTAGTACCCGGTATTGACCCTTCATGTTCTTCCCCTGGCATAATTGTAGGTTGCCCAGTCGCAGGGTCAGGCATCATGTGATATACACCGCCTGTAGACTCATATATCTGTAATAACTCCATAACTGCTTTATCGTCAGTTACGGGCTGTACACCTTGAGCAGTTTCCATAAATACTGCAGGTTCTTCAGCGAACTCATTAAATCCGTCTTCATTCATAATATTCTCTTCACCAGTGAGTGAATCAAGAATATGGAAATACGGTAATTTTACTTTTTCATATCTATCTATTATTTCATAATGCTTATAATAACCATCATTATCTTCGGTGGGGCCGACTTGTTGATCTTCTGATCCATCTCTAGAAGTGGACGGATATCTATTATTACTTGAACAAGTCATCATATCGTCTATTTTATCAGCCACAGACGGAAATACCGTTTTAATCTGCTCCCCAGTAATTCGTTTAGCCACAATCATACAGGCAGAGTCTCTAGCAAAAGGGTCTTTGCTATTAGGGTCAAGATATAAATCAAGAGGGTCAACACTCTTAACCTTGATTTCACCTCTCCCAAAGTCCGCCATACCATCCACATAGGTTTGTAAGACTCCCATACCCTTTACATAGTAATCATCCACCACTTGTTTCAACTCTACGTTTCCATTAGATATATCCCATATATAAGCCATTATATCTGAAAAGAGCCTACCGACCTTATTATCGGAGTCGTCCCTGCCTGCTGATTGAAATTTTGGTTTATTTGCGGTCAGTAGTGATTTTGCCTGTTCTACTGCCGGATATATGATATTGTCCACAATGGGGACTTGAGACCGTTTGGCAAGTACGTTTTTATGTTCCGTCTTCCATTGCTGGTTATTACGGAACTCATCGTCTTCCATGGCTTGTGTTGCCCATGTTGCCCTACCTTCATGGTAGTTATCTAATAGGCGTTCTGATTTGGCTACTTCTGGGTGTTTTTCGTGTGGCATTAAAGTTTATGGAGTAAAACTGGTGGCGAGTTTATTAAAGAGAAAACCCGATTCTCAACAGCACTTATTAAACTAATTGCCAATCACTGAATATATTATATCTTCTCTTCGATAATAGCGGCACATCGTCTACTTTATGGTAAGGAGAGAATGAACCTTTGTTTGCATAGTATAAACCATCCAATATATCATCGTGCTTTCCCCTAGGGAACAAAAGTAACTCATCCATCAGCTCCTGTTGTTTCTGATGTATAAACATCTGCCTTTTAGCAAATATGGGCTGAAGTGACTCTAATCTGTTGCTTTTAGAGTTTCGTGGGTTTTCCTTGATATTTAAACCCGGAATGAACAGATTTTCTTCTCTAGAGCGTTTTATGACATATTCACGAAGCATTTCCTGATATCCTACAGATTCTATTCTTGTTTTCTCTGAATGATACCTTCTGAAGTTATTTACAATAGCTTCTGCCAGATTTAGCGGTGTAGCGTGTTTTCTGTAGTAAGGAAGCGAGAATCTCCGTTCCTGGTCATCAATAGCTAAATTATAGATCACTGAATAGTCAGCACTTCTTTTAACGCTTGATGCTGGATCAACGCCTGTAAACACGTTTATGGGTACTATCTCATCACAAGGGGAACCGTCCAATGAAGTAATCTTTAAATAATTTTTATTATTTTTTCTGTAGAAGTCGCCTTCGTAGAACCTGAAATCTTCTGCTTTAAACAATTGGTCTTCATCTCCAACAATTTCACAGGCATATTCCCTATAAAACACAGAGAGTCTGTTAATAGAGTCCAGTTCCTTCTTCTTTTCCAGTAATTTCTCGATACTCCACCAATCTTCCCACAATGCTATATTATTTACAAAGTCTGGCTTAAAGGTCATATTCTCCCACCCGTGCATATCTTTCAGGGTTTCTACTAAACATCTTTGATGTTGAGGTGTTCCAATAACGACTATACGCCCTTTCATGGGATCCAATGATGGAACCGCACTCTGAAGCAGCCATCTTAAGTTATTCTCCATTGCTTCGGCAGTTTTGGTGTTATTCTCATCTTCAGGGTCATCTACGATAATAAGCGTAGGACGTTGATTACCAACCTTAATACCACGTAACTGCTGACCCGTTCCTTTACAAATAATCATAGAACCGTCTTTTAGCTCTATTTCTGACTTAGACCAGCTCTTCGCACTATGGGAGCCCCAATAACCAAACAATGAACGGAATGTTTCAGAGAAATCCATAGTATCTTTCAATAAACCCAGTAGCTTGACCGCATGATCCTGTGTTCTAGACACCAATACAATCAATTTCTGCCCTTTTCCGTACATAAGATGATATAAAGGGAATATACCCCCTATAATTGATGATTTGGCGTGACCACGTGGTGCCACAATGTTCATTTGCTTTATATCTGGGTTTAATAGCCTTTCAGCTATGTCATAATGGAATTTCGGAGAGTTTACTGCAAACATATTCGGCATACAGACTTTACCAAATAACACCATATCGTGTTTCAGCTTCTGGAGTATCTCCTTCTGCTGTTTATCAGTATCCATATACCTTTTTCTTGGTCTTTTTAGGAGTAGCTCTCTTTCTTTTACTTGGTTTTATTGGTTTTTTCTTTTTCATCAGTAATCAGACCCCATTAATCTATGTATTTCACCATCACTAACACTTAAGCCCATATCTTCAGCCACGGCAGAAAGCACGTCCATGAAAGTCAATAGCTTTTGTTCGTCAGTAGACTCTATTACGACTAGTTTTTTAAGCTTCTTTGACTTCTTCATGCGGTATTTCCTTCTTTTGCGACATTTTCAGGCTTTTCTTCTCTTCAGTTGCTATTTTATCAAGGATGGTACTGGTCATATCTATTTGAACCATATCTGTCTGCATAGATTTCTTAGGCAGCATATCCATAATCCTTACAAATTGCTCTGCACCCCTGAGAATGTTCGACGCGTCCCCGTTTGTCTTAGCAACAGTAATGCCATCCAGTATAATATCCAGTACATCACCTTGTGATATATTCCTGTCACTTAAGGCTTTTTGTATTTCTTCATCCAACATTCTCTGTATCCTTTCTTTCTTGAATAAACGCTTTGCAGTAAGGTCGGGGCGTTCCTGATCGCTCCTGTAAACATTGCCAATAAGGTTCCAATCAATCAAATGACCGCCCAGCATCATTTCAGCATAAACCTTTACTGCGTTCTTTGTTCTAGTTTTACCCGCTTCCTGTTCATCCCATGTAAGAACACCTACCTGAGAATACTGCCCCGCATTTCTATGGGGTATATACTCCAGTTTTGACTTATTCAGCCACTGCCTTCCAAACGGGAATGTCGCCTGTTCTACCGTTTTATACTTTTTACGGTAAATACACTCAGAAACATACCCGTCATCACTAATACCAAAGTCACCTACCTGACATTCACGCCAAGACTTGTATTGTATTTCTCTATTAGTTGCTTCTTCTTCGGAATACACAGGATAAGTAACATCTTGGTAATTATTTTTTTTAAATTTTCTTGTAATAAAGTCCATTACTGTTATAACAGTATACTATAATAAATAATACAGTTGCTTTAAGAAGCAGTTCCGTATATATTACTGTTATATATATAACAGTAGTGTTTATTACAGTAGTTTATATACAGTAGTATAATCCATGCAGTTTTAATCAAATTCAATGTGCGAAACTCCATCTTTATACTTCATCCATTTCTCCATTTCAACCGTCTTTAGGTAAATCTTCTCTTCTGCACTAAATACACTCAGTATATGGTAAACAGATATATCATCTAAAGTCTCTACAACTTCAAATTTGCCAGTATTATGGTCATAACGCTCTAGTTTCTGCGTTTCTTCATATTTCATGTAGCGAAGATAAACTAGTGTAACTCCGATTCTCTACAGCCCATTTTTGAAAAATAGGCTTAGACTGCGTGTGTGGGATATATAGGGTACCTACCCCCGTCTTCTTGGGTTGCGGTAGGGTCGCAACACGTTGAAAAAACGTGTTTGTGTTGCAGACCCTATCCGCACCCATTCATCCGCCCTGGGTGAGAGTGGCGTATTGTTTCTTAAATGATGCGTCTTAACTAGTTAACTAACCTAATAAGGAAAATAACCATGAATCCATTAATAACCATAACCTTTAGTGCTTTCAATACATTTAAGAAAGCATTCGAACCCCTTTTCGCACCAGTATCCATTGATGACTTGACTGATGATGATATTCAGAATGTCATTGATAACGGTACTTCTGCAACTGCTTGGTGCGGAAAGGACTCTGAAGTTCCCGATGCCGTTACACGTATGAATGATATCAAACAGATGCTCAATTGGAAAGGTGACGTAACTGTGTCTCCATTTACATCTGAGCGTAACGGCAAGGAACGTTCAGGGTTCTCTGTCAATCTTCAGCGTGATAAGTCCCGCAATATTGGGCTTGTAGCGTTCCAAGAGCGTTTGGCTGGGCTTGTGCGATAAGCATAGTCATCTATAGAGCAGGCGGGTGTATATCCCGTCTGTTCTTTTTAAACCCTGCAAATTAAAACGTGCAGGATGTTTCGATAGAGTTTCGCAATCTCTGAAATAAAAAGAGCATTTGTTCATAAAGCAAGATAGTGAACTGGAGAGTTTTTACCAATTATATTAAAGTAGATGTGACATCCCAATAGTTCGTGGTGTTCTACAAATTGGTCTTGCAATTTTTAATACTAAATAAAAACGTGCATAAAGGAGCAACACTATGATTTGGTTACTAAAACAAAACAGTGATTACTGGCACTTTGCTACCATATTTGAAAGTGTCATAGAAGTACGGAAATCTGAATACCCTAACTACTTTAAAGCAATTGATAGAGCCCGTGACAAGGCATTTGGGGGTTAATATGAAAAATCTACAAGATGTTAGAAAATGGCTTACTGAAAAGTATAGCTATTGGCGTAAATTTCAAGACAAAGGTGTTCCCATTGACGACCTTGCCCTAGCTCGTATGGAAGGAGCAGAAATTGCCATAGGTGCAATAGCACTTTGGTCTATAATGCTTTTAATCAAGATACAGCATATTAAAGGTGGTGGTAATAACTATGATTCTATCATGCGCATGGATGGTAACGCAGATAACTGGCATGAATTAAGTGATTATAGACCCCCGTCTTCTGTTTATCAATACGGTAATGAAGAACACGACAAATTGCTTGTTAAAACTGCAAGTAGCTTGTTAAGGTATGGTTCTTGACGTGGATATTATACTTGCAATACTGGTCTGGGTACTCTTAGGATTACTGTTATATCCAGACATAGTTGATTTCTTTAATGATTAAAGAGAGAGTTGACGGCTAAAGCCACCATTCGTTAATGCGTGAACTATGACTGGAAAACTTGTAGAACTTCGCTAAGCGTGGTCTCTCTCTTTTTTTTAATTATAAACCCGTCTTCTCAATAACAATACCTGGGAAAGTTGAGAATGGAAAGTAGCTCTTTCAGTGACTTTGGTAGGTCGCTTCGGGGACAAATATAATGAATAACCGTCATTAACATAAGCCGCATTAGGGTTGATGGTTGTTTATTACAAGTCGCCAAACTTGAAAAGGTCAACTTGGTTCCCACTTACCCAAAATGGTAAAAAAGTGGAATACATTAGGGAACTCCGCATCTTCCCTTTTAAGGTTTGCCCAGTACCTTTCGGCGTTTACAGCTGATAAAACTGGGCTGATCACAATGCAATAAACAAACACGTGCAAGGCGGGGATTAAGTTCGCTGTAAAGGTAATGATATGAAGATATTATTCAGTCGCGCATGTGTGGTAATAAACTGTAAGAGATTGCTTAACTTGAGTGAGTTGACATAGGCAGTTGCAAAGATTTGTTGTCCTAGCAAGCCAGTTTATTGCATTAATTTGTACAATACCACAGGTGTGAAACAATACTATTGAAGTTCGCAACCGATTAGTAGGTGTCCACCTGTGGATTAATTTTCAGACATAAACCAAGGAGCAATAAAAATGGTAGAAGAAGAATACAAAAAAATATTAGTAGAAGGTATAATTGCATCTCTTAAATGCATACCAGAGTATCCCGAGAATGCCAGTAACACAACAAAAAAATGGTATAAAGAAAGAGTAGATTCAATTAAAAATGATTTAAATAAATTAAAAGATACCACTTTACATATGTTACACTATCAAATAACTGGGTTTTAACAACAAGGAGCAATAAAATGCAATATTACATTTGTGAATTATGTAGCGCTATTTGCTACTATCCCAAATTACATAACATAGTTACTAAATTAGTTGATAAGGTAGAAAATGTTATTGAAACTGTAACCACTTATTCATTCTTTAACGGCTTTATCAAGTTCAAGAAAGATGTTGTTGTAGAAAAGACATCTAAAGAAGAAGTCAACTTTGAAGTACCCGTATGTGATAATTGTTATGATTATAAAAAGGAAAAAGCATTAGAGTATGTCATTGACAGACAAGACACATTTAAAAGGTTTAAAGGTCTATGGCAGAAACAAGCTGATTATAATGATTGGAAAAACTAATAAATACCCCCGTAATGGACATATTTGTGTATAACCTACCCTTACTTCAAATATCTTATAATTTGTCTGTTATGGGGGCAATTAACCCTTAAAACACCCCATATATCGCTCGTATTTAAAGACCTGTGATATATAAAGGAGAAATAATGACTATTCTTGAAATAATTGCAAATATGAAGATACTTATTAAGGTTATGTATAAAAAGTACCGTAATGAGAAATATATAACTGAAGAAATAATAATAGACCTTGAATATCTTATAAAGGAACTAAAAAAGAAAGTTAATGATGAAAAGGTTTCTAAAATGATTAAAGAAATTTCAAAGGAGAAATAAATGGGCAGATATGTCTATGGAGATATAGAACACAAATTCTGGTTTGCTACTCAAAGCAGTAATGATATAACTATTTTTGGTGGCAACGAAGATAAAGCACAATTCATTAACTGGTACTGGGATGAACAAGATATTCCCGTCTGTGAAGACAAATTAAAAGAGGTATACAAGGACTGTGTTAAATCTACTGGAATTTCACCAAGACACTGGTTATCAAAAGTTAGTCGTAAAGGATATACACTTTCTTCAGGTGACGATGAAACAAATGATAAAATTTGGAGAAAAGGTATTGAATATGCTGCCACCTTTGAACTTGGTATGAAAATCAGAAGAGTATTAAAAGACCGAGGGTATGCTAGTGTTGAAGCTGAATTTTAAAGGAAAATCAAATGTATAGATGTAAATGTGGTAAATCTTTAGCAAAGATTAAAAAAGCTTTAACAATTTGCAAATCGTGTTATACTGAAATAAATATAAAATTTAAAGGTAATAAATGAGTAAAAATGAAAAAGTAAAATACAAATGTTATTGTGGTAAAATGAAATCTCCATTTGCAATGGGACCCATAGTTGGAACTTGTCGTTACTGCTTAACAGAGTGTGATACATTAATTAAAAAACAAAAAGGAAACGAATGAACGTACCTATTAATGACATTCGCCTACACGGAAATGTTAGAAGTAAAATAGATAAAAAGGAAGACTCTTTTAAAGAGTTAGTAAAGGATATTGACCAGAATGGTTTAATTCAGCCATTGGTTGTGTATCGTGTAGATGATACTTACTATTTAATTGCAGGACACAGACGTTTGGAAGCGTTAAAAGAACTGGCATTAGATAAAGCAGCCATCTATGAAAGACCAGAGCCTAATGGCGACTTTACTCAACTACAAGTATCTGAAAATACTATGAGAAAAGACTTGACTCTCTATGAAGAGATAATGGCTTTTAAATCAATGACAGATACTAAAATGACTATTGCTGAAGTAGCCGGAAAGTTTGGGCATTCACGCAGTTATGTTATTCGTAGAGTTGAATATGGTAATCTAATACCCGCATTATTAAAACCTGAAACATTTGATGATGCACCAGATCGTTTTCTTTCATCTTTGCGAGACTTTGCTAAACATCATAAAAGTTTGCAGAAAGAAGCATTGGAATGGGTTGCAAAAGAAAACAAATGTACAGTAAAAGAATATTGCACTGAACATTTGATTGATAAATCTTATCCATTTCATTTATTTGGGTATCCTGGACTAACTTCAAACAAGTTACCAAGAGAAGAAGTAGTAAACTTTTGTGATACTAATGTAAAAACAGATAAATACGGTGATACACCAGAAGAACGATTCGTAAAACTACAGAAAGAGTATGGGTATAAAGTTAAAACCACTCCAGTTCTTTTTCAAGATGAAGAGTTTAATGACTATTGCGCAGATATGGACTTTATTAAGTTCATTTGGATAGAAGTATATCCCGAAGAAGCACATATTAAATTCAATAAGCTGAAAATTGATAAAGATATGTATCAATGGAGCAATGGGTGTAGTCGTGCTATAATGCCTAAACTTTTAAGGGTTTTATATCGTAACCACTACCTAATAACAACTTGGAACGGTAATTGGGATGAACCAATTGTTAAAATAGCAAGTAGTAGTAAGTCATCAGCTTCATCAAAGGATCAGTCTGATAAACCAGTGCAAGATAAATATAGCCGTCAAACTAAGAAGTTTGGTAAAGCGGTGGCTACTGGTTATTTATCTTACCTCAAGAAGCAGCTATTCTGGGTACAAAAGAAAGGTGGTACTTCATTGTACTATTGTGGCGGTTCTTCATATGTAGTAGACAAATGGGTAATTTCACAGAAATTGACATTAAATCAAATTGATGTTCCTGACCATTTGAATGGCTATAATCTTGATAGAATACGCAAACTGCTTGATAAAGATTATACTGTAGGCGATTTAGCAAAAGCTATCTACAAGGCTTTTGTGTTAGAGTCTATGAATCAAGCTTCATTCAAGAGCTTAAACAAACTTGCTAAGTCATTAAAGTTAATGACTTTAAAAGAATGGTTTAAGCAAGAATGGGATTCTAAAGATTCTGATAAGTTGAAACTTAATGTACTTAGTTGTTTCTCTTTAGCTAATCTAAATACAATATCTAAAGGTAAGAAAATTGATATTGTAGAGTATGCTATACAAAAAAACACTCCATTCCCCTTCATGAGCATTTTCTCTAGTAAGGAAGCAGAGTGGGATACCTTGTCCTTAAAACATTGTTACTTGGACAAGAATGCACTGTATAGTGCTTAAAGTTCTTATTTAAGAGCTGTATTCTGATGGGGGCGGTTTATGTTTTCCGTCCCCTATGTTTTATAGAATTTACAAAAAATAATTAAATTAATACTGGATAATAAAGTGCAGTATGCTTACCTTAAAGGGAGGTTATATGTTAATAAAGGATGCGTTAAATTTAGAAACTAGAAACAAACTTATAGAGTTTGGAATGTGGTGCAATGCCACTGAAGTAGACCTACAGCGCAAACTCATCAAAGGCAAAACTTACGCAGGAGAAATCATCAAAATACGGATGATGACTAAGCGAGAATTGTCTGGATATTTAAGAGATATAAATAGCAATAAAGCAGTAAAAGTTGCTAGAACAATAAAAGACCCATATATGTACAGGCAGTTTGATATCAAAGTACGAACTCAAATAGAACTGTACAGTTATGCGTATAATAGAATGATAACTCTATAACTTAACTGAGATAGGCTTTTGGCAATTACACACGCTTCCTTACCCCTTCCGCATACTGACGCCAGAAGCCTACTCTTTAAGAATCTGAAAGTAGTCCATCCTATGAAATTAGACTCCACAAAATGCCCCTATTGTCAATCACCAACAGTTATAAGAGAAGTACCTGAATACGAAGATGAACGTGAAGGTGTTTATTTCCCTTATGAAATAGTTATTACTTGTACCGGTGTACATAAAGGCAAACAATTAGATATAGCAGATTGGTATAATGCCGATGATAGTATAGACTCCAAAATCCTTCAAAAATACACACAGGACGATCCAGATATTGTTACTCATAGATGAATTAAGAAATGATTGGACAGAAATGTTTACTCATATAGATGAAATTGTTGAGACAATCACAAAAGATTATCCTCAATTCCAGGGTTTAATCAAACAAGATATAATACAAAAAGCAGTTTTATCAACACAGAAGCTTGATAAAATAATTGAACAAGCACAAATACAATCCGATAAGAATCAGGAGCAATTATTTGATGTCCACGAATGAAACCGACATACTCATTGATAATTTATCTGAAACCATATTTCCATATTTAACTGAATTAAATAATACTAATGAAATGGATGATTCCGCTTTGCATACCGCATTAGCTGAAGAGTTTGATTTGAATGGTTATATAGCAGATAAATTACTTGATGCATGGAAAGATGACAGAAATAGACGACTGGCAAAAGCTTTAAAAGAGCCACATCCAGCACATAAACATAGAATAAAAACATTACAAACATTCATAAAGGAGATATTGTGATACACATAGACCCTTATTTACCTGTTAGAACAGTTCCTGTTTTGACAAATGAAGATATAGCTACCGGTTTAGCAAGACCAGAAATCCAACAAGACGGTATTTGGTCACCAATTAAGAACGTAGCCTACTCAACTGAATACAGTTTATTACCCAATGAACGTGTACGTGAAATCGGTGATAGGTTTTCAAATCGCCAAGGTTACACAATTGTAAAAGAGCATTTTAATGGTAAACAATTCACTCTTGTTTATATGTCTGATATGATTCAAGAATCAGGAAGTCTCGGTACAATTCGCGTCGGTGCTATGTTCAGTAATAGTTATGATAGAAGCATTTCATTTAGAATGCAGCTTATGGCTATTGTAGAGATTTGTACAAATGGTATGACAACTAATCGTTTCTTTCCATTTTTCAAATTTAAGCACGATTCAAACTTAGATAATAACTTGAATGAACTCGATAACCAGATTGATGTTTATACAGACCCCAATGGTGATAATATAGACAGATTTAAAGAGTTTGTTACTGCTATTGAGCCCATTTACGACATGGGTGTAACAAAACATAGTTTATCTGAGTTAAGAAAGCTGTTGCCACCCAAGAAGTTGACTCCAAATAACTTTGGAAAGATAATGGATAACTATCTTAGTAGAAAAGATGACTCAATGTGGTCATTATTTAATGCGGGTACAGATCATTACTGGCATAAGAAGAGTGACATGAATATGAATCGTCAATGGGTGGATGCATTCTTAGATATAGCAAAAGTATAATTTTAAATGGGGGGCTGGAATTTTATTACATTACGGATTCCTCCTTTGTTTCAGTCCCCCCTGCTCCTAGGAGATTTAATGGGAAAAGTAAAAGCAAGATATACAGAAATGGAAAAAGAAAATAACTGGAAAGAAGCAGATGCGTATTATGAAGAATACAATAAAGGTACACTACCAGATAAGGAATACGATAACCATAATCATTCTGTTATACATGAAATTTTCAACAATAGCAACTTTGGTGTTCTTTTAGGTAGTGTGTTAAGAAGGTTGGATAGTGCTGAATACAAAATTCATAAACTGGAAAAGAAGTATGAAGAAGAATGTAAAAATTACAAAAAAAGAAGTTAAACATATATATGCTCAAGCAATGGCTATTGGTGAAGCTGAGAATATTTTAATAACCCGCCATAACCCTATGTCTGATGCAACCAATGAACAAAGAGTTCTGTATACAATAATAAAAGCATATCAAGATATAGGTGATGGATGGTATGACACTGCTGAACAAAGATTGAATTTTGCCGTAGAGTCTATTCCAAAATTAACAGATAGGGCTTGGGCGAATAAAAGATAAAGGAAAAAGAAGTATGAATGAAATGGAATCAATGAATATCTACGATGTACTTAGGCATGAAGAATATGCCCAATTCGTAGAGAAGAAAGGGAAGTTTGATTACCTGTCTTGGGCAGTAGCCTGGGATAAAGTAAAAAGAAACTTTCCTTATGCTAGATATAAAGCAAGGGAGTATGATGTAATTATAGGTGGCAATACACTTACGCTGCCTTACATGGTTTTACCTAATCAAACAGCTATGGTAAAAGTAGATGTTTGGATTACAGATGCAAATAACGATGAACACGTAGGTACTATGGAATTAGCTATCCGTGATAATCGAAATCAAGCAATTGTAGACCCCGATTCTGCACAGGTAGAAAATTCAATACGTAGATGTTTAGCTAAAGCAGTATCTGCCGTTACTGGATATGGTATAGAATTGTGGTTCAATGAAGATGTTAAAGGTCTTGATTATACTAAAGAAACGCATTTCACAGGACACGAACTGAAGATTGGTAATGCAACTGGTAAACAGACACGTAAACTGGATGAATTAAGAAGACACAAGGATTGTCCATCAGCAGATGCTAAACGTATCAAAGAGATTAAGGATGACGGATGGGATATATCAGAAAATCACGCTCAAATTGTGATTAATGATGTTAGTGAAGCAGTTCGCCTTAATAAGAAACCAACAAAAACAAAAATTAACTCTGTTCAAAAGTTAGTGGATACAGTTGATGTGTCTGACGATAAAAGAAATGAGTTAAATGAGTTTATGGCAAGTGATATGACAACGCATGAGCTGGAAACTTTAGAAACTAAATTAAATAACAAACTGGAGAGCAAATGAGTTTTTCTATATCTAAGAATGGAAGTGCAACACCTAATGGTACATCAGATTGGCCCAAGGGTGTATACATAGATAGATTACTAATTACTGAAGTAGCAAATGTTGAGAATAAGTATGACTATGATATATCAATATTTGTTAAGGGCGACACGCCTGACCACCCTAACTCTAAATACCCTACATCATTCTATATGAATGGCAATCACGCTAAAGATAAGGGTGTCAGCAGTGATTGGGGCTCAGGCAAGTCCGAACCTCCTGTAAGAGGTGGATCGTGGAAGATCAGACACTTATTGGAAAAGATTGGGATAGAAAGCAAATCTCCAATGAATGACGATAAGAGTGGTTTAAGTGACGAATGCATTAGTGACTGTATTGGTAGAAGTGTTTATGTCTTGCAGTATGAGACTACAGATACTAACCAAAATGGCAATCCTAAAAGAGCTACTTGGTTCTGGTTTGCTAATGAAGAAGAAGGCAAAAAGGCACTACTTGATAAATGGCGGTCTTTTAAAGATAAGCCAAAGAAGTACAATGCTAGTCCAACTCAAAAACTGTCTAATATGTGGGCAAGTAAACCATCAGCTGACAGTACACCTGACTTATAATGGCTTTTCCATTTAATGAAGTTGGTGTATCTAAAAGCGCTCCAAGGAAAGCACTGAATAGTGAAGACCTTATAGTTGAATGGCTTTCTCAGATACCCAATAAAAGTATTATTGGTTCTCACCACATACAGATAGATGTTGCTCAATGGATTCGTGAAACTTATGGTAAAATGTTCAACCCAGATACGCTAAATAGAAAATTTAGGGGCATTAAGAATGGAAAGACATATATGTTAAATAATGCTGGTGTCACCTTGAAAGAGTTGAACGTAGGAGGAAAGGAGAAAACTTGGGAAGTACAGAACGCTACGTAGAAATAGCATCTGGTCATATTACTAACAGAGGTTGGGCAGATAAAGTTTCAAATCTGCCTAATCTTATTGGTAATACAGAAGACCAGCATGAATTATACCATAGTTGGTATACATTCGATGATGATATAAAAAGGCACCTGAATGGTAAAAACTCTATTAGCAACTTTAAAGGGTCTTTCTACATAGAAAAGATAATACTAGATTTAGATAAGAAAAATTTATCTGATGAAGATTTTTTATCTTTTGTAAGGTTCTTTGTTAATACTGAATTAAAAGACGATTTAGGTATTAAAGATGAGCATATTCAAGTATGGTTTAGTGGTACAGGATTTCATGTTATTCTACCGAACTTATTTGGATTTACTCCATCAATAACTCTGCCCTTCTCTGTAAAAAGTACACTCCAAGATGTTTTCCCCGATTGTGATATTATATACGATGGGTCAAGACTCATAAGAGCATCATTCAGTTACAATAAAAAAAGTGGTTTATTTAAGATTCCACTTACAATAAAAGAACTGAATAAGATGACTTTTGAAGAGATTCAGAAATATGCATCTACTATTCCTACAGATATAGATTTTACTAAATACGAGTTCAAGAATGTAACTCCATACTTAAAACAATACTTGAAATTGAAATCCGATAAACTGATTCAATCAGCTACTATTAAAAGGTCAGCTTTTGACATTGACCCTACCACAGTAGTTACTTGTATGCAAACAGTTCTCTCTAAACCTCCTGTTCCTGGAGAAAGAAATGACTCAATGATGAGACTCGCAGCTTGGATGAGAAGAAATGGTCTTCCGCAAGAAGTTGTACTTCGAACATTGGCACAATGGTCTGGAAATGAACAGGAAGCAATATCAACAACTAAAAGTGAATTTGAAAAAGGATATAATTACTGGTGTGATGATGCAATAATGTCAAAACACTGCGATCCTAAATGTATTTACTTTAAACGCAAAGACTATTCAATGGCTTTAGAAAGCGCTGAAACTCTTGCTGAAAAGTTTGTTGTATTTGTGAAGAAAGGCATATCCGAAAAGGCGTTCAATTTCAAAGATATATATAACATTAATTACAATTTCTGGGTACTGCCCGGTGAATTGGTTATCATATTAGGAGATACCGGAATGGGTAAGTCTACATATGTATCCAATCTCTGTGCAATGCTTAGAAATCATAAAATAATGTATTTGTCATTAGAGAACAACTGGCACATGACCTATAAAAGGTTTTGTCAGATAGTTCAAGGCTATACGCACGATGAAGTAATGAAATATCATGCAGAATTAGACAATGTGGATAATCTTTATTCAATGTTTGACCATATCAACTTTGGTCATATGTCTCCCGATATTGATAAGCTTCAAGAAACAGTAGCATACCAAAGTCCTCATATTGTAGTTGTTGATACTACAGATGAAATGCACGTTAAAAATGTCCATAACGAGTTTGACAGAATGAATCAAATCATTGTTAAGCTAAAGGAAATTGCAACGAATCAAGACTGTATAGTCTTAGCAGTTCATCATGTAAATAAAGAGGCTGCTAAGAATGGTATTGTGAATCTTCACTCTGCTAAAGGCACAAGCACCGTTGTTCAGAAAGCTGATAAGGTTCTTACCATCAATGGTGATGAGAATCACTCAGATAGGATGATCTATTCTGAAAAGAACAGAGATGGCGGTAAGCTGAAGATGATGTTCGAATTTGACAAAAAGCATATGTTGTTTAAACAAAAACTAGTACCAACAGTAGGAGACTATTCTTGAAGTATATAATAAGAATGCAATTTCAAAACGGTGAAGAAGGAGTAGGAATGCGTTTAGTGTTCCTTACTCTGCTGAATATGTTTGTTGGATTTCATAGCATGAACGGAGAACATTTAAATCTCGGTTTAGGCATTGGACCAATGGAACTCAGCTTCACATTGCACAGATGGAATAGATGGCTACCATAGTTAAAACATTAGACCATTTGAAAGAATGTGCGATTGTTGAGTCATCTGATTTTTGGATTAGGCTTAATGGTGGCGCAAAATCAAGTAAGGATATAAAATACTACGAAGATGGTAGCTGGGGCGTATTTCACTCCATTTCCGATTCTTTTTGTGAGTATAGAAATGATAAAGACTTCACAGAAGATGAAGATTTTATTATAAAAGCCATTAAAACAAATAACCTTATTTGGGAAAATTATGAGTAGTCCAAGTAAACAAAAAGGTAATCGTTTCGAAAATGAATTAGTAACCCTCGCTAAAGAGTGGGGGTTACAGGCTCAACGTGCATGGGGATCCAATGGTAGAGCCATGGGTGAACATGAAGAAGTGGATTGTAAGATAGAAGAATATACAGTCCAAGCTAAGCGTAGAAAGTCTATTGCCAAGTTTTTGAAATGTGAACATACAGATATAGTAGCATTCAGGGAAGATCGTGGAGACACGTATGCTCTAATGCCCTTTGATACATTTTTAGATTTAATGAAAAGGATAAAAGGATGATAGAAATAAAGACTAAAGAGATTGTAAAGACAGAATATATGATAGGAATGTACTATTCACTTGATGATCTAAAAGAACAGGCAGAATCTTTGTATAAGACAAATCCTGAAAGTAATCAGCTCCCTATAATAAACGAAGCTATAAGAGATGGCTCAAAAGCTATCGAAGATATGGAAAGAGCTGTTAATAAGTCTTCTGTAACTGAAGCTGATGTTTTAAATAACGCAGATTGTATCAAGGGAGACTGCGATTAAAGAATTGAGACTTCTCATAGGCAATGGTTGCCAAGCGCTTTATCTAACCAATGACCCACTTGTGGAGAGGGAAGAAAAAGTAAAAAGGTAATGGCAGATGAAAAGGTTGGCGCTGAAGTCTCAAGAATTGCAATCATCGAAGGTGGGAACACTAGGATGTGTAGGCTCTGTCAGGGGTGCCTGTATATCCGACCTTCCCACCTGAAATGTAAAGGAATATATGGAAGAACTATATGATATAGATAATATGGACACTTGGTATTTGAGTACACAGCCTAAAGCTAAGAAAGGACAGGCGAATCTCAAAACTTACGCATTGTATTTTTGTGAGAACTGTATGTCTGTGTGGGAAATATCATGCACAGGTACAATACTTAGATATAAGCACCTTCCGACATACGGATTGAAAAGGATTACGTGTCGTCACTGTAAAAATGGCAATAACAAAACATATCAGCAAACTAATGGAACACATTAAAGAAGTATTAAAAGATATAGTAGAAGAAAATACAAGCAACCCACATATCAATTTCGATATAAGTGAAGTTTATGATATTGAGATTGATGGCATTGACTTAAAAGATTCACCAGATTTTTGTGATGCTTATGTAAGTAGCGCATCTTATAAAGACCGTGAATTAACCGAAGAAGAATGTATTCAGGTACAGGATGAAAACCCTGAATGGTTTTATGAAAAAGTATGTGATGAGGCTTTCAGTGAGTAGTTTTATTAAAAATGAAATACTATTGAATCTCGAACAAGTATGTGAAAGCAAACGAACATCAATTAATAAAGCAGTAGCGTCTGTAATGAAAGATTGGCAACTCGATACATTAACTGCAGCAGACCTTGTATTTGATTGGTGGGATACCCTAAAATATTATCAAGGAGAAGTAAAATGATATATATAACGCATTTATGGCTCAACATTAATCACTCATATGATAGGCAATTCTTTTCTAATAAAAAAGATGCAATTAAATACGGTAAAAGGGTGTCCAAAGGAGCATCGTATACAGACTGGGAGAATACTCACGAAGTAACATATGAAATAGAAGCTACTGAAACGCCAAAGACGAAAAAACAATGGATACGGTTTTTAAATATTAATGGAAACATAACGGGAGGATGAAAAATGAAAAAGTTCTTAAAAGCAATGCAAGATGTAACTGATTTTGTAATTGGTAAACCTAAAAAGAAAAAAAGGAAGTATAAAAGAAGGAGTAAGAAATGAGATATTACTGGGAAGTTTTATTTAGTTCAGAGTATTTCCCATATTGGGAATTTACAATGGTAATGATGTTAGCATTAATACTAAGCATACTCTGGAGAATGCATAGAACAGAAACCAAAATCGACATACAGAACGAATTGTTACATCACATTATTGACGAAGTTGAATAATGGAATCAGCAGTTCCTGAATCTCATTATAAAAGTGAGATGTCTCGATTATCAAAAGATATATTTGATTTGGAGAAGGAAGTGAAACATTTAAAACTTGCTTTAATAAATATTAAATCAAAAAGTACAGATATACAATTCTATGGTGGGCAATCAGAAAATCTGTCCCCCATAGTGGATGAGATTATTGACAAGATTAATAAAATACTGGGAAGCTAATGGTGATTATGAATATAGCGGAATGGATAGCAAATCTACTGGTACTAGGAGTAGCTGCAGGTATATGGGTTATTACAATATTTGGAATAATGCTAATAACTGTAACTCTTGTAGAAGGATATAAAAAGCTTAAGACATAGGTAGGGCAAAGGAAGCCAAGATGGAGATGACGAATGGCTTCCAAACAAGAACAACGGGAATATCGTGATAAACGACGAGCTAGAATAGCTGATCTTAAATACTATTTTGGCAAAGATGCAGATGAATGGGTAGACCTTAAAATAATTGCAGAAGATAAGGCGTTAGATAGTTGGCGTGGTAAAAATGCGACCGAATATCCGCCTTATCTCTGTATTGAGTGCAACCGGTATTGGGCATACTACCTAGACCGAAGAAAACAGAAACAATGTGAATACCTTTCTAAAGATACATTTAATAGAATAAGATGCCACAGGGTAATCTGTGAGGAGTGTGAAAATGAATCCTAAAAAATTAGCAAAAAATGAATGTGCGAATTATTGGGACGGTAAATGTCTATCTGTGACTATTACTTCTGATTTACAACAATATATTGATAGCGAATTACCACAAGATAAATGCGTTGTTAATGAAGAAAGTTGCAAATATTTTGAAGATGTTATTATCAAACAAATAAGAGGTAACCCATATTCTAGCAAAGAAGAAGAAACTGCTATAATTAAATATGAAGAATTATTAATAATATCAAGTAAGTTAAGAAAATGTAAGGAATGTCATAGAGGTTATCCTTCATCTTTTCATAATGAGAAGTATTGCAACGATTGTAAAAAGAAAAGAAAGCTAAAGTCTAACCGAGAGTACAAGAAAAGGTCTCAAAGTAGGAAAAGTACCTAGTCGAACTTCAACAATATGTGGATTTAAAAAGCGTAATTTTTAATATGCGATAGAAAGTATGCATAGTTAAAAAAGGTGGGTTACTTTTCATCCTTCTCGTCGTCCCGAACGACCGTCAGACAACTTCCCTACAGGAGAAGATATAATGAAAAGTATTATAAAGTAAAGAAAAAAGTCTAATATGTTGCTGTAATTATCAAAAAGGATACTCACTCGCTTCAAGTGCTGTACGTTTTCTAAATATCTTTTTAGCAGTACCTTTAAACTCTAAAGGTTTTAATAAGGCTTCTGCTAGGCTTCTTTGGACTACTGTAGGCCATCCATCTCCTCCATGTCTACGTAAATGATAACTTTTTAATGGTTTATTAAGTGCAAAATCCCAATTATCATAGTAATCTTCTTTTGAAACTGTTTTATAATCAAATTTTTTCTTATTTCTTATTTTTCGAGAATAACCACCAAATAATGTGTGCTGATCTCCTATTGCTCTACCTGCTCCCTTATAATAATCTTCTGGATTTTTATAATGATAATACTTCTTACCATCTTCCGTATGTGTACCAAACTTATTCCACAACCTATCTATAGGAGTGTTTTGTTCATAGCTTTTCATTCTTTTAAGATACTGCCCAGACGTTAATTCAGTACCTTTCTTACCTCTTAATTCAAACCCTATAGCTTTATGATAATCTGATTTATCAATATTGTAATTGTGAAAACGACGCATATCTAAATTTTGATTATACTTAGGATTTGGTTTCCCTAGCCCAAATTTAGTTCTCCACGCAAAAAGCCTATCTTCTAAATTTTTTGCAATTTCATATTGTGGCATATCGTCTATAGCAGCTCCTTTAAATAATTTTTTATCAGTTAATACACGTTTTACTATTTGCCACTTATTGCTGTATGTTTCTGGATATATACTATTAGCCAGTAGCTTACTAACTGGAGTTCCGCCACTTACTGCATATTTAAGACCCTTTGCCCCTGCAATAGGATCAGCTAAAAAAGAAATATCTTCACCTAAATCAGATTCGGGAGATACAGTTTCATAATTACCCGATGGTAACATACCAAATAGGTTTCTGTCTGTACCACTATATAAGCCTTTTAATACACCACCTATACCTGTATCTGGAACAAGGTTACCAATCTTATCAATAAGGTTAGGGTTGTATTCTGATATTAATCCATGTCTACGTGGGTTATCAACTATAGGCATAGGCATATCAACTCTTGTTGATGATGGCTCTTCTACAGTAAATCCGTTAAATTTAGGCGGCATTTAAAAGCTCCTGTTCTTCTTCTTTCTTTTTACGTGCCTTTTTCATCTTCTGTGCAAGTCTATGGACAGGGAGACCCGTTGTTTCTTCAAGCCACATTTCAGGCACATCTACAATTCTATTAATACTTCTAGCCATGCGACCAAAAGGAGCCCAAGTCCATAACTGATAATTTAAGAATGGCTCCCAATCATTATTTATAATAGCCTTAGTCGGTCCAAGAAAGAACCTTAATGAAGGACCAGTAACAGTAGATAAAGGAGCTAATGCGGGATGAGGCCATTGGTTAAAGAAAGCACGTTCTCTCTTTTTTTCATCACCAAATAACCAATCTGCCGTATCTTGCATATAAGACATAGGCGGTGGTAATGCTGAATCAAATATAGATGATACAAATATATTAGCCAGAGCAAATGCAAATGCGTCTAGCATCATTACCCTTTGGAATCTCCTACCCGGAGCCGTATTCATATCAAACCCATAAATATTGGCTCTTTGATAAGCCAACCTTCTTAATCGTATCGAGTTCCAAGCAAATGGCATAAAACGAGTAAGCATCTTTCCCGTAGATGTTCTTGAAAAAGCTGGTTTTGCACTTGAGTGGTATAAGAACTGAGTAGCCTTAACACCTTCGGTTGCCATACGTAACAAGTATGGATTATCAAACTTTAAATTTGGTATTACATCTGAAAGTATCTCATAATTATTTAGATAATGAGCTAGAAACGAATCTCTTCTTAGCATTCGTTCTGATTTACGCATGAACCACGCACCGCCATCAACCAGCGCCTTATTTAAACCGTGTTTTTTAGCCAAGTCATATACAGACTGATCGGGCATATTGTAGTCTTTCCTTAATTCATCTACAAATTCTTTTGCAAAACCCTTCATTTTGGTTCCACGAAAACCACGTTCTAATTGAGCTTCGGATACAATAAATGATTCCAAAGCACCCGATTCTTCAGCAAACCTATTTAACCATACATTCACATTATCAGGTGTTATTTTTGTACCATCTCTTAACTTGCCGCCTTTAAATATATTATACAGAAAAGGCTTATCTTTTGTATTAACAAAATGTCTGATACCATTCTGGGATATAGTGTTAACGCTACCGCCCATCATATTACCCATGGCTGTTTTAGGATGTGATAAGAGCGAAATTAGAGACCACTTAGCTTCAAATGCACCTATCTTTTTAGCTACATTCATTAAAGCCAACTTTCTTGCTTGTTCAGTTTTAGGTAATTCACCTACTAAAGGAAGTTTTGGATTAGCCTTACCGCCAAGCTTAAAAGCAACCCATTCTAATTTCTTAGCGACATTCTCATCGCTCAATTTATAATAAGCAGTTTTCTTAACTTTTTTTAAGCGGTCATCCCTGCGAAGTATTTCTTTAAGCTCCTTGTAATCCTTTATATCTTCAGGGGATTTTAAATCATCTGGCTTTTTCTCAAAATCTTTAACCCTAGCTCTATATCGTTTCACTTGGTCTTTATTTAAACCTATTAAATCAGATGAGAAAACAGATGCATAACCCATAACATCCCTAGCATACATCTTCATAAAGTTTTCCCAGTCTTTCATATCATCTTCTTTCAAAATCTTATTCTTTCTTTTGAATCTGTCTATAGCCTTATGAGAAACTAAAGCTGTGAGATTTTTATGAAAGGACGATACCCATTGACTAGAATAAGCATCTACTACATCAAAGTCTAGGCTGAACCCAGGCATAGGGTTCTCACCCCTTGCTTTACCAGTACCGGGACGTTCATTAAAACCTATATTTTCAAATATTCTAGAATCGGTTTTATTTGCAAGTAGCCATTCAGTAGCCGTTTTACTTGCACCGCCATCTTCTGATACACGACCTCCTAAGAAATTTTCAAAGTCTACTTCCTGTTTAGCTACAAATCTTTCTATGAACTCATCTTTAGTAATTTGACCTTTAAGTAAATATTCAACATTATCCTTAGTGCTTTTACTGGTCATCCATTTCTTTTTTATTTTATAGTCATCCATAGATAGACTTTTCTTAGACACATTTAGAATATCGTCCGCATATTTACCAACTTCTGATCTCAAAAGACCTATCTGTTCATTTACAAATTCCCTGACTTCCCTACGGCTTTTTCTTGTAGCCATATGCATCATCTGAGGCCAATAAAATTCTCTTACCCTACCGATTGATTTATAAGCAGAAGCTTGGTAATCACCTTTCGGGTCTTTCTGCGCTCTTAAACTTTCACGATAACGCTTTGCTTCCATAGAATCTGGTTTAAGTTTCTTTTTAGCAACTTGTTCTTCTAGGATAATTTCATACTGCATTCTGTTTAAAAGATCAACAGAAAGCGATGTTTGGTTTACTAGTGATTCGAATTGTTTCTTTTTACCAAAGGCTGCTGCATCCAATACCATTCTCTGTATTCTATTTACATCCATTCTACCATATTCATTAAAACGCACAAGATGGTCTTTTATACCATTATAGTCTCTTTTTTCAGCATCATCTATAATGCTCCAGTCAATTCCGCTTGTTACCCATTTTTTATATATTCTATCAAAAGTCTTTTCATGTTTATCAACAATCCATTGCATGACTTCTTCGCCAGACTTTTCTTTAGACTTACCATCTTCAGTAATCTTATACTTTTTATTCTTTAACTCATCATATATAGGTTGGTATTCTTCCCATAACTTTTTATAATGCTCTTGACGTTTTGCTTTGGACTCTGGGGTTCCTGAAACTTCTTTGCCTTCAGATAACTTTCTTGATATAGCTGCCCTATGTAATTGTGCAAACTCTGTGGTACCATTATCAAGCCCAAGTATCTGATCTCTCCAGTCATATGCTCTTTGAATTTCTTCTTGCTCTGCTTCTTTATAAGCATTCTCAAACTGATAAATCTGATTAAAGGATTCACTCAAATACCGAAACGTACTGAACGGAACACGTATATTTACAAAGCCCACTTTTTCTTTTGCATAGTTATAGGGAACATCATATTTATAAACTTGTGTCATATCATAAGAAAGCTGTTTCTCACCTAGGCGTTCAGGAAACATAAGATAATATGCTTTCTTAACTCGTGGAACTTTTGCAGATGCTACCCTTGTGGTTCTTAAATATTTCTGAAACTGCCTTAAATCTTTCCATGTGGCATCTGATATCTTTTTACTAATTCCGCTACCTTCAAGACTGTACATGGCATACATTTCTTCTATCCTTGTAGGATACTCAGGTGGCATAGCTTTTAAATCTTCAACAAGCATATCCATTATACGGGGTATATCTTCAGGTATCTTATCTTTTGGAATGTCTTCCATCTTCTTACCCTTAAAGACATTGTCAAAGAAACGTTCCAGTTCAATCTTGGATTCTGTTTCTTTTTGTGACCTAGTAACCGCATCTCCAATTTCCACTTTTTCAGGAATCAATGCTTCTGCATCTTTTTTCATTGTATCAACAAGTGGCTTATCTCTGCGGACTACATTCCACATTTTAGCAAAACCCTGTATAAAATCCTTTTTGATACGCTCAGGGACTTCTTTAGTCTCAAATGGAAAACGATTTAAGCTTGTTTTATTATAGAACTTGCTCCAATTATCAAGGGCTCCCTTATAGTATTCCACCATCTCTTTGTTGGGATTCTCTCTGGCTTCCTGTTCGCTTAGCCAATCAGTTATAATCTTTTTAGACTTTTGACTTGAGAACGGCTGTGGATATAAGGTGCTTGTCATATAGGTATGATAGTAATCAAGAGCTAGGTCTGTTTCTATACCTAATTCTTTTGCTCTGTCATTAATGGCGCGTCTTACCTTTTTCATTGATCTTTCAACATCATCAAGAGCATATTTTGCAGGTAAAAACTTATTCTTATTCCCCTGTCTGGCATTACGCCAGTTTGTTTTAGTAAGTACCGCCTCTTCAGCCAATAGACCTAAGAAATCATGAGCATCTTTTTCTGATCTACCGGCTTTTACAATAGCATTAAATAGTTTTTCTCCACGTTTGGATACAACTATGGCACTATAAACGTCCATTGCATCATTCAGAATGAGTTTAGATTCCTTTAATGGCTCCATAGGGCTAACAACTTTATCTGCCCATGCAGAATCGAATACTTTCTGCCAACGTGGATCAAGGTTAGGGTTATTCGCCAATCCCATTGATTTTAAACCTTCAATATCTATATCGTTTAAATCAGTATGATTTGAAAACTCCCTATCTATTCTCTTTTGTAATTCAACCACATCTGTTTCAAGATATGTAGGGCGAACCATAAATTTCTTTCTTACAAGAAAATCTCTTACACTCTTATCCCCTTTCCAAGTATCATTAAGTGTATTAACAAGTTTTCTCCACTCTTTATTACCTTTTGCATACTTAAGATTAATAGCATTAGCAGACATTCTATCTGAAAGCCACAACAAGGAGTTCATTCTGTCTTCAGTAGAAGTGGCACCTTCCATGGCTTTTTGAACTTCTTCTATATTCCACTGTCTGTTTGTTTTATAGTTAAAGCCGAATAACTTGTTATTGACTTCATATAAGTTGCCATAATCTGTGTCAACTATATCTTTATATTTAAAATCAATGACCTTTCCCTTATTGTCCCTGGCTACAATCTTATTAAAAGCGCTTTTCAATAGGACTTCTCTCATATCTAAGGGAGTCATCATTTCCCAATAATTAGAACTATCTGCCGTTCTACTTGATGCTTCTACAGAAAGCCTTCTGTAACCCTTAACTTCATCAAGTTTCTTTTCAGAAGTTTCAAGAGTAACGGTACCATACTTCTTACCTTTCTTCATTAAATCTAATTGTACTTGACCGCCTCTATTTTTAATAATATCAGCAGTCATATAATTCAGCATAGTTTTAGCATTGACTACTGCTCCCATACCTCGCTTTCCACTATACGATGATATACCGGCTTTTCTTAAGGACGATGGAAGATACTGACTTACTTTACTATCTATAAGGGCTGGTGTCTCTCCCGTGCCAAACAATTCATTCAACTCTTTTGATTTATTGGCATATGTGGCATCCTTGCCACCTATTTTCATAGACTGCTCATTCTCATTTTTACGTATCTGGTCACGAAACGCTTTAGGCAGACCTTGATACATAAATACTTTATCACCATCTACGTCCATACCATCTAAATAGAAATGGTCTTTGGGATTCAAATATGTACCGTGGTCTGGCTTTTTGCTGGAGTTTTCTACAAATCCGTCAAATCTAAGCATTCTTGTGCCGCTTACTGCAGATGATGGGACTCTCATTACAGCAATATCAAGCATTTCTTCTAGGGACATAGCAGTAGTATAATCTTTGCTTTTCATTGCTGTTTGATAGGCATCCCATAATTCACCCAATGTTTGTTCTGTTTCAGTTTCTCCCCACCTGACTTTAAATTTATCACGCATGGAATGACCAAGCTTGAATGTACCTTCACCTATTTGTCCATGTTTTAATGTTGTTATGGGATCAACACCGGCTCCCCATGAAGATGCAGAATATTTCCATTTTGGATACATATATTTAATTTTACGATACCTTAATACCATTGCCTGATAAAGTTCAGGTTCCCACATAGTTGATACAGGATCAAAATCACTGTATTTAGCTATTCTCTGTAGTCTTGTGGTATAGTCAGCTATGTCTATTAAACTATTTTCTTCACCAAAGGAATCTATATATTCATTATACTTTGTTTCCTTGGTCATATGCATAAGTAGTTGTTTAAAAAGCGGATGGTATGGATCATTTACAATAGAAACAAACTCAGCATCACCTATGTCTTTAATATGGAAATTTTCAGGGATAGGAGATTTGGGATTCTTGGTTAGGGCTTTTACAACTTGATTAGCTTCCCTTACTCCATCAATAGCGGGAGCAAACGCTTCATTCATTAGGGACTCATAACCTTCTTTTGATACTTGTAACTCATTTAAAAGTACATGAAACTGCTTTTTAACAGTTTGTGATTCATATGCGTGTTCATCTTCTTTGACACCATAGTCAATACGTAAATCTTTAATATTGATTTTAACGGGCTTTAAATCTTTGGTCTTTACTTTCTTGCCCTTTTTATCTTTAAACCTATATTCAGCATTACCCTTTTTATCTTTACCCGCTTCACCCCAGTATATTTCAGTATTATCAGGCAATACCTTTGTTGAGCTTATTGCTGCTATACCTACATTGGGTTGACCAGTCGCCTTATCGTATTCAGCATGGGATGGATGTAAACCGCCTTTAATAGCAAATAGCTTACCATCTACCCAAGCCCATACAGTTGGTTTAATTCTTGATGTACTTTCGGGAAAACCTTCAGTATTAACTATACGTGAAAAGATTTTCTCAGGTAATGTTATCCAACCATCTATCATACTCTCATAGGGTTGACCCTTGTCCCTAGTTTTACCATCTGTTGTAGTATAGAATTTTGGATGCGAAGTTCCTATAGTATTAGTTTTGTGATATTTTCCTTTAGGAACGTCATCTACAATAACAAAACCGATAGTACCATCTGGTGCAATATCTAAGAAATCTTCTCCCCTTAATGGGATGCCCTTACTTGCTTGTAATGTTTCACGCTTTACTCTATCGGGAGCGTTTTTAAACTGCGCATGAGGTTCATAAAGAAAGTTAGACATTACTGTCTTGCGATACATATCCCATGCTTTTGTACGCATCTCACTATTAACATTCTTCCAGTTCCCAAAATGGGATTTCATCCATATATCGAAATCTTGTGTTATATATTTTCTTGCCTGTGAGTCTACTTTCTGAAGTTCCTTAACTACTTCATCCCATTTCTCGAGTTTGGCTTCAGGGTGATACGGATATACACGTTCTGTACCCTTATCTTTATTGGGGATTTTAGCATAACGGTTTCTTTCATCAAGATTAACTGCAAGATTCCACCAGTCTGATGGTTTCATTACATTTACATAAGAATCTGATTCTTTATCATATCTGGTATCGTATAGATCAACAATGCGATCACCGTATTTGGTAGACTTTATTTCATTAACACGGATATTGGGTGGGAATACAGTAAAGCCTTTTTGAGTTGGAATTTGTATTCTTGGTTTTTCACCCGTATGATATAAAGTATGTTCAGCACCAATTTTATTTAGATAGTCTATAAAATAAGAATCAACACCCGGCATATCGCCTACGATAAATTTTGCTCCATGTTTTTTGGCTAAATCAATACTATTTTTAGTTTTTTGTGTTAATTCTTTGCCCGATAAACCTACATTACGAGCAAGCATAATTATTGTTGAATCTTTATTGGGACTGCCCAATGTATCTATTGTTGTTTTAGACGAAGATGGTTTATCAGAAGAAAGTTCTACAATTGCAGAATCCGCTAATATTCTCATAGCCTTATCTTTTCCGTCACCCTGGGGAGTTCCTTTTCCTTTATTTTCAAATCCACCTTTTATATTTACTAAAGGAGTTTTTAATTCAGATATAGTTTCAGCCTTAAAATGTAATTCATCTGATGCTGGAGGTCTGTTATCCGCTACTCGTTTTCCCATAGGGTCATGGGTAGTTCTGTAATCAAGTTTATTCCCTAAGCGGTCAAAGTGTATATAGGGTTGCAGTTCTTCAACTTGCATACGATTAAATACTGAACGTACACCTTGCTTTGCTTTGGGAGATACTACATAACCGGGATAGGTTGATTGTATATCTTCTATAAAACTTTCAAAAGTAAGTGTCTCTTTTTTTGCTTTATTATAGACATCTACTATGTTGCTTAATACATCTATACTTGTTTCTTTCTTACCAATATGTTGTTCAACCTCCGTAAGAAGGTCCTTGATTTGATGAGGAACATCTACTTCTAACTGTTCATCTATAGGTCTGTCCATATTGGCAATATCACGGACTTCTTTAGTGCCTCTTACTATATTACCATCACCACGTATAATATCAAATATTAAATCTATATCGCCTTCTTTTATACGAGCTATTTCTTTTTCACTCAGTTGATTATACACAACATCAGCTTCATTGGATATGCGTAAACCTTCATTCCTGGTCTTGTCCGTAACTTCAGCTACAATTTCACCTTCTCTCATACTTTGAGTAAATGTGTCTACATCATCCATTGCCCTAATCTTAGCCAATGTTTCATCTTCTTCCGTAAGCTCTTCATTGCGTTCATTCTTCAATTCTTTACGTCTTTTTTCCAGACTTCTTTCTTTAAGAACCTCAGTAACCCTAGCTTTAGCAACCACAGATGCATAAGTAGGATCATCTTCTTTAAGATCGGGGAATAATTCCATTTGTGGATTATACTTCTCAAAGCGTTCACCGATATGTTTATTAAAATAATTTTTTACATATATCTGTGATTCTTCAGGAAGTATAGAAAATTCATCCACACTGGTCATTTCACGTTCCCTGCCCACAAACTCACCGTCTTTACGGTAAAATTCACCCATATGTTTCTTAGCGGCTTTAATCTTCGCATTGGGGTGAGAGTAGCCAAAGAATCCGCCTAAAAGGTATTCGTATATTTGAACAGACGTAGGTGCGCCCTGAGCAGTTGCCATACCACCTTGGAATGCACCACCAGCAACTCCTTGTGCTACCTTTTGCCATATCCATTCTTCAGCACCTTTACGGACATTAGGGTTTGGATGACCTACCATTTTCCCAATATTCATAAAGTTGCCTATGGTACCAAAAACACCACCGGCTATAGCACCATGAACATAAGAGTTCATTACTTCATCCTTACCGCCCCATATTCCGCTAACAGCTGATGCAGCACCAAGATGCTGCGCGCTCATTAGTACATCTGCAGTTTTACTGCCAGCTAAGACATACTTATCAACACTGACACCGGCTTTTGCAAGACCTTTATAGAGTTGCTTATTTAAAGCATCTCCAACAAGAAACGGAACTGATTTTACACCTTGAGTAGCCCTAGCTGTACTAGACATAAAGGAACTTGCAGTTTGAAGAGCTTTACCAACTTTAGTTGCCTGACCAACGGCTAATGCACCTCTAGCGGCTCCAAATGCGCCACCACTTAGAATAGTACCGGCAAGAGCAGGGGCAAACCCCAATAAGTGTCCCATACTGTGAACTATTTGACCAGATTCGCTTGTGGGATCATCAGCCCATCCAAGCGTAGTGAAACCTTCACTAAAGCCTGAAACAAACTGATTTAATAAGTTATCTTGTTTTTGTTCTTCAGCATCTATATTACGCTGAAAAGGAATGTCAAATTCCTTGGACGCTCTCTCTAATTCATCTACGGTATCATCATCAAATAGCCAAGGGCTATTATTATATACATGAATATTCCGTTGGATTTCATATGGGTTCATGTTTTACTTTTTTAATATGGAGTTGAAATACCAACTGACTCATACGGATTTGAAGATGGAGTATTCAGCATTTCAATTAAGCTATTTACATCACCTAATTTTGTTTTTGCATCTTTCTTTATAGAAGAAGATTCACCCCAATTAAAAAACTCGCTCCCAGATAGTTCATTTTGGTAATTCACAAGAACTTTAAGGAGTTGTGCTTTTTTAGGAGGCATAGTTGATACTTCCTTGTCCCTACCAAACCACCCTCCATCTTCTGTTGTTATATCATCGGGTATATTTCTGGCAATTCTCACAGCCTCTGCCAAGGTAGGTAGATTTTTACCAACTTGATCTAACACGTCTTGTTCTTTATAATTTATTCCCATAAAATTAGAAGTTTTACCAAGACTAAAAGGACTTGCTAGGAAATTAAAACTCTGTCTCTCTGCTTCACCTTTCATTTTAATACCGAGTATACTTTTTAAAACATCTCTCTCGAAATTAACATTCCCCAATTCCTTAGCTTGTTCAAACTTCTGTTCGGCCATTCCAGTTTCATGTTCTTGACCTTCTATTTGTTGAGCCATTTTCTGATTTGCTCTATCAAGTTGAAGTTCCGTATTATACAGAAATTGATTTTGATCTCTAGTATTTCTACCTTGCTCAAGCATAACCTGGATTGCTTCACGTGATTCTAACTCAAGACCAAGCCTTTTGAATGCTTCTCCTTCAACAAATGCGGTTAATTCTTTTTTAGCATCAATACCCGTTAATTGACGCTGATTTAAGTTGTTTTGAATAAATGTCTGCATAACATTATCGTTAAGCAAACTCTCTCTTAGCCTTTGCATTTTCGCTTCATTATCCAACCCAGAAAGATTTTCGTTGGATGTTATTTGCTTAACTAAGCGATCTAAAGAACCATCTTCTCTCATTTTAGCAATAAGTTCGTTGCTTTGTATTTGCTTTACCATCCGACTCAAAGAGCCATCTTGTCTCATTTGCTCTAGATTTACCCTTGTGCCTAGTTCTTTTTCAAGACGCTTCATAGCCTCAGTATGAGACAAATTTGCTAAATCTAAACGAGTAGAAAGTTCTTTTGACTGTCTTCCATCTAAACCGCCTTCAATGAGTATTCTTTCATTTTTTGCCCATGCTAATCTTTGACCAACAATTTTTTCATTAGAAGCAATTGTGTCTAAATTCCGTTTTTCAGCAGATGTGATTCCCATTTCCGTTCTTGTGGTAGCACCAGTTTCTTTCTCAGTTGTCTGTCTCTCAGCTGAAGCAATTCCTAATTCTGTTCTCCCTGTAGCGCCAGTTTCTTTTTCAGTTGTTATTTTTTCAGCAGACGTTATTCCTAATTCTGTTCTTTCAGTAGCACCGGCTTGTGTTTTATCAGTTACACCAAATTGTGTTTCTTGACTAATTTTAGCAGCTCGAATAGTAGTTTTATTGCGCTCATCCGCTATCTCTTTCTGAGTTTTTAACTGAGCAGAAAGTATTTCTAATTTGTTCTGCCTATCAGCAATATTTTCAACAGACTTCCTTAAGCCTTCTGTTCCTGATGTGTATCCCGTCCAACGTGTAGCCATTAGTTACTCTCCTTATGGTTGTCTCTTTAACGGATTATAATAAGCAGTCATACCCATACCAGCCATATCAAATAAGCTATTACCAATACTATCACCCCAAGCTGCTCTCGCATTAGCATTGCCAACCATTTGTTCATAACCCATATTATTACCATAACGAGCAGCTTCATTCTGCTGACCCACATTAAACATACCCATTTGATTTTGCTGACCTACGTTATACATCCCAACATTTGCCCTTGTGGTGTCCATTTGCCCGTATGCCCCTAATGAAGATTGCAATGCATTAAGACCTAATCCAGCAAATGATGTACCGATGCCCAAGGCACTTTTTCTATAGTCTTCCCCGGCACCGGATCGTGTAATTGCCCTGAAAGCCCTTGATAAACCACCGCCCCCAACTCCTTGTTGAGCTATGGCTGTATTTGCTTGATTAAATTGCTGATCTCCTAATCCGAAAGACGTTTTATAAGCTTCAGACAAGAGGCTTTTCTGCATATCAGACTGCCCAGTGAGAAAATTAGCCCCCTGTGTCCTGAGCAAATTAGCGTTCTGCAAATAGTTATTAGCAGGTGCGTAATCAAATGTAGATGCTTCAGCTTGTTGTGTATCGTAATTAAAATCATAATCCAAATCTTTTGGCTTATTAAGATATTTTGTTAAAAAACCTGCAGCTCCTAAAGCTAGTGGCACTATTGGTGGCATCTTATTTCTCCTTATTTCTTATTTTAATCATCATCTTCGGTCTCCTCAACCATAGCGACATAAACCCAACCTTCGTCAGTTTTTGCCTGAAGATGATAGACATTATTACTTCTTTTAATAATTCTTATATCACCAGATTTTCCAGTATGAGACCCCTTTCCCTCGGATGTATCTCCTTGATTAACGGAGTCTATTATCTCATTCAAATCTGTATAAATCTGCTGAATAACACGTTCCATATTATCTGTACCAACCTTGGGCGACCTTTTTTTACTAATAGCCATCAGGGATTAGTTATCGGTGCTTCTCTTAGTCTACGCCATTGAATACCAATAGCATTCAATCTGTCCGTATTACTAGCCGATACAGCCTTGACACGAACCCACTTAGCTTTAGTTATGGCAGATAAAGCACTATATGATGTTGCTCCAGTATCGAAAGCAACAGTTACTGTGGGAGTACCGGCATCACTTTGTTCATGCATTTTAATAAACTTCTTATCAACCGTAGATGCATTCATAACCATTTTCTTAGAATACCATTTCCAAGCTCTTTTATTTGATGTATGACCTAAATAACTAAAAAGATCAGTACCATTAGATATGAAATTCTCACCACTTGTTCCAGATACATAAGATGTTACAGCAGGGGCTTCCCATAAATCCCATCTTTGGGAATCTAAGCTATAAGCCCAGCAATAATATCTATTCTGTGTCCCACTATATGAATATTGTATATCAAAAAAGACAAGTAACGCTCTACGTTTATTATCAAAACCCATTATAACATCTTTTTGTGGAGAAGAACGTAACTGCCAAGCGGTGTATGAACTTGTAGGCGCATTTTCCACATCTACATCTGATTGTGTTAATATTTGATTAGCAATAGGACGAGGCGTTGATCCGTTATGAAAATATATATTGTTATCATCTGCAAAAAACATTCCATAATCAGTTACTATTACTGTTTTACTATTTAAACATCCCGCCCCATCGAATATATCTTCAATATACATACCATTTGGTTCAATCCTGTATATCTTGCTTTTAGTAAATGCATATACTCTACCATTAAAACCCTTTATAGCGGTTGGTATCTCCGGTAACAAGAGGGAATCAAATACCCAATTAAACTGATCGTAATTAAACGGTCTTGATTTAAATAAGTAAAGACTAGCATCATCTATATCTATATGAGAGCAATTCGCTACATATAAATGGTTATTAAGAGATGTGCTTAATGTATACTTAGGTGTAAAATTATTTAGAACTTCTGGAATACCTGTTTTTGCTTCATATGATGCTCCTACACTACCTGTATCAAGGATTGTTTTAGTATAATAATTACCCCAATCTGGGTTAGTTGTAGATGAATCAGTTGTAAGAAATCCAGTTTTTATAGAAATTGTCTTTACCAATCTGAAAAAACCAGTAGGTTCTGTTGAACTGGCCCCCGATGCACTTGACCTATATAAATTAATATGCGTTACTCTGCTACTCAATCCATTAGGATATACGCTAATTGTTACATCTAATGCATTCATACCGGATACGTCATTTTTTGTCCATGGGGCAAGTGGCGACTCTTGATAGCCATCATAAAGAAGCGATGTTGTATAAAAAAACGCAGTTGAACCAGCCAGAGTACCTGTTATAGCCGTATTATCAGTGAAGGAAAGTCCAACTTGAGATTCTAGTACTGCCGAAACAGAGCTTGCTGTAGAAGATGCCCATCTTTGATGCGATGCTCCTGAAAATATATTATATCTAGCTCCAATTTCGTCAAACTGCGCTTGGTCTAGTGAGCGATCCGAACCATCAATAACTGTATGACTACCAATTAAGCTCCCATTGGCACTGTCATAATCTGGCTTAGTAACTCTTCCAAAAGTTGTAGTATTTGCCCCAGCTTCAAAACCTACTGTATAATATGTACTGGAAGCATGAGCCCTAGAGCAAGACACTTTAGTTTTATCACCATAATCTTCAGTAAATCCAAAAACCTTACCAGTAGAAACTGCGCCCGTGAGTTTACTCCCGGCAGTTATACTATTATGCACTAATAATAGATACCATTGTTTTATAATGCTACCAGAACTTTTATGAAATGTTACTGGGGCGCCATCCGTTGACCCCTCAAGATTTGCATGAACAATTATACCAATATGTCCAGCATTATCAGTAGGAATCATTAAAGCAACTTTCGGTACATTAAATATAGGCTCAGTTTCAGCGCCACTACCATTAGACCAATCCCCATGCCCAGGCGTGCCACTACTTGCGCCTAGAAATGGAGTTCTATCCGTCATTGTTACAGTAGCTCCTGTTACTAATGAAGCAGTAGTAACATTCCACACAAATTGTCCAGAACCTGAAGAGACTTCAACATTTGCAGTCATCCAGAGATAACTATCGATCTCTATGCAATCAGTTACATTTGTATCGTTAGTAAAATTATTGGTACTTACAGATATCACTACATCCATTTCATCTGTGTCAATTTTTATTATACTCACCAATGATGCACTTATTTTATCCACAACCCACAGCTTCCCATCGCTCCCCATACACATAGCTCTAGTATCTGTAAAATAGTAAGTAGACCTTTTTAATAAAACACCTGCCGAATTATCAAATTTGTAAACATAATTACCATCTAACTCAATACAATAAGTATAAGAAGCATCAGAAACCACTTTATGTATAAAAGGAAATGAACTAGGGGGTTTTAATTCCGCATCTTGAATTTGCAAACCACTTGGTACACTACCGTCGAACTGTTTATGGGGTATAATTCCGACCCACTTAGGGTCTCTAGATGTTCCAAGTCCAATATGCGCTTCTTTATTATTCACTTCCATGGCGGGAATAGACGTATATGTTCCAGACTCTAAAGATGTAGGAGTCCCGGGCGTACCCTCAAGATCATCCACTTTAAATATGTCTCCATCGCTATCCATATAAACAGCCCTAATAGTACCGTCATCGTTAATTAAGGACATACCAAGCGAATCAACCCCCGCTCTTTGTGTAGTGTCGTCAGGAATACTTTTTATAGAACCGTTGTCTAATAACGGATCTACATTAAGACTGTAAGAAGCTGCACTATTTGGCAAATCTCTATCATCGGGAGTATAGACTGTTCCAGCACTAAAAACATTGATTTCTTCAAGTCGCTTAGGCACTGATTACTTTTCCCCCATATGTAGTAACACCATCATTTATATCCAAGACCATTAGATTAAAATTGCCATTCTCAAATATGTCTACCAACCCCACATTATGAGTCCAATTAGTAGGGCGACCTTTTAGATAATCCTTTGACATATCAGTTAAGCACCCCATTGAATATGCCATGTGCGGTCCAGAGATATGGGTGATAACGGCTTTTTGCGAGTCATGGGTGTGACCATAGATGATGTTACATCCCATTTGTAAGGCGTGAGTTCTTGCATGGGCAATTCCCATATAGTGTCCTCCGTGGTAAGCATATAACTTGCTTCCGAACACTTTAAAGACTTCACCATACGGGTGCCATTCATATCCTCTTTCGTCAAATTTGAAGGCTTCTCTTGATCCGTAATTCTCAAGGTACGGGTTTTCTTGGACAAAGTGGTCAAACCAGAGTTCGTGGTTCCCTTGGGCAAACTGCTTTTTCGTACACCCAACCTTAGACAGCGCTTTGTCAATTCTGTCAAGACCTTTATTGCCATCCTTAATTTCTTTATCAATGGCGGGTAACTGGTATTCAAGTGGAGGGCGTTTCTTTTTACTCCACTGCCAATGGGATACGCTTTCTCCATCAATAGTATCTCCAATTAGTAGAAACGCAGTTGGCTTTACTGCTTTGATTACATTTAAGGCGCATTTAAAAGCCTTTTCATCGTGATTTGGGAAGTGAATATCCGGAAATACTACCACTCTTTCTTTGATTTTCATTGAGTATCCTTATGTTCATTCCCTACCCCTAGTCCAAAATTTCAAAATGTACCAGATCATCAAAATTATTATCCTTGGTTGTGCGTTGTCCTTGAAATAAAGAACTTGCTGACCAATCCCCACCCCAACGAATCTTAACTCCCATTTGTGAAGCTATACCCAAGACAAAGCCCCCTAGTAAATGAAAGTCATCTCTTGCTTTCCAATCAATTGGATACGGTGCAATATCAACTGCTTTGCCATCAACGTGTTTTCCAAATTTGGTTTTACTTTTACCTTGTGCTACTAATTCATTCTGCCGCTCCTGGCTTCTTAACCCTTCAATAACGGTAATATCAAAATACTTAACTACTTCATTAAGCACATTCTGTAACTTAGCGTCCACACCCTTTAGGCGATCTTTACTACGTTTCCCGAATTTTGGCATTACTTAGCACCTTTAAATTTGGAAAAGAAACCCTTTTTTTTCTTCTTACCTTTCTTCTTAATTTTCTTGCCTTTTTTCTTTTTCTTCTTGATTTCCGACATTGCCACATAATTAGAATCTGCCACAATAGTCTGTGGTTGATAACTATTAAGAATACTGACTAGGAAAATTGTAGTAATTGTTTTCATTTTATTTCTTCTGGAAAAATCCAACCAACATATCGCATACTACGTCAGTCACTTTCTCAAATAGTTCTTGTTCTTTTTCTTCATTTATCCACGGAAGATTAACTCTTTCGTTGATCTTTGTAGCCAACATCACTGAGAACTCATCTGAGTCGATGTGGTTCATAGCTTCTGCTTGCATTTTTTCTGCTTGATCCTCAGCCATTTCCATAAGCATTGATTTAAAATCCATTTTAACTTTCCTTTATCTTTTTCGTTTTTAAATATAAGTAGTAAATCTGAGCTGAAAACATTACACACATTAGTACACCTGAAAGTAAATCTGTCCAGTATACTAGACCTAAACTTGTACTTATGCTTGTTACTTTTAAACTATCCATTGCTTTTACCATTAATCCTTCCACTTACATAACTTACCTTTTCAGATAAGTCACCAATTTCACGAATAACATCTTCTCTATGTCGTAGAGATATTTCGTCTGATTTATTCCATCTTTCTATAAGTTTAATAATCATCCCTTCTGTATTCTCTAAAGTTTCTGATTGACCACGATTTTCAACCTTCAAATCTTCTAATGTCTTTTGTTGAGATTCCGACTTCTTGGACATGGAAACCACCAAGTAAACAAACATTATCCCAACTACGGCGATCATACCGCCTTCTTGATAAACCGCCATGAAATCCATTCATTAATCCTTTAGTTGACATTTGTCACCAATGTAGTATATTTCGCACATTTCAAGTGGATAGCCACACTACCCACTTACTTCTTTTTACGCTTCCCCCAACTCAATGGGTTAATGTTAAATTCTTTCTCATAGAAGTTCACCTTCTCTTCGAGCTGCTCTCGCTGTAGAGTT
>TARA_R110002020_G_scaffold95937_3_pt1 | contig 43121 bp, 43 predicted proteins | sample TARA_R110002020 | Tara Oceans TARA_R110002020 (sample SAMEA4396489) | marine metagenome | biome: Westerlies Biome; feature: [MES] marine water layer (ENVO:01000295) within the mesopelagic zone...; material: water (ENVO:00002006), including particulate matter (ENVO:01000060) such... | reverse complement strand
GCGCGGCCGAGCCGAAGGCCTCGCGCGGGTCGACAACCACGGGATCAAAGCCCGCGATCCGCGCCATAGGCACCAGCGCCTGGGCGATGTGAACCGCCCCCACCACCACCAGCCGCAGCGGCGGGTTGTGGATGGCGATAAAGGTCTTGCCGTCCGCCTCCACGCCCGAGCGGTCCATGCGGAAGCGGTCCGCGTGCCCATCCTGCACCAGCGCGCGGTGGCTGCCATCCAGGGCCGCCTCATAGGCCACGGGTGTACGCGCCGCACGCGCGGCGACCAGCGCCTCCAGCATTTCCTGCGGCATGCCGCCCGCGCCCACAGGCTCGACCAGCACGCGGATTGTACCGCCGCAGGCCAGCCCGACGGCAAAGGCATCACCATCGCTGACGCCGTATTCCAGCAGCCTGGTCGTGCCCTCGTCCAGCGCCTCTAGTGCCTCCAGCACCACGGCCCCCTCGACACAGCCGCCCGAGACCGAGCCTTCCATCGCGCCGTCCGAGCTGACCACCATCTGCGCGCCCACACGGCGCGGTGCGGAGCCCCATGTCTCGACCACCGTGGCCAAAGCGGCGCGCCGCCCTTCGCCCATCCACGCCAGCGCCTGTTCCGGCGCACCCGATATCGTTTGCATCTGCGGTCCTCCCTGCCAAGCATCCTTGCGCCAGCGTCTGCCAATCCGCCGCTTTGTGCAAGGCGGCTTCTTGCTCCCTTGCACAGGCGCCGTGTGGCTACTACATCTATGTCAACGACACCTCGATGGAGACAACCATGCCCATGCAAGCCCGCGATATCGAAGACCTTCTGCGCGAGACGTTCCCCGATGCGAAGATCATCGTCGAGGGCAACGATGGCGTGCATATGTCGGCCATGGTCGTGGACGAAAGCTTTCGCGGCAAAAACCGCGTTCAGCAACAACGCGCAGTCTATGCAGCCCTAAAAGGGAAAATGGACGGCGCAAACGGCGAGTTGCATGCCCTTGCCCTGACAACAAAGGTACCAGAATGATGACATTGATCCTCACCGCACTTGTAACATTCGGCCTGATGGCCGTGGCCATCAAGGCTCTGACACCCCAAAAACGCACCGTACCCGTAAGGAAATCGAAATGAGTGACGCTGCCACGCAGATCAAGGACACTGTGACCGCCAATGACGTGGTCCTATTTATGAAAGGCACAAAAGAAATGCCGCAGTGCGGGTTTTCCTCGCGCGTTGCCGGAGTGCTCAACTACATGGGCGTGGAATTTGCCGATGTGAACGTACTTGCGGATGAAAACATCCGGCAGGGCATCAAGGACTACTCCGACTGGCCCACAATCCCGCAGCTTTATGTCAAAGGCGAATTTGTCGGTGGCTGCGACATCATCACAGAGATGACCATGTCCGGTGAGCTGGATACCCTGTTTGCTCAGAGCGGAGTTGCATTCGACAAAGACGCTGCAGAAAAGATCCGCGAAGCCAACGCCTGAGGCATCCGGCCTGTGTTCATGAATAAAACGCGCTCTGATAAGGGCGCGTTTTTTCGTATTATATCAGATTGTTGATAGATACGTCTGTGGTGAACAGATCAATCCTCCGCTGTGGCTTTCTACACGCCTTTGATGGCTAGCTTGTCGGCACCAATCGTTCCATCCAAGGCTGTCTTGGCGACAAATCCGGTCGCGCCGACCGTGTTGTCCAAAACCTGCCCAGACGAGCAGCGCGCTAGTGTCAGGGTGACGCCCAGCAGGGCGGCGGCCAGTTTCGTGTTCCACATGATATCATTCTCTCAGCTAAAAGCCGTTGATTCCACACAGGAACGGTGACGCCGCACCCTGATCCGTACCTTCATTAACGTCGCCAACACAGGCGCTTTCGCGGCGGCCTGTGACTGGTTCTATGTCACGCAATCCGCCGTCAGCCTGCGGATCCAGCAGCTGTAGACTTCGGGGCGTCCACTCTTCCTGCGGACCAAAGCGGGCGCGGTCCTGACGCCCGCTGGGGAATAGTTCAAAATCTACGCACAGAGCTGGGGATACCCGAACGTCTGACGCGGTTCCTGATTGAGGGCCAGAGCTCACCCATTTCCATGCGCTTGCCTTGCCTCAGCTGAGCAATTCGGAGCTGGGCGGGCTGGCCGCCAAATATCTCATGTACCGGCGCGCCAAGACCTATCAGCCTGCCCGCGTGGTCAAACGCAGACTTGACGACGGAAACTAGATGTCGTGGCGGATGCACCACGGCTTCCCTTCCCCGAATGGGTCGTCTGGCGCGGCGACATTGATCTAAAGTTGTTCGAGGCCGCGCGCCCTGCGCTGACAGGTGTGTCGCAAGCCCATGAAAAGGGACAAGAAAGCACCATATTTACCTCGAAGACATGGATAGTTTCCAGACTGATCACGACAGGCGGACTTCAGATCCAAAATACTCGTTTCATCTATGAACCATTCAAATTTCACTCATCTCGACTCCATATTTAGACAGTCCCTAGCAGAAATTCTGCTGATCCCTGACATGCGCGTCAGGTAACGGCCCAACCTCTTGGATGGGAATTAACGATGACAAATCTGGTAAAGCTTGCCCCTGTATCCGCACTGGCGCTGATGGTCGCCACACTGCTCTAAGCACAAAGCTGCATTGCGGGCGATGACGCCGACCGCTTTGGCCCCAACGGCGTGGCACAGGGCTGGCGCGGGCCGTTCGGACTGTCGGCGTCCAGCATCCCCCGCAATACCGATGACAGTGAATTCACTGCCGCAGGCCGCCTGACCTACTGTGCAGGTTTGTGGATGCATGTGATCGGTTTCGCCGCAGAGTATAGCGAAGCGAGTGATGTCAAAAGCGAACAGAAGTTCTTTGCGACCTATGAAGTCAGCCACTATTTTACCGCATAGTTCTACATGTTCAGTCTGGCCCGCTACGAATATGACGATTTTCTGACAGATGCCGAAAATGCCTAGATCGAAGGTTCGACCCCGGATGCGTTTCTGGACTTCTAAAGCGCGGGAAAACAACACCCTCTTGCCGCGCCTCGCTGCTTTGTGGCGCTGCAATGAAGGGAGGCCGGGTAATTGGGCCCTCCCTTTTTCTGTTTTGGGTCCAGAAGGTTAGCCGCCGATCTTCTCGTCCACTTCGGCGGCCAGTGCCTCGGCGCGCGCGGCAAGCTCTGACAGCGTATCGGTCACCGATTGCGGCACCACGGGCACCTCGATGCGCTCGGGCTCGACCACGATGTTGCGCAAACCTTCCAGCTCGGCTTCGCGTTCGGCCAACTCGGCGCGGACCTCGGCTATCTTGTCCTCGACAGATGCCGTTTTGTCGGCCAGCATGAGGCCGGCCATCAACAGCATCCGCGCCTCGGGCATACGGCCCACGGCATCGGCAAGAACCTGCGCCTCGTCATCCAGCATCTTGGCAGCAGCATGCAGATAGCTTTCCTCGCCCTCCTGACAGGCCACATCAAACTGGCGTCCGCCGATGGTGATCTTGACTTCTGGCATCATGCGTCTCCTTGCGGGCTATCAGGGTCTGGAGTGGTGTCCGGCTCGGGCCGGGCTTCGCCAGCCGCATCGACCAAAGGCTGCAAATTGGCCAAAATGACCGAAACCTCGGCCACATCGGCAGCGCGCGCGGCGCGCAAGGCTTCCAACTCGGCGAGCATGGATTTGTTGATCAGATGCGCGTCACCGACACCTTCGGCATTGGCATCGCGCAGGGCGGCGCACGCGGCACTCAGCTGTGCATTGGCACGGCGGACACGCTGCAATTCGATGTCGAGCTGGGCCATGCGCGCCTCGCCCGCGTCCAGCTGCGTGCGCAGCGCGGACAACTCGGCTTCGGATTTGGTCCGCAGGCCGCGCACGCGCTCCTGCAACTGGGCGTTTGCGGTGCGCTCTTCGTCCAGCAGGCGCAGGGTTTCGGGATCGGGGCCCGCAGGTGCACCGTTGCCCAGCTTCTCCAGACCAAACGCGACCTGATCCATCGCGGCGGTGATACGCCGCTGAAGTTCTTCGATATCGCTCATATGCCTCTCTCGCTCACTCTACTGCACATCGGGCCGATCAACGGGCGAATCGGTTTGCCCCGGATAATTCTATAATCCTACCCAATGCCGAGGTAGAATACTTCCCCCCTTTGAAACCAGCGGCTTGGGACCGCCTCTTCACACCGAACGTTAACAACGGCCACTGCCGCTCGTGCTTGATCTTTTGTGTTGCCCTGTTATGGACCTTGCAACCGTAGTCTACCTCATACAGGAGCACGCCCGCGTGGATCTCAAAGCCCTCCAGTCCGCCCACCCCGATCACTGGTCCAAAGCGACCGCCATCCGCGCGCTCACGCTTGACGCTGTGGCCGAGGCCAACTCCGGCCACTCCGGCATGCCCATCGGGATGGCGGATGTGGCGACCGTGCTGTTCGGCAAACACCTGAAGTTCGACGCGGCCAATCCGCTCTGGCCCGACCGTGACCGGTTTATCCTGTCGGCAGGCCATGGCTCTATGCTGATCTATTCGCTTCTGCATCTGGTGGGCGACGTGCAGTTCCCCATCGAGGAGATCAAGAATTTCCGCCAGATGGGCGCGCGCACAGCAGGTCACCCCGAAAATTTCCTGGCGGATGCGATTGAAACAACCACTGGCCCACTGGGTCAGGGCATCGCCAACTCCGTGGGCTTTGCCATGGCCGAGGAAATCCAGCGCGCCACCTACGGCGCATCGGTCGTGGACCACTACACTTATGTCATTGCCGGTGACGGTTGCCTGATGGAAGGTGTCAGCCAAGAGGCAATCACGCTGGCCGGTCGGCACAAGTTGAGCAAACTTATCGTCATGTGGGACAACAACAACATCACCATCGATGGGCCTGTGACCCTGTCCGATACCTCCGATCAGGTCGCACGCTTCCGCGCTGCGGGCTGGGACGTGCAGGAAATCGACGGCCACAACCCCGACGAGATCGACGCGGCACTGACGGCGGCACGTAAAACCGACACCCCCAGCATGATCGCCTGCAAGACGCATATCGCGCTGGGTCACGCGGCGCAGGACACCTCCAAGGGTCACGGCGCGCTGACCGATCCGGCGCAGATGGTCGCCGCAAAAGAGGCATGGGGCTGGACGGCGGCACCCTTCGACATCCCGAAAGACATCAAATCCGAATGGGAGGCCATTGGCGCACGTGGCGCAGAGACGCGCCGCGCCTGGGAAGAGCGTTTCGACAAGATGTCCCAGAGCAAGCGCGAGACGTTCAACCGCGCGCTGGCGGGTGACGCGCCGAAAAAACTGAGCGCCACCATCAAGGCGTTCAAAAAGCAAACCTCCGAGACAGAGCCAAAGCTCGCGACGCGCGCATCGTCGGAGAAAGTGCTGGAGGTGATCAACCCGATCATGCCGGAAACCGTCGGCGGCTCGGCTGACCTGACCGGCTCGAACAACACCAAGACTGCCGATCTGGGCGTGTTCGATCTGGACAACCGTGGGGGACGCTATGTCTACTGGGGCATCCGCGAGCACGGGATGTCCTCGGCCATGAACGGCATGGCGCTGCACGGCGGTGTGCGGCCCTATTCGGGCACTTTCATGTGCTTCACCGACTACGCCCGCCCCGCCATGCGCCTGAGCGCGCTGATGCAGGTGCCTGTGGTCTATGTCATGACCCACGACAGCATCGGTCTGGGCGAGGACGGCCCGACGCACCAGCCGGTCGAGCATCTGGCGATCAGCCGCGCCACACCCAACACGCTGGTCTTCCGTCCCGCCGACACTGTGGAGACAGCCGAGGCGTGGGAAGTTGCCCTTACCGAAAAGTCGCGCCCCTCTGTGCTGTCGCTGACCCGTCAGGGCCTGCCCACTGTGCGCAAGGAACACAAGAACAAGAACCTGTCCGCCCTTGGCGCCTATGTTCTGGCAGAGGCTGTCGGCAAGCGTCAGGTGATCCTGATCGCCACCGGCTCGGAAGTTGCGATTGCCATGGAAGCGCGCGATCTGTTGCAGGCCGAAGGCATCGGCACACGTGTGGTCTCCATGCCCTGCATGGAGCTGTTCGCGCAGCAGGACGACGCCTATCGCAAACGCATTCTGCCGGGTGGTCCTGTGCGTGTCGGTGTAGAAGCCGGCGTGCGCCAGGGCTGGGACCAGTGGTTGCTGGGCGAGCGGGGCAAATGGGGCAAGGCCGATTTCGTCGGCATGGACCGCTTTGGTGCCTCCGCCCCTGCTGAGGAATTGTTCGAGAAGTTTGGCATCACAGCTGCCAATGTGGCGCAAAAGGCCAAAGCACTGCTCTAGCCGAACTTCAAACTCCGAACACTGTCTTTTGCGGCGGGGCTTTTCACAAAGCTCCGCCGCAATTGTTTCCAGCGCAAAAACAGTAACGGTAAAAATAATCGAATTCGTACCACTTTTGCCACATTTAAGACCGCGTTCGGCCACATCCCGGATCTAGACAGAGTATGCCTTGATTGAGATTAATACTACTTTAACGATTAAGGCAGAGTGTCGAGACAAGGAAACTTAAGCCGGAGTGTTTGAATGGCATATTTGTTAACTGCAATCATGACCGGCGGCGTCGCTGCCATTCTTACCCTCTTTTCAGGTGGCAGCTGGGGTCAGATTTTCCTTAGCTACGTGCTCTACGGCAATCTTGGAATGCTCATTCTTGGCGCGGCCTCAATGACCGCGCACCTGTACGACCGCCGCAACAGCACCAAAGAGTGACCTAGCCCGCCTTCCCGCTCGAAACTGCTTACTTCGAGAAGATCTTGCGCCAAAGGGGCGTGACCACCTTTTCGCCCAGTGGAATCAGAAGCAGCCCCAGAACCAGCCCGAACACACCATCAATTGCCGCTTTGGTCATCCACTCGGTCGCTGCGGTCAGCGCCTCAGGCATTGAATGTCCAACCGCATAAGCGATGTCATGGATGATGTGCGCAGGTGCCGCCACGCCCAGCCCTTCCAGACCGTGCACGATGATGGAGCCCCCTACCCACAACATTGCCGCAGTACCTACCACCGTGAGCAGGCGCAAAAACCCCGGCATCCCCTTGACCAGACCGCGCCCCATCGCACGGGTGAGTGACAGCCGCCCGCCATTGGCCATGGCAAGTCCCAGATCGTCCATCTTCACGATCACCGCCACTGATCCATAGACCGCCACCGTGATGATCACCGCCACAGTCGCCAGTGTGGCCGCCTCCATCCAGAAATTTGACGGTGGAATAGCAGCCAGAGAGATGGTCATGATCTCGGCAGAGAGAATGAAATCGGTCTTGATGGCGCCCTGCGCCTTCTGCTCTTCCAGCTTGGCGGGGTCTTCGACCACCTTTTCCTTGCCGGGGTGATCCACGTGGCCCTCGCTCCAGCCCAGCACATGGGCGACCTTTTCAGCCCCTTCAAAACACAAATATGCACCGCCGAGCATCAACAGGGGCGCAATGGCCCAGGGCGCGAAGTTGGACAGCGCCAGCCCTGCGGGCAGCAAAAACAGCAGCTTGTTGCGCAGCGATCCTTTGGTGATGCGCCAGATCACCGGCAATTCGCGGCTGGCCTCGAAGCCCTGGACATACTTGGGCGAGACTGCCGCATCATCAATGACCGCACCCGCCGCCTTGGTCGAGGCCTTGGTCGCCTGCCCGATCACATCATCTAGCGAGGAGGCCGCAACCTTCGCAATGGCGGCTACGTCATCCAGCAGGGCAATCAATCCGCTCATCTATCCACTCCATCTTGGGTTGGTTGCACGCTACTGTAGTGCCGCTGGAATGCCAATGCGGTGCAGCGGCTGAATGTTATCGCTAACCAAAAACTTTAACGCTAACACGGACTTAAACAGGGTCATTGCCTCTGGCCCCTGTGGGCGTCGGGCGTCTATAGCAGGCCATACCCTACCCATAGGAGCCCCCCATGACCATCAAAGTCGGTATTAACGGATTTGGCCGCATTGGCCGCTGCACCCTTTCGCACATCGCGCAGAGCGGTCGCGACGATATCGAGGTGATCAAGCTGAACGCCACCGGCCCGATCGAGACAGCAGCGCATATGCTGAAATACGATTCGGTACATGGCCGTTTCCCGAACCCGATCACCATTGATGACGGTTATCTGAACCTCGGCCAGAACGACATCGAAGTAATGTCCACCTACAATATGGAAGAGCTGGACTGGTCCGGCTGCGACGTGGTGCTGGAATGTACCGGCCAGTTCAACGACGGAAACAAGGCCCGCACCCATATCGAACAGGGTGCCAAAAAGGTGCTACTGTCCGCACCGGGCAAGAACGTGGACCGCACGGTGGTGTTCGGCGTGAACGATCACGAAATGCTGCCGACAGAGACGATGATCTCCAACGGCTCCTGCACCACCAACTGCCTCGCGCCTCTGGCGAAAGTGATGCATGAGGCCGTCGGCATCGAAAGCGGTCTGATGACCACGATCCACAGCTATACCGGCGACCAGCCCACGCTGGACCGCCGCCACAAGGATCTCTACCGCGCGCGCGCCGCTGCCATGGCCATCATCCCCACCTCGACAGGTGCAGCGAAAGCCTTGGGCGAAGTTCTGCCCGCGCTGAAAGGCAAGCTCGACGGGACCGCCATGCGCGTGCCGACACCGAATGTCAGTGCCGTGGATCTCACGTTCACCGCCTCGCGCAATGTGACCGTGGAAGAGATCAACCTCGCTGCAAAAACAGCTGCCGAAGGGCACATGAAGCGCGTCATGGCCTATGATCCCGAAAAGAAAGTCTCGGTCGATTTCTGCCACACCGAGGAAAGCTGCATTTTCGCGCCCGACCAGACCATCGTGGTGGCGGGCCGTACCGTGCGTGTGCTGGCGTGGTACGATAACGAATGGGCGTTCTCCGTCCGCATGGCCGATGTGGCCGCTGCCATGGGCCGACTGGTCTAAGACTTGCCGCACCCGACTGCCTGCCCTAGAAGGGGCAGGCAACTCGCGGAGAGCGCCACATGACCAACCGTATCGCCTTAGTGCTGGGCCTGATTATCGTCGGCGCCATCGTCGCCGATTATGCCTACTACGGGAACGAGCACGGCATTTTTCTGGCCAAGAAGATGGCCGACCTGATCGAGTGGCTGGCCTTCTGGCGCTAGACTTCTCCTTTTAATTCCTATGCCAAAACATCACAGCCCTGTGCCTTGCCAAATCAGCATTTCGGCAATATGTTTGCGCAAACATTGCCGCTTAGGGATTAAATATGACCATCAAGGTAGGAATAAACGGCTTTGGCCGCATCGGGCGCAACGTTCTGCGGGCGCTGGTCGAGAGCGGGCGGGACGATATCGAAGTGGTTGCCATCAACGATCTGGCACCGCCTGAGACGAATGCACATCTGTTCGAGTTCGACAGCGTCCATGGCCGGTTCGGCCATGAGGTGACGGTGGCCGATGGCATGATGGATGTGGGCCGTGGCCCAATCCGCATGACCAGCCTGCGCACGCCCGAAGATCTGCCCTGGGGCGATGTGGATATTGCGCTGGAATGTACCGGTATTTTCCGCAGCGATGCTGAAGCGGGCAGACATCTCAAAAACGGATCGCGCAAGGTGCTGATTTCGGCGCCCGGCAAAGGCGACATGAAAACAATTGTCTACGGGGTGAACCATGACCTCCTGACGGCGGATGATGTGGTGGTGTCGAATGCCTCCTGCACCACCAACTGCCTGGCACCTTTGGCGGATGCCCTGCACCGCGCCTTCGGCATCAAACGCGGCTATATGACCACCGTTCACAGCTATACCGGCGACCAACCGGTGCACGATACGGCACACAGCGATCTCTACCGCGCGCGGGCTGCGGCCCTGTCGATGATACCCACGACCACAGGTGCGGCCTCGGCGCTGGGGCTGGTGCTGCCGGATCTGGCGGGACGCATTGCGGGCACAGCCATCCGGGTGCCTACGCCCAATGTCTCCTGCGTCGATCTGGTGGTCGAGGTGGAGCGCGCCACCACCCCCGAGGACGTCAACGCCGCCCTCACGGAGGCCGCGAAGGGCATGGAAGGTGTGATGGGTGTCACCGCGCGCAAACTCGTCTCGACCGATTTAAACCACGATGCCCACAGCGGTGTTGTGGCGTTGGACCAGACGGCGGTGCAGGACGGCACAATGGTGCGCGTCCTGTCATGGTACGACAACGAATGGGGCTTTTCCAACCGCATGCTCGACACCGCCGCCGCAATGGCGCGCGCCTGATCGCTACTGCGGGAACCGCGTCAGCAATTCCTTGTTGACGCGGGGCGTGACAAACTTGCTCACGTCCCCGCCAAGGCGGGCGATCTCCTTGACCAGCTTGCTCGCGATGGCCTGATGCTGGGCCTCCGCCATCAGGAAGACCGTCTCGATCTCTTTGTTGAGCTGGCGGTTCATGCCGACCATCTGGTATTCATATTCAAAATCCGCCACCGCCCGCAGACCGCGGATGATGATAGTGGCGCCCACTTCCTGCGCGCAATGGATCAGCAGGTTCTCGAACGGATGGGCGACAATCTCGATCCCGGTCTCGCGTGCCAGCGTCTCGCATTCCGCCTCGATCAGCGCCACGCGCTCTTCCAGCCGGAAGAGCGGCCCCTTGTCCCGGTTGATGGCAACGCCGATCACCAATTTATCCACCAGCGTCGCAGCGCGGCGGATAATGTCAATATGACCCAAAGTGATGGGATCGAATGTGCCGGGATATAGGCCAATGCGCATGAGCGGCGCTCCTTGGGTCAGACTTGAATTTGCGGCAAGCAAGCACGCGCGGGCGCCAGATGCAAGAGCGGCTAGTGCCCCCGGATCATCCCTTCCAGCGCATCTTTCTCCATCGCCAGCTCCATCAGCCGTGCCTTGACCACATCCCCGAGTGAAATCAGCCCCACCAGCGCACCATCCTCGACCACCGGCATATGGCGGAACCGGCCTTCGGTCATCTGCTCCAGCACCGCGTCGGCGCGCATGTCTCGGGTGCAGGTCACCAGCTTGGTGGTCATGATGCTGCTCACCGGCTCGTTCATGCACGCAGCCCCCGCGCGGCCCAGCTGGCGCACAATATCGCGCTCGGACAAGATACCGTCAGGGTTGCGCGCGTCGCGCGAGATGATCAGCGTCCCGATCCGCCGCTCGGACAGCATCTGTGCGGCCTGCGCAATTGTCGTGGACGGCAAAGCCGTCACCACGCTGTCATCCGCTTTGGATTTCAGGATATGAGACACCAACATTGATCATCCTCCCATGCTCGACTGTTGTATGCATCTATCGTTGCGGCGCGGACCCTTTCTGTCAAGGGCGCTGATATCATGTGACTAATCCCTCCAGACGCGCCACCTCTGCCCGCACCCCCGCCGAGAGCAGCGCGGCAAAGCGCGCAAGCCGCGTGTTGCGCGCATCATCCGCGTGCCGGATCAGGTAAAACGCGCGCGTGAGACTCACAACGTCTGTCAGGATGCGCCGCAATTCGGGCGCAAAAGGCAGGCTGAAATCATGCACCACCCCGATTCCCGCACTCTGGCGCAGCATATTGACCTGCACCGAGACAGAGTTGGACGCCAGCGCCACCCGCCCTGCCCCCAGGTCCGCCAGATAGTCCAGCTCGCGGTCAAAAATCATGTCGGGGATATAGCCAACCATCTGATGACCCTTCAGCGCTTCCAGCCGATCAACCTTGCCATGTTGCGCCAGATACGCCTCGGATGCGGCCAGATGAAGCTTGTACTGCGTCACCTGCCGCACCACCAGCCGTCCGGCGGTTGGCGCACTCACCCCGATCGCCATATCAGCCTCGCGGCGCGTCAGGTTGAACACACGCGGCAAAGCCACGATCTGGATGTCCAGATTGGGATTGGCACGTCCGATGGCCGCACAGACTTGTGGCAACAAGAAATTCGCACAGCCATCCGGCGCGCCCAGTCTGATCTGGCCGCCCAGCGTATCGCTTTGCGCCAAATCACCGACAGCCGCGCCACGCATCGCCTGCTCGACAGCACCCGCCCGCTCCAACAACTGCTCGCCCGCTTGCGTCAGCGCATAGCCCTGCGGTGATTTCACAAACAGCGCCACCTGCATCGCCTTCTCCAACCGCGCCATCCGTCGCCCCAATGTCGCAGGGTCCAGCCGCAGAATCTTGCCCGCGCCTGACAGGCTCTGCTCCCGCGCAACCACCAGAAAAAGACGCATATCATCCCAGTTCTGCACATCGCCTCCTTCTTCATTTTGCCAATAAACTCAATCCCGCAGCATCCACAGGCGCATACCGACAAAATTGCAGGACGATTTTGACAACTTGCCCCTATCACAGACGTTTTTGCAAGACTACACTGCGGACAAATCAACAGGAGATCCCCATGCAAGAGCTCACACACTACCTCAACGGCGAACACGTCAAAGGCACCTCGGGTCGCTTTTCCGATGTGATGAACCCTGCTACCGGTGAGGTGCAGGCGAAATGCCCGCTGGCCAGCAAAGAAGAGCTGGAACAGGCCGTGGCCTATGCTGCCGCCGCGCAACCCGCATGGGCCGCCACCAACCCCCAGCGCCGCGCGCGGGTGTTGATGAAGCTGGTGGATCTTCTGAACCGCGACATGGACAAACTGGCCGAGGCGCTGAGCCGTGAGCATGGCAAGACCCTGCCCGACGCCGCAGGTGACGTGCAGCGCGGGCTGGAAGTGGTGGAATACTGCATCGGCGCGCCGCAGCTGTTGAAAGGTGAATACACCGATTCTGCAGGCCCGGGCATCGACATGTACTCAATGCGTCAGGCACTGGGGGTCACCGCAGGCATCACACCGTTCAACTTCCCTGCCATGATCCCGATGTGGATGTTCGCGCCCGCCATCGCTTGCGGTAATGCGTTCATCCTCAAACCATCCGAGCGTGATCCCTCCGTGCCACTGATGCTGGCGGAACTGGCCGAGGAAGCGGGCCTGCCAAAAGGCATCCTGCAAGTCGTGAATGGCGACAAAGAAGCGGTTGACGCGATTCTGCACAACGATGTGATCCAATCGGTCGGCTTTGTCGGCTCGACGCCGATTGCCGAATACATCTATGCTACGGGCTGCGCACAGGGCAAACGCGTCCAGTGTTTCGGTGGCGCCAAAAACCATATGATCATCATGCCGGACGCGGATATGGATCAGGCGGCCGACGCTCTGATCGGTGCAGGCTACGGTGCGGCGGGAGAACGCTGCATGGCGATTTCCGTGGCTGTCCCTGTCGGCGACGAGACCGCAGACCGGCTGATCGAAAAGCTGGTGCCGCGCATCGAAAAGCTGAAAGTCGGGCCCTACACCTCGGGCAAGGACGTGGATTACGGCCCTGTTGTAACCGCCGCCGCCAAGGCCAACATCGAACGCCTGGTGCAGACCGGTGTGGATCAGGGCGCGGAGCTGGTTGTGGACGGGCGTGGGTTCCAGTTGCAGGGCTATGAGGAGGGCTTTTTCGTAGGACCCAGCCTGTTTGACCGCGCGACCAAGGACATGGATATCTACAAACAGGAAATCTTCGGCCCTGTGCTGACCTGTGTGCGTGCACAGACCTACGAAGAGGCGCTGGGGCTGGCGATGGACCACGAATACGGCAACGGGACCGCCATCTTCACCCGCGACGGTGATGCGGCGCGCGATTTTGCCAACCGTGTCAATGTTGGCATGATCGGGATCAACGTTCCGATTCCTGTGCCGCTGGCCTATCACACCTTCGGCGGCTGGAAGAAATCCGTGTTCGGAGACCTGAACCAGCACGGGCCGGATGCGTTCAAATTCTACACCCGCACCAAGACGGTCACCGCACGCTGGCCCTCGGGCATCAAGGAAGGTGGCGAGTTCTCTATTCCGGTTATGGAGTAAACGCTTAGGCCAAAACGCGAGCCGCCGCATCTGTTGCTGTGGCGGGATTGAGTTTATAGGCAAAATGAAGATCAGGGACGGCGTCACGTTCGCGCCGTCCCGCAAGGATCAGGGGAATGAGGCGTTTTGACAAACTCCTGAAAGAATTGAGCACTACCAAGCGACCAGACATTCGTGGGAGGACGACATGGACTTTGCATTAACCGAAGAACAAACCGCCATTTTCGACATGGCCTATGCCTTTGGGCAGGAACATATCGCACCCCATGCACAGGCTTGGGAAAAATCCGAGACGATCCCGAAGGACCTCTGGCCGAAGATTGCCGAGCTGGGCTTTGGCGGTCTTTATGTCTCGGAGGATGCGGGCGGCTCTGGTCTGTCGCGTTTGGACGCGACGCTGGTGTTCGAGGCGCTGTCGATGGCCTGCCCGTCTGTGTCGGCGTTTTTATCCATTCACAACATGTGCGCCAAAATGCTGGAAAGCTTCGCCTCGGACGAGCTGAAGGCGCGGATCATGGGCGATGTGCTGAGCATGAACACCGTGCTGAGCTATTGTCTGACGGAGCCGGGATCCGGCTCGGACGCAGCGGCGTTGAAGACGCGCGCGGAGCGGACCAATGAAGGCTATTCAATTAACGGCACCAAAGCGTTCATTTCAGGTGGCGGGTATTCGGACGCCTACGTCTGCATGGTCCGCACAGGCGATGCGGGCGCAGGCGGTGTGTCCACGGTGTATGTAGAGGACGGTACCGAGGGCCTGAGCTTTGGCGGTCTGGAAGACAAAATGGGTTGGCGTAGCCAGCCGACGGCACAAGTGCAGTTTGACAATTGTAACATTCCGGCCGGAAATCTGGTGGGTGAAGAGGGAAATGGTTTCAAATATGCGATGAAAGGCCTTGATGGCGGGCGCCTGAACATTTCCGCGTGCTCGCTTGGTGCGGCGCAGACAGCGTTGACCAAGACATTGGAATATATGGGCGAGCGTCAGGCCTTTGGCAAACCGATCGACCAGTTTCAAGGCCTGCAATTCCGGCTGGCGGATATGGAGATCGAGCTGTCGGCGGCGCGCGTCTTCTTGCGGCAAGCGGCATGGAAGCTGGACACCGGTGCGCCAGATTCGACCAAATATTGCGCGATGGCCAAGAAGTTTGTGACCGAAGCGGGTAGCCGCGTGGTAGACCAGTGTCTGCAATTGCACGGTGGCTATGGCTATCTGGCGGACTATGGCATCGAGAAGCTGGTGCGTGACCTGCGGGTGCACCAGATCCTTGAAGGCACAAACGAGATCATGCGCGTCATCGTCGCCCGCGACATGCTCAAAACCCGCTAGGCCGCGCGATGAGCGATATTGATATCCGCATAACCGGGCGCGCGGGCCGGATCACGCTGACGCGGGCCAAGGCCTTGAATGCAATGACATATGAGATGTGTCTGGCGATTGAAGACGCGTTGGACGTCTGGGCAAACAATGATGCTGTCGATTTGGTTGTCATTGATGCCGAAGGTGAACGCGCATTTTGCTCGGGCGGGGATATCGCCGAGCTTTATGCCACAGGCAGGCGCGGTGATTTTGCTTACGGGCAGAAATTCTGGGCGGATGAGTACCGCCTGAACTACAAAATTTTCAACTATGCCAAGCCCGTTGTCTCCTTCCTTCAGGGGTTCACCATGGGCGGGGGCGTTGGCATCGGCTGTCATGGCTCGCACCGTGTGGTAGGCGAGAGCAGCCAGATCGCCATGCCCGAAGTGGGCATCGGTTTGGTGCCGGATGTGGGCGGCTCGCTCATGCTAGCGCTGGCGCCGGGGCGGTTGGGGGAATATCTGGGAATAACTGCGGCGCGCATGGATGCGGGAGATGCGATTTTTGCAGGTTTTGCAGATACCTACATCCCACAGTCAATGTGGACCAAAGCGATCTCAGAGCTGGAGACATCCGGTGATCCAGCCTGTTTGTCGTCCTACGCCGCGCCCGCTCCGGCAGGGCAGTTGCAAGGCCAGATGGCGCAGATTGATACGCTGTTCGCGGGCGAGGCGCTGGAGGATATCCGGCGCATGCTGGATGCAGACCAGAGCGAATTCGCCCAATCTGCGCGTAAGATGATCGGGCGAAACGCGCCACTCTCCATGGCCTGCACGGTTGAGATGGTCCACCGGCTGCGCGGGCCGTCGCTGAGCATGGAAAAAGCGCTGGACCTTGAATACCGCTTCACCTTCCGCGCGATGGAGCACGGTGACTTTCTGGAGGGTATTCGGGCCGCGATTATCGACAAGGACCGCGCGCCGAAATGGCAATATGCCCAAAGCGATGTGCCGCTGGCGGCGGTTGCAAAAATGCTGGCCCCTTTGGGGAAAGACGCACTCGAACTGAAAACGGGAGACTGACATGAGCAGCTACAAAATCGGATTCATCGGACTTGGCAATATGGGTGCGCCTATGGCGGCCAATCTGGCGGCGGCAGGGCACACTGTCACGGGGTTTGACACCGCGGGCACCAGCGCTGCCGGTGTCACCTCTGCGGCGACGGCAGAAGCGGCTTGTGCGGATGCGGATTTTGTCATCACCATGCTGCCCAACGGCGCGATCTTGCGCGCGGTAGCGACACAGATTCTGCCTGCGATGAAGCAAGGCGCCACACTGGTCGATTGCTCTACCGTAGATGTGGACAGCGCGCGGGATGTGGGCGCGCAGGCGGCGGGATTGGGTGTCCATTTCGTCGACGCGCCGGTGTCGGGTGGTGTCGGTGGTGCTTCTGGCGGCACGCTGACCTTCATGGCGGGCGGCACAGCCGAGGCGTTTGACGGCGCGAAGGAACTCTTTGACATCATGGGGCAAAAAGCGGTTCATTGCGGCGCGGCCGGTGCCGGACAGGCCGCCAAGATCTGCAACAACATGATCCTTGGTGCCACGATGATTGCGACCTGCGAGGCGTTCGCATTGGCGGACAAGCTCGGGCTGGACCGGCAAAAAATGTTCGACGTTGCCAGCACATCCTCCGGCTCCAGCTGGTCGATGAACACCTATTGCCCGGCGCCCGGTGTCGGCCCCAAATCACCTGCGGACAACGATTATGCCCCCGGATTCGCGGCGGAACTGATGCTGAAGGATCTGGGGCTGAGCCAACAGGCGGCTGCTGCGGTAGACGCGGACACGCCTATGGGGGCGCTGGCCGCCGCGTTGTACGCGCAGTTCGTGGAGGATGAAGACGGGCGCGGCAAGGATTTCTCGGCCATGCTGCCACGGTTCGCAGCGCGCGGCCGCAGCAGCTAAGCGCCCTGCCCTCTATTTTCCGACGGTGATCAGCAACAGACAGGTGAAGATCATCGGCACCAAAGCGAGGGCCACAATGATTAGTGCGGGGTAGCCAAAGGTAGCGATAGCTGCCCCCCACAACATCAATGCTGTCAGTATGATCGTCATCACGCGAAATTCGAGCGTCTTGGCCGTGGCCTTCACCCCTTCCTTGAATTTCGCGAACTGCCAACCTGCGGAGTAAGTAACAGCATTGGTGGAATAGGTGCTCATCTTGGTTTCTCTCCCTGAATACAGAGCCTAGATAGTGGCTCTGCACCGCAGCGGAATGCGACAATCTGACCGTTTCACTAAGATTTAGCGGGCAGTATGTCGCACCCCTATTCCGCCGCCACCTTACGCGGACCCAGCATCGGCTTGAGGTATTTACCGGTGTAGCTTTCAGCCACCTCCGCCACCTGCTCGGGCGTGCCAGTGGCCACGACTTTACCACCGCCATCGCCGCCTTCGGGTCCGATGTCGATGATGTAATCTGCGGTCTTGACCACGTCTAGGTTGTGTTCGATCACGATCACCGAATTGCCCTGATCCACCAGCTCGTGCAGCACTTCAAGCAGCTTGCGCACGTCCTCGAAATGAAGGCCGGTTGTCGGTTCGTCCAGAATGTAGAGCGTGCGACCGGTGGAGCGTTTGCTAAGCTCCTTGGACAGTTTCACGCGCTGCGCCTCGCCGCCCGACAGGGTTGTGGCTTGCTGGCCCACCTTGATATAGCCGAGGCCAACGCGCATCAGCGCATCCATCTTTTCCCGGATCGACGGCACGGCGGTGAAAAAGGTTTGCGCATCTTCTACTGTCATATCAAGGACATCGGCGATGCTTTTGCCCTTGAACTTCACCTCCAGCGTCTCGCGGTTGTAACGTTTGCCCTTGCAAGTCTCACATTCCACATAGACGTCCGGCAGGAAGTGCATCTCGATCTTGATGACCCCGTCGCCCTGACAGGCCTCACAGCGCCCGCCCTTGACGTTAAAGCTGAAACGGCCGGGCTTGTAGCCGCGCGCCTTGGCTTCCGGCAGCCCAGCGAACCAGTCTCGGATGGGCGTGAAGGCACCGGTGTAGGTGGCGGGGTTGGAGCGCGGCGTGCGGCCAATGGGACGCTGGTCAATGTCGATGACCTTGTCCAGATGCTCCAATCCCTTGATTGTCTCACAAGGGGCGGGCGTCTGGCGTGCGCCGTTGAGGTTCATCGACGCGGTTTTGAACAGTGTCTCGATGGTCAGCGTGGATTTACCCCCGCCCGACACGCCGGTGACGCAGACGAACTTCGCCAGCGGAAAGTCCACCGTGATGTTGTGCAGGTTGTTGCCACTGGCTTTGACCACCTGAATTTTCTTCTTGTTTCCCTTGCGCCGTGTTGTCGGCACCTCAATCCGGCGCGCGCCGGTCAGGTACTGGCCGGTAAGCGAGTTCGGGTCATTCGCCACATGCTCGGGCGTGCCGTGGCTGACGACCTGACCCCCGTGCACACCGGCACCGGGACCGATATCAAAGACATAATCCGCCTCGCGGATCGCTTCTTCGTCGTGCTCTACCACGATCACGGTGTTGCCTTGGTCACGCAGGTTTTTCAGCGTCTCCAGCAGGCGGTCGTTGTCGCGCTGGTGCAAGCCGATGGACGGCTCGTCCAGCACGTACAGCACGCCTGTAAGGCCCGAGCCGATCTGGCTGGCCAGACGGATGCGCTGGCTCTCGCCGCCACTTAACGTACCACTTGAACGTGCGAGCGTAAGATACTCTAAACCAACATTATTCAGGAATCCAAGTCGTTCACGAATTTCCTTCAGAATCGCTTTGGCAATCTCGTTTTTCTGCGGGCTGAGGGCGTCGGGCACGCTGTTGCACCATTCGAACGCCTCTCGGATGGACATCTGCACCACCTGCCCTGCGTGCAGCAAATGATCCGGCGTGCCAATCTTCACAGCCAGCGCTTCGGGGCGCAGACGGTAGCCTTCGCAGGTGCCGCAGGGCCGGTTGTTCTGATACCGCTCGAACTCTTCGCGGATCCAGTTGCTGTCGGTCTCACGGTAGCGGCGTTCCATATTAGGGATCACGCCCTCGAACACGCGGCTCACCTCATAGACGCGGCCACCCTCATCATAACGGAACTTGATCTCTTCCTTGCCGGAACCATAGAGGAATACCTGCTGGATTTTGGGGTCGATGTCTTTCCACTTGGCATTTTGGCTGAAACCGTAGTGCTTGGCGATCGCCTCGATGGTCTGTTTGAAATAGGGGCTTTTGCCCTTACGCCACGGGGCCAATGCACCGTCGTAGATTTTCAGGTTCTGGTCGGGCACCACCAGGCGTTCGTCAAAGAACAGCTCCTTGCCAAGACCATCGCAGGACGGGCACGCACCAAAGGGTGCGTTGAAAGAAAACAGGCGCGGCTCGATCTCGGGGATGGTGAAGCCACTGACGGGGCAGGCAAACTTCTCGGAGAACGTGTAGCGTTCGGGTTCCTCGCCCGCCGTTTCGAGAATGGCGATGCCATCGGCCAGATCAAGGGCGGTGCGCAAGCTATCCGCCAGCCGCGTCTCCAGCCCTTCGCGCACGACGATACGGTCCACGACCACGTCGATGTCGTGGCGGAATTTCTTGTCCAGCGTGGGCGGGCTGTCGAGCTCGTGGAACTCGCCGTTGACTTTTACGCGCTGGAAGCCGCTCTTGCGCAGCTCCAGGAACTCCTTGCGGTATTCGCCCTTGCGGTCACGGATGATGGGGGCAAGCAGATAGGCGCGGGTGCCCTCCTCCATCGTCATGATCCGGTCAACCATGTCCTGAACCTGCTGTGCCTCGATGGGCTTGCCGGTTGCGGGGCTGTAGGGGGTACCAACACGCGCGAACAGCAGACGCATATAGTCATAGATCTCTGTCACAGTGCCCACGGTCGAGCGCGGGTTTTTAGAGGTGGTTTTCTGCTCAATGCTGATCGCGGGGGACAAGCCGCTGATGTGATCCACATCGGGTTTCTGCATCATATCAAGGAACTGGCGCGCATAGGCGGACAGCGACTCGACATAGCGGCGCTGGCCTTCGGCATAGATCGTATCAAACGCGAGGCTGGATTTGCCCGAGCCGGACAGCCCCGTGATCACCACCAGCTGGTCGCGGGGAATATCCACGTCGATGTTCTTGAGGTTGTGTTCGCGCGCGCCGCGCACTTCGATGTTCTTCAGCTCAGCCATTCCGGCACCCCTTTGGTTCACACGGGATATAGGTGGGGTGACGGGATTCTCCAATGCGAAAAAGCGAACAAAAGGTAAACGCTATGTATTTCTACGCAAGGAGGCCAACAAAAGATGCAGCATCAGCGCCAAGGTGAACGCCGCCCCTGCGAGCACCGGCAGGCTGACATAGCCCCAACCGGCCAGCGCCACTGCCATCACCGGCGTGCCCAGCGTGTTGCCCAGATTGCCGGTCTGCGCCATGGCGCCATTGGCTTGTGTCTGCGCTTGTGGGCCTGCGTTCAGCTGTGGCACGGCGGCGAAACTCGCGCCCTGTATCAGGCCCATCGCGGCGGCCAGCGCAAGACAGGCCATGGCACCCGCAGGCACCAGCCACAGCCAGATCATGCATAGCGCCGATGCGCCAAAGCCCAGCATCACCACCGTGACGGCAGGCAAACGACGCAGCAGCACCACCCCAAGCGTCATCGACACCGCGATGCTGACCAGCGGCATCGTCCCCATGACAGCAGCAGCGACACTCGGGTCCAGATAGGGCGGAAGCACCGTCAGGATAGAGACAAAGCAGAAAGTATAGAACAGCCACCCCACAGCTGGTGCCGCGATACGGGCGGAGGTGTAGATGGTCTTGTGCGTGGCAAGAACGGTTGCGAGGGAGAATGGCGTCAACGAACCTTCCTGCGGGAGGGTCCGCAGGCGCGGCGCGAGATAGAGCGCGAAGCCCGCCATATAGGCGCCATGCAGAACGAACAGCGCAGGCACGCCAGCCGCCAGCGCCAAAGGCCGCCCACCCCACGCCATAACGGCAAAAGCCACACCAAAGAACGTGCCCCAGAGGGTCAGCGCCAGCCCGCGCTGCCGGTCCGTGGCAATCTGCGCAATCAGCGTGGGGGCAGCCACGACGATGGCAAGGTGCGAAAGCCCTTCTACCAGCCGCAGGCCCAGCATCACCGGCAAGGCGGGCAGCAGCGCCTGTGCGGCAGACACCAGCGCGCCCAGCCAGAGCGCCCCCAGCAGCGCACGGCGGTAGCGCACCCGTGCAACCAGCATTGCGGCCACGACTCCCAGCAAGATGCCAATCCCGCCAACCATGGAAACCAGCCAGCCCAAAGCCGCGCCGCTGTCAGGATAGATCTGCCCCAGCAGGTCATAGATGACCGAGATTTTAGCGTATTGCATGGCCGCACCCAGCCCCGCGCCCCAAAGCGCGAGGATCAACGGCCAGGAGCCGCGCATCAGCTCCGCTCGGCCATGGCCCAAGCGCAGACCGGCATCATCGGATCATCCGCAATGTCGTCCTCGCCCTCGACGTATTCCGGAGGCCATACGTCCTCGAGGTTGCGTTTGGCGACGTGGCGGTTGCCCCATTGCCAGGATTGCACCAGATCCTCCTCGAAACCACATTCGACCAGAAAATTCTTCAATCCGCGGGCGGACCAGCGCGAATTGTCCATGGGGGCCGCATGAAATGGCACGTAGAACGGAACTGCGACCCAGAACTTGCCGCCCTTTTTCAGCATCTGGCGCACGTGTTTGGTTGCAATATAAGGACGGTCCAGATGCTCCCAGACCTGATTGGCCAGTATGAGATCAAATTTGCGCGGTTTTTGCGTCTCGGAGTCCATGTAGGGACCGGCGCAGATGTCATATTCCGGATAGCGGAACTGCTCATAGCTTTTGAAATCGAACTGCGTACCGTAGTGGCCCGAAATTTCGGCCACTTTCAAGGTTTGCGGGTTGAGATCCTGAATGAGCTTGCGCGATGCAGGCCCCATGATGACACGATTGAGACTGACCATAAGCGCACTATGCCGCTGCACTGTCGGGCGGTCCAGCGCAAAGCGGGTCCGAACGCGCTGGGAATAAATTCAGCCCTGCATATGAAACTTTCAAACCTTTCTTTTCGTGAATGAGCCGAAGGTCGTAAGGACCTGTTAAAACAAACAAAGGATATTGAAAATGAACAAGGTTTTCACCACTGTAACCGCTCTGACCCTCTCCACCACAGTTGCATTTGCGGCGGGGCATGCCAGCACGACAGGCTACGGTTTGGGCGCGGACGGTGCATCTCTGGTCATATTCTCTGACATGGGCGCACCAGCGGGCGCGGAAACCTTGACCCTGACCGGCGGTCAAGTGGATGCCATCGCTTACCGCCCCGTGACGGGCGAACTGCTGGGCTTTTCCAAGGCGGGTATGGTCTATGTGATCGACACAGAAACCGGCGCGATGACAGACACGGGTGCCACATTCGCCCCCGAAGTGACAATGGGTACCGATGCCGCTGTGGCGTTTGACTTCAACAACAAGATCGACGCCGTGCGTGCGGTATCCTCTGACGGGGTGAACGTGGTCTATTTCCCGACCGACTTTGGCGATGACAAGGCCAACTCCGTGCGCCGCTTTACCGATCTTGCCTATGCCGAGGGCGATGCGAACCAAGGTGCGACCCCGATGATTTTTGCCAACGCCTACACCAATGCGGTGAATGGCGCCAAGCAGGAGACAACGTTCCAATATGCGCTGGACAGCGGTCTGGACGCGCTGGTGAGCCTTGCCAATAACGAAGGCACATTGTCGACGGTCGCCCCCCTGACGCTGGACGGTGAGCCGTTTGATGTCGCCATGTCGGGTGGCTTTGACATCATCTCCGCTGAGGCGGGCGACGATATGGCAGTGGCGCTGTTGGCAATGGAAGGCGGCGAGACATCCGGCCTCTACCAGATTGATCTGGAAAGCGGCGCGGTGACGTTGATGGGCGATACCGGCATGGGCGGTTTCACGGGCTTCGCCGCCAAAATGAACTAGGCCATAGGGCATAGAAAAGGGCGCGGATCATCTCCGCGCCCTTTGTCTGTTCCACCACAGGAAACCCTACATGTGGATGACCTTGTCATAGGCGTCGAGCACGCTTTCGTGCATCATCTCTGACAGGGTCGGATGCGGGAAAACCGTGTTCATCAGGTCCTCTTCGGTGGTTTCCAACTGGCGGCCCACCACATAGCCCTGGATCAGCTCGGTCACTTCTGCACCGATCATATGCGCGCCCAGAAGTTCGCCTGTCTTGGCGTCAAAAATCGTCTTGATCATGCCGTTTTCCTCGCCCAAGGCGATGGCTTTGCCGTTCCCGATGAAGGGGAAGCGGCCGACCTTAATCTCATAACCCAGCTCTTTCGCCTTCGCTTCGGTATATCCGACAGAGGCGACCTGCGGGTGGCAATAGGTGCAACCTGCGATGCTCTCGGGCTTTACCGGATGCGCGTGTTTGCCTGCGATCAATTCGGCCACCATAACGCCCTCGTGCGACGCTTTATGTGCCAGCCATGGCGCGCCCGCGATGTCGCCGATGGCATAGAGGCCATCAACGCCTGTACGGCAGTATTCGTCCGTGACCACATGGGTGCGGTCCACCTTAACTCCCAATTCCTCAAGCCCGAGGTTTTCGACGTTACCGACGATGCCAACGGCACTGATCACCGTGTCAAACTCGTGTTTCTCGGTCTTGCCGCCCACCTCGATGTGCGCGGTCACTTTGTCACCGGCGCGGTCTAGCTTTTTGACCATCGCTTTCTGCATGATCTTCATGCCCTGTTTTTCAAAGGCCTTCTTGGCGAAGGCCGAGATTTCCGCATCCTCTACGGGCAACACGCGGTCCATCACTTCGACCACTGTCGTATCTGCGCCCAACGTATTGTAGAAGCTGGCAAATTCGATTCCGATGGCACCAGAGCCGATGACCAGCAGTTTCTTTGGCATGTGCGGGGGTTGCAGCGCGTGGCGGTAGGTCCACACCAGTTTGCCGTCCGCCTCAAGGCCCGGCAGTTCGCGCGCTCGCGCGCCCGTCGCCAGAACGATGTTCTTGGCGGTGAGATTTTGGGTATCCTTGTCGGTCTTGACCGACACCCTGCCTTTGGCTGGGATTGTCGCCTCACCCATCACAACAGTGATTTTGTTCTTTTTCATCAGGTGACCAATACCACCTGACAGCTGTCCCGCCACCTTGCGCGAGCGTTTGACGACCGCGTCGAGGTCATAGTCCACGCCGTCACACTTTAAGCCAAATTCCTTTGCACGGTGCATCAGGTGAAAAACTTCGGACGACCGCAGCATTGCCTTGGTCGGGATACAACCCCAGTTCAGGCATATCCCGCCGAGGTTCTCACGCTCAATGATGCAGACCTTCATGCCAAGCTGCGCACCACGGATGGCCGCGACATAGCCCCCCGGTCCTGCGCCGATCACGATAAGATCATAGGAAGTATCGGCCATTTTGCACCTCGTGTGGGATTTATGGAATATAGTTCACCATTAAACCATTCCACAAGGTGCCGCAATGGCGCGGTGGCATCAGCGTTCGCGCTGTTTCATGAACCAGCCGAAGCACAGGCCGACAGCACCCACGATCGTGGTGAAATAGGCAATAGGAATGATAAAATGCGCGCGGCCTTGGATGCCATCAGCCCAAGGTCCCACATTCGGGAAAGTCAGCAGGATAACGCCAACCAGCATGATGGCAACGGAAGCCCAACGGATTGTCATGGATGTCATGGTTCTCTCCTCTGTCATAAGGAGAAACCGGCGGAAGACCCTAAGGGTTCCCGCCGGCTAGAATTAGATCACGCTGCGCGTTTGGCCTGAAGGTTGCGCAGGGTGTGGCCGTAGCCGCCCGCACTGGCGTAGGCAAGCTCGCTTCGGGTGTCGGTGCGCGACAGGGCTGCGTTGCGGTAGGGGAAGCGGCCGAACTGGCGGATCACTTCGCGGTGGGCCTGCGCATGCAGCAGGTTGTCCGCACCGGTCTGCGGCATCCGCTCACACATAAGGCGCACACAGCGTTCCTGATCAGCGAGGTTTTCCGAGTGCATCATCGGCAGATAGAAGAACTGCCGTGCAGGCGCATCGATCTTGAGATCCCAGCCTTTGCAAATCGCCGATTTGGCCGCCGCGAGCGCGACAGGGTCCAACGAAAACGCACGCCCGTCATTGCGGAACAGATTGCGGGAGAATTGATCGGTCACAATCAGGTAAGCCAGCGCACCGGAGGGATAGGTCAACCAAAGGCTCAGCCCGCCATCGCGCGCGGCTTCCCATGTGGGCATGAATTCTTCGCGGATCCGGGCATCAACCGCCTCATCCGCCACATACCATCCCTCAGGGCCGATCTTGTCCAGCCAAAACTCAAGTACCTTCTCAGGACCTACCATTGCTGCATCCTCCCAGCCCGTTGGTATCATTCCACTTAACTAAGGGCAGATCGGAGCCATAGGCTACACACGAATTGCAACAAAACGGTTACAGTCAGCGCAAACATGCGGCTGAATACCGGATTTGTTTCCTTTCGGTGGCAAGAACCCGCCAGCAGAGCGCGAAAGAGCCTAGCTCTGCTCTCTGTCGGCGTCTTTCTCGGCCTCTCCTTCCAGCTCTGTCTCGATCGCATATTCCTGTGCGATTTCCACCGCCACGGCCGTTGCGGTGGGTGCCATTGCCACATAGGCGCCGGTCTGGTCCGAAACCGGTGCTGCGCGCACGGTCGAGCGGTAGGCCGCATAGACGACCAGCACGGCAAAAAGGATGCCCGTAAACAAGTAAAACCCGCCCGGCCCCAGCGACGTGCCCATCATCCAACCTGTGATGACCGGCCCGAGGATGGCGCCCAACCCGTTGATGAACAAAAGCCCACCCGAGGCCGCAGCCATATCGTCGTGTTGCAAAAAGTCGTTGGTGTGGGCAATCAGCAGCGAATAGAGCGGGTTGGCCATGCCCCCGATCACAAAGGAAGCGACCAGAAGCAGATAGAAGACATCGCCCAACAGCATGCCCATCATACACCCTGCCCCGCCAATGACGGACACCACGATGATCAGGTGCCGACGGTCCATCCGGTCGGAAATCCAGCCGATGGGATATTGCAGCACAACCGCGCCGACAAAGAAGGTGGCCACGAAAGTCGAGATCTGCGCCACGCTCAGGCCAGCTTCGGCGCCATAGACCGAAGACATCCCGAATTGCGCCGAGAAAATGCCGCCCAGCAGGAACATGCCCACACAGCCCAGTGGAGAGAAGCCGTAGAGCTCGCGCAGGCTCATCGGCTTGGTGCTGTCAAAGGCGGGCGTAGGGCTAATTGACAAAAGAATGGGTGTCACGGCGATGCTGACCAATACGGACGGGATCACGAACAGAACAAAACCGCCCGGATCGGCGGTCAACAGCAGCGCCTGTGCCGCCACGATCCCCAGCGTTTGTACGATCATGTAAAGCGACAGCGCCTGACCGCGGTTGGAATTGTCTGCCGCGTTGTTGAGCCAGCTTTCCGCCGTTACATAGACAGCCGAGAAACAGAAGCCGATCAGCACGCGCCCAAAGGTCCAGACGATAATGTTGGGGAAGGTCGGATAGACGATCATCACCGCCGAAATGGCGGAGGCAAGTGCCGCAAACACCCGCACATGCCCGACGCGCTTGATCATCCGGGGCGCAAGACGTGATCCGCCCAGAAAGCCCAGAAAATAGGCCGACATCACGATCGACATGCCGAAGGTGCCAAAGCCCTCGATGTCGCCACGGATACCCAGCAGGGTGCCCTGCATACCATTGCCCAGCATCAACAGGAACATGCCAAAGAGAAGCGCCCATGCGCTGGAGAGGACCTGTATCATCGTGCGGTTCCTTTGATTGCGTGTCACCCCTACCGCGCAGCCTAGCGGAAGGGGGAGTCAAATGCGACAGCTTCAGTCGCGTTTGCGGGGCGGTATCAACAGCGAGGCGTCACCGTAAGAGAAGAATCGGTATTTTTCGTCAATCGCATGGGAATATATCGCGCGTATGACATCCGGCCCCATCAGCGCAGACACCAGCATCATCAACGTGGAGCGCGGCAGGTGAAAATTGGTCATCAGCGCATCGGCCACGTTGAAGCGGAAACCCGGGGTGATGAAAATATCCGTATCACCCTCCCACGCGGCAATCGCGCCGCCCTGCCCCGCCGTCTCAATAAGGCGCAGCGCGGTGGTGCCCACAGGGATCACGCGCCCGCCTGCGGCTTTGGTGGCGGCAATCTCGGCGGCGGCCTGCGCGCTGACCTGCCCCCATTCGGCGTGCATCTTGTGATCGGTGATATCGTCCACCTTGACCGGCAGGAAGGTGCCCGCGCCCACGTGCAGGGTGACGTACGTGAACTCCACGCCCATGGCGCGCAGTGTCTCCAGCAGGGCGGCATCGAAGTGCAGCGAGGCGGTGGGGGCGGCGACCGCGCCTGCGTGTCTTGCCCAGACAGTCTGGTAGTCGGTCTTATCTTGTGCATCGGCGGGGCGTTTGGCGGCAATATAGGGCGGCAGCGGCATGGCACCTGCGGCATTGAGGGCCGCATCGAAATCATCGCCCGTCAGGTTGAAGCGCAGATAGGCCAGCCCGTCGCCCGCCCCCTCGAATGTGGCGCGCAGGCTGTCGGAGAATACGATCTCTTCGCAGGGTTTGAGCTTTTTCATCGGTTTGACGAGCGCAGACCAGACACCCGCATCTGCCTGCGGCTCCAGCAGGGTCGCTTCGATCTTGGCGGCAACGGGGCCTTGGGTGCTGTCGCGGTGGCGCAGCCCCGTCAGGCGCGCGGGGATCACCCGCGTGTCATTCAGCACCAGACGGTCACCCGCGCGCAGCCAGTGCGTCAGGTCAGACACATGCGCGTCATGGATGTCCGCGCCCTCCGCCACCAGCAGGCGCGCAGAGGTGCGCGGCTGTGCGGGGCGCACGGCGATCAGGGTGTCAGGCAGGTCAAAGTCAAAATCACTGAGTTTCATGAGGCCAGCCCCTACCGGCGTTCAGGCTCCCGTTCAACGGCGTTTTTCGGCGCCGGTTCAACCTGCAGCGGGGTTTCGCCTTCCACGGTCGGCACTTCGGTCTTGGGGCCACGGAACACGTCGCGCAGCCCGCCTGGTGCCAAAACCGACAGCGGATTGATGGACACTTTGGGCGCTTTGGCAGAGCCGCCGAGGCTGTAGTTGAAGCCAAGCAAGCCCTCACCCTTGCGCGTGATCAGCGAACCGATACCGTTGAGCAGATAGACCGGTGTGATCACGCCTTGCAGGGCGATCTGGCCCGTGTCGGTGGCGAATACTCCGTCTGCCGACAGGCCAAGTGACGCGCCTGTGGCGCTGCCCCGGCTGAGGGTGATGCGGCCGGGTGTCAGGCGGAACTCGGCCTCGACATCATCGAAATAAATGCCGTCACCGTTCATCTCGTTCACCAGACCCACGACCGAGACGGCGTTGACCAGCGCGGCCATTGCGGGAGCATCCTTGATGGATACGCCCCCGATCTTCAATCGCCCGTCATATGCGCCACCCGATCCCACAGGGATCAGCGACAGGTCCAGCACACCGCCCACCGCCTGCTGCAAAAGCCCTGCCGAGCGCAGCACGCCGCCCGCGTCCGCCGAAGTCAGGCGTACTGCTGTGCGCCCCCCCTGCGGCACAACGCGGCCCGAGACGCCGGTACGGCCGTTCACCCGCGCCTCGAACGGGCCGTCGATTCCGCCGGTGGTGCGGAAGGTGCCCGCCAAACCCTGAAGCCACATGGTATCCGTGATTTGCAGCCGGTCGAGAGTAACTTTCATCGGAGGCGCGGGCGGGCCGGATGAACTACTGCCACCACCGCTGCCGAATTGCGCGCTGCGCAGGTCAAGCCGTCCGTTACGCACTACCACTTGCGGCGCGCGCCCCGCGCCTTGTCCGACCAGCGCGGCCTTGACATCCAGCCAGTTGCCAACGCGCAGGCTGTCAACCTCCATCACTTCCAGCCCGCCGGAGGTGGCGAGCCGGATGCTGCCGCGCGCCTCAAGCCCCGCGCCGGACAGGGACATCGCCGTGACCGCAGGGTTTGCGCCCAGCCGGATGCCCATGTCGAGCGCACCGCCCGCGTTCGCGGCCTTGCGCCATCCCAGTTGCGGAATCGCTAGGGTGGCCCCCGCAAGGTTCGAACGCAGGGTCATGCGCGGAGCCTCGCCCTTTTGGAAATCAATGGCGATATCGGCACGCGTGGAGCCCTCCAGCATCCCGTCTGGCAAGGCAATGTTGAACCCCGCAAGCGCTTGCGGGGTGATCTGTGCCGTCCCGCGCAGGCTGCTTTGGTCCGCGCCTTCCCCCAACGGTTGTTGCCAGCGGCCGTTGAACGGGACCCCGTCCAACGTGCCTGCGCCCTCGATCGTGACACTTGTGTTGCTGGCCACGACCGCCATGCGATCCGAGGCCAGCGTGCGCCCCTTGATCAACCGGTCACTGCTGACATCGAGCACGTCCGCCGTCACGTCGAACTCGACCGTTTTCGGCCCGCTGCCGCGTTTGAGCGGGAAGGCCAGCGTGCCGGAGGCCACCACATTGCCCTCGCCCAGATCAACGGGCAGGTTGGCGCGGCTCATCACCGCCATGGGGGGCTGGTCCAGCGCCCAGAGTGCTGCGGTGGCGGGCGCGCGCGCGTTGAGGCGCACAATCGCCGGAGCGCCATCTTTGACTGTCACGTCGGGGATGATGAAGGCCGAGCGTTCCACCTGCACTTCACCGCCCTCGCCCGCCTCCACCACGCCTTCGTCCAGCGATACCACCAGCCTCGTACCATCAAGGCTGACGTGACCGCTGGCGCGGGTCATCGGCGGCAGGGTTTTCAGAAAGCGCGCGCGCGCTTCCGCAAATTCAAGCCCCAGAAAAATCCGTGGTTTTTGCTTTGGATCGATCCGCAGTGCAAAATCTACGTCACTCAAGGACGCTGCGAACAGGTTTTCGTCCAGCCACTTGCGGGTTTTGAAGCCTGCCGCGTTTTGCGGCCAAAGCTCGAGGATGCGCGCAGGCTCAATCGCGTCGGTGCGGGCGTCCATGGACACCTGCCAGCCTTCGGGGGTTGCGTCGAGGTGTCCGAAAGCATGATGCGTCTGGCCACGGTCAAACACATCCAGACGTCCGATGTCGAACCGGAAGGGTTTAGTTTGCAAACGGAAATCCAGCTCGGCGCTATCAAGGCCGACCGCTTGCGGGTAGAGCCCCCATGGATTGGCGCTCAACTGTGTGAGGCGGAATTGACCCACCATCGCCTCCAGCGCGCCCGTGCGTAGGCCTGTCAGGGTGGCGGTGCCGGTCGCGCGGGCAGTGACCCATTTGCTGACCACGGACAGTTCATCGAATTGCAACAGACCGAGCGCGGAATCATACGAAAAATAGCTGCGCGCGGACTCGAAGGGGATTGGCGCGGTTCCTTCATTGGGCTGAACCACGCCTGCGCCAATCTGCAAACTCGCACTCAGCGGCGCCAGCGTACCATCAGGCCGCACACCCGAGCGCAGCGCGCCCGATATGGGCGCCCGCAGCGCGCCCATCCATGCAAACGCAGGGCTTTGGGTGGCAATATCGCCCGCCGAAACACCATCAATGCGCAGATCGAACTGTGCTTCCGTCTGGCCGATAACGCTGCTGTAGCCGGCAGCCAGCGTGGTGACGCCAGGCCCCTCGCCCAGCAGCGCGAGATCCGCATTGACCATTAATGCACCCTCTTTGCGTTCGGCAATCAAGCGGCCCCCGTCCAGCGTAAAGGCCTGCTCGGCCCGCTGGTCGATATACTGGAGCGTCAATCCGCGCATCTCCGCATGCTCCAGCCCTGCAAGGCCGGGCTGCTGCAATATGGCATCTACTTGGGCAACAAGATTGCCGGGTGTGAGGTCAATCCGGCTTCTGGCGCCTCCCCCAAGGGCGGTCTGGATGGCCAACGACCCGTCCGGTGCGCGCACCAGTGTCGCAAAGACCCCGCGCAGGGCCACCTCGGCAGGTTGCGCCTTGCCGCGCCGAAGGGCGGGCATGGAAAAGCGCACACGCGCCTCCGAGAAGCGGATCACTTCCGCGCCCTCGGGCGTGGTCACGAAGACATCACGCAACCGCACACGGGGGCGCCAGCCTTCCTCCATAAGCAGACGCAATTCGCCAAAGCTGATTTTGACCTGCGGGAACTCCTGCTCCAGCCGCTGCTCGATCCGCGCCTCGACCCAGGCAGGCATCACAACGGGGCGATCATAGAAGAAGTAGACCGCGCCCACCGCAATCACGATGCAGAGCACCAAAAGCGACCACATCGCGTTGAAAAGCCCGATCGACAGCATCAGCAGCCCGCGCTTGCGGCGCGAGCGGGTTGTGGGCGGCGTGTCTGGCTGCGGCGGGGGGGTGTCTACCATCTGTTTCCGGTCACTGGGAGAGGATGCGAATTCAATGCGCCGCAGGGTTGGACATTTGCGCCGCTGTACTACTATGACAGAGGTTCGCGGCCGGTCCAAGGCCGTGCCCTTCACACTCCGGAGATGCAGATGCCCGACCTGACCCAAACCGCACCAGACTTCACCCTTCCTGTCACCGGCGGCGGCGAGATTACGCTGTCCACCCTTACAGGCGCGCCGGTTGTGCTGTTTTTCTACCCGCGTGACGACACGCCCGGTTGCACCACGGAAAGCATCGGGTTTTCCGCGCAAAAAGAGGCGTTCGAGGCGAGTGGCGCCAAGGTCTTCGGCATTTCGCGCGACACCATGGCCAAGCACGAAAAATTCGCCGCCAAACACAACCTCACCGTGCCTCTGCTGTCGGACGAGGAAGGCAGCGTGACCGAGGCCTATGGTGTTTGGGTGGAAAAGAACATGTACGGCAAGACATCGATGGGGATCGAGCGCGCCACCTATCTTATTGACGCCGAAGGCAAGATTGCCCGGATCTGGCGTAAGGTCAAAGTGGCAGGCCATGTGGACGAGGTGCTGGACGCGGTGCGCGCCCTATGATGCCGCTGGCGGAGATGGCGGTCGCAGTCCTGAACACAGCGGACGGGCGCGAGAAGACGGCGCTGTCGCATCAATACGCCGCCGAATGGCGCGCCGCGCGCAGTGACGGCAGCCATCCGCCCATCGGCCAGGCTACCCCGCCCCTGCAGCCCGCGCGCCCTACAAAACCTGAATTACTCAGCCCGCGGGACGTGCCACAGCGCAAACCGGGCACACCCGAGGGCCGGATCGCCCTGATGCATGCTGTGGCGCATATCGAGTTGAATGCGGTCGATCTGCATTGGGACATCATCGCACGGTTCACGGATGTGAAGATGCCCATCGGGTTCTACGACGACTGGGTTAAGGCTGCTGATGAAGAATCTAAGCATTTCAACCTGATGTGCGATTGTCTTGAGGCGGTGGGCAGCCATTATGGCGCGCTACCCGCACATGCAGGCATGTGGCGTGCAGCCGAAGACACGGTGGATGACTTTATGGGCCGTCTTGCTGTCGTGCCGATGGTGCTGGAGGCGCGCGGTCTGGATGTGACCCCCGGCATGATCAAGATCTTCAAACAGGCCAAGCAGAATCAGGCGGTTGCGGCGCTTGAGGTGATCTATGCCGAGGAAGTGCACCACGTCTCTTATGGCTCCAAATGGTTCCATTTTCTGTGCGGCAGGGATGCCCTGGACCCCACGCCAAAGTTCCATGCGCTTGTCCGGCAATATTTTCACGGACAACTCAAGCCGCCCTTCAACGAAGAGAAGCGCGCCGAGGCGGGGATCCCGCCGGACTTCTATTGGCCCCTCGCACAGGAACGCTGAGTTTTGTTCCCTTCCTGCAACAAGATAGGCGGTTTCTCGCCCATTTGTCGCCCATTCCGGCAGCTATCCGTCATCAGCGGCCTGAAGGGTTGCCCGACTGGACCGCGAAAGTTATTGCACATTTGTTAACGGATTTGTGAGGGACACACATTTTCGTTTCGGGACCTAAAGGAATGAAGAGACGTGCGGACAAAGCTCGCGATTAAAGCGAACGCCGTTCTGGAGAGATATTTCCCCGAACGCCGCGTATTTTTGAAATCAGACAATGACACGCGGTTCATACGTCTGCGACCTGTTACACAGCTGATCGCACTCACCGGGTCTGCTGCGCTGGTGGCATGGGCGATTGTGGCGACTGCGATCATCCTGATGGACAGTATCGGCTCCGGCAACTTCCGCGAGCAGGCCAAGCGCGACCAGCGCACCTATCAGGCGCGGCTTAACGATCTGAGCTCACAGCGCGACAGCCGGGCAACCGAAGCATTGGCAGCGCAGGAACGGTTCAACGCCGCACTCGCGCAGATCTCGGTGATGCAATCGGAATTGCTCAGCTCGGAGACGCGCCGCCGCGAGCTGGAAACCGGTATAGACGTGATACAGTCCACCCTGCGCAACACGATGAAAGACCGCGAAGCGGCGCGCAGCCAGGTGGCGATGTTGCAATCCGAAGAAGGTGGGGCCGTACAGGTTGCGGCCAGCACCGCACCGATGGATTTCCTGGCAGACGCGCTGGCCCGCACCGCACAGGAACGCGATCAGGTCATCCTCGATTCGCAAGACGCGCTGCTGGAGGCCGATGCGCTGAACCAGAAGATTGCAGAGATGCAGGAGCAGAACGACGCGATTTTCCGCCAGCTGGAAGAAGCGATGACCGTTTCTGTTGCGCCACTGGACCGGATGTTCCGCGCGGCGGGTATGCCGACCGAGAGGATGCTGGACACGGTGCGGCGCGGCTATTCCGGTCAGGGCGGACCCCTAACCCCGCTGAGCTTTACTACACGCGGCGAGAAGCCTTCCGCTGATACGCTGCGCGCAAACCGGCTGATCAACCAGATGGACCGCCTGAACCTTTACCGTCTGGCCGCGTCCAAGGCCCCCTTTGCGAATCCCGTGAAGGATTCGTTCCGCTTCACCTCGCAGTTCGGCTTCCGCCGTGATCCCAAGACAGGCGGGCGGCGGATGCACTCGGGTGTCGATTTTGCCGCGGGTATGGGCACGCCTCTTTATGCGACGGCAGACGGTGTTGTGACACATGCAGGGTGGGGCTCGGGATATGGCCGGCTTGTCAAAATCCAGCATGAGTTCGGAATCGAGACACGGTATGCGCATATGTCAAAAATGCGCGTGAAGGTCGGTCAAAGAGTATCGCGCGGCGACAGGATTGGTGATATGGGTGCATCAGGACGGGTAACCGGCGTGCATCTTCACTACGAAGTCCGCGTTGGTGGCAAGGCCGTTAACCCAATGATCTATATCAAGGCAGCAAACGATGTTTTCTAAGAGCAAAATCAATGATCCGGCCCCAAGCGGTGCGGATACACAAAAACCCGCAGCACCCTCCTCTTCGGCAGCGCCTGCCGTGCCTCAGCAGAAACCCAACGAATTCAAGGCAAGCGCGCCTAAAGCGAAGCCGCCCGCCTCGGTTCTGTCTGCCGATCTGCATGTGACAGGCAACATGAAGACCACCGGCGATATTCAGGTCGAGGGCACTGTGGAAGGTGATATCCGCGCGCACCTGTTGACCATAGGTGAGACAGCCACGATCAAGGGCGAAGTGATCGCCGACGACGTTGTCATCAATGGCCGCATCGTGGGCCGTGTGCGTGGCCTGAAGGTTCGCCTAACGTCCACAGCCCGCGTTGAGGGTGATATCATCCACAAGACCATCGCAATCGAGAGCGGCGCGCATTTCGAAGGCTCCGTTCAGCGTCAGGATGACCCGCTGAACCCAGGCGCCAAGGCAGTGCCTGCACAAAAAGCGAACCCCGCGTCGTAAGACTTGAAAACGACAGGTTTACAGAAGGCCGCGGGTGATGCCTGCGGCCTTCTGTGCTTTTGGAGCTAGCCCGGAATGGCTGCCACGATCCCAAGGGGGGTATTGCCCCCAACACCCCAAGTTGACGTCCTGCAATCTTGGCGCGATGCGTCTAAATATTGAAATTTCCAACGGAGTGGATCGAGTTCAGGTAAATACTCCGGTCGATTGATTTCAAAGATATCTTCGTTTCATGGTGCATCAGTACCCTCGCCTCCTTCATTTTCAGAACAGGTCTTGCGGTCAGATAGCACTCTTTTGCTGAGTTTGCGGAACGACCCATATTCGAGGCCTCAAGCTGGCCATAGCGTGCCACCATCGCCTGCTCTCCCGGAAAAAGGCTTTCGCATTCCAGGCCCTCAGCCCAGAGGATGTGGTGCTTATCCAACAGTAGATGAACATAGCAAATACGCGCTTGCGGCACGATCCGGATATCATCGTCATTGACACAGGCTTTTGCCGGAACGAACACTTCATCCAATCCAAAATAGTACTGCACTTGGGGTGATTTTATCAAAACGCGGTGCTGTTGTGACAGGCGCAGCTGCGCGGTGTTTCCAAGTGCGCCTTGATCGAACACCACTGGCGCGTTCGCTCCTCTTGCATCACACAGCCTTTGACCGGCCCAAACTACCGCAACATCTCCGCCATCTTTGGTCGTTACAAGGTCACCCGGCTTGAATCTGCCAGCAGCCTTTGATCCTTCGGGAGTTCTGATCCGTGTGTCGGCAGCAAAGCAGACATATCTGTGGTCATAGGATGGATTCGCATCCTCCGTATAAAACTCAGGCTCTGCTGAAGGATTATAGTTGGTTGCGTACCAACTCTCGAGATCAAATCCCGGTGTCCAGATGAGCTGGGCAGGATTGCCGTTTTCATCAACACCGTCAAAAACAATGATCCCTGTACCCGCACCGTCCGGAGACGGGTCCGAGCGGACCACCACAGCGTCTTGAATTGTGCCACCGCCACCTTGTCCGCCCCACGATATATCATAGGTGTCACCCAGTTCGAAAAGCCTTGGATCGTCATCTCCTTCTTTGGTTGTGATGAACAGGTCTTTGGATCCCTGCGGAGGGTTGTCAAATCGTGAAGAGTTCGAGGATGTACCGACGTTACTGCCCGTAGACACTGCAAATTCGTTGTCCACACCGGCGATTGTGAATGGCATGTTTGTCCCCCATGGCTGATGGGGTTATCGCTGGAATTCTCTAAGTGACCGTTAAATGAAGGATTATATCCTTGTCTTTCAGGAGGTGGTTGTTGTCGAATTCGACCTTCGGACTTTTCCCACATCCAAACTTGCGAACTGCAGCAGAGCGCACAAGGCCCTCATTCAACCTGCTTTATGAACAAGAATGGCTCTCCTTCATAAATTGACACGGAAAAAAGGCGCCCCCTGAGGTGCGCCTTTTCCGTAGCATACATAGCCTGATGCGTCTCAGTCGGTGACAGTCACAGACTTCATCACATCGGGCTGTCCGATCACGGCGCCATTGGCACCGGTGCCGCGTTTGATCGCGTCAACCACGTCCTGACCGCCGGTCACGCGGCCAACAACCGTGTATTGCCCATCCAGAAACGGGGCTGCGTCGAACATGATGAAGAACTGGCTGTTGGCAGAGTCGGGGCTTTGCGACCGTGCCATGCCGACGACACCCTTCTCGAACGGGACGTCTGAGAATTCGGCCGGAATGTTGCCGAGGTCAGAGCCGCCGGTGCCCGCGCGGCGCAGGTCCATGCCCATGCGGCCGTTTTCCACATCGCCGGTTTGCGCCATGAAGCCGTCGATGACGCGGTGGAACACCACCCCATCATATTGCCCGTCTGCCGCAATGGCGGTAATCTGTGCGACGTGCTTGGGCGCGACATCTTCCAGCAGATCCACGGTGATGGTGCCGTTGGCCTCACCCTCGACCACGATCTCCAGACCCGACGCCAGCGCGGAACCGGCAAGAAGCGTGGCGAAAATGCCGCTTGCGAGTGCGTTACGCATCGGCTGCAACCTTGACGCTGATCATGCGGTCGGGGTTGGCCGGTGGCTCGCCCTTGGCGATGGCGTCTACATGCTCCATGCCCGAGATCACCTGACCGTAAACGGTGTACTGGCCGTTCAGGAAATCATTGTCCTTGAAGTTGATGAAGAACTGGCTGTTGGCCGAGTTGGGGTTAGCGGAACGCGCCGCACCAAGGCTGCCGCGTGCGTGCGGGATCTTGGAGAATTCTGCGGGCACATCGGGGTGCTCGGACCCACCCGTGCCTGCGGCGCGGGGGTTGTAGTCTTTCTCCATGTTGGCGTGTTGCACATCACCTGTCTGGGCCATGAAGCCGTCAATCACACGGTGAAAGGCCACGTTGTCATAGGCGCCTGCACGGGCCAGCGTCTTCATACGCTCAACGTGCTGGGGCGCCACGTCGGGCAACAGCTGGATGATGACAGTGCCGCCTTTCAGCTCCATCAGGATGGTGTTTTCTGGGTCTTTGATCTCGGCCATGGGGCGCTCCTTCTGAAATTCTTGGCTCTTACCTAAGGCGCAGAGGCACAATTGCCAAGCCGGTCCATTGACCCTCGGCGAGATAACGGCAAAAGAGCAGGTGACTTTGATCACAGATGACGGAGATCTGACACATGGGCTGGAAATCACTGGACGACATGGACCTGCACGGCAAGCGCGTTCTGGTGCGGGTGGACATCAACGTGCCTGTCGAGAAGGGCAAAGTGACCGACGCAACCCGGATCGAGCGGATTGTGCCGACGGTGCATGACATCCTGTCCAAGGGCGGCACGCCCATCCTGCTAGCCCATTTCGGACGGCCCAAGGGCAAGGTCAATCTGGACATGAGCCTGCGGCAGGTGCTGCCAGCGTTGCGGCGCGCGCTGATGCGGTCGGTGGCACTGGTCGAGACCCTGGATGCGGCCGAGCATATGACGGCAGAGGTGGCCGCCGCCGAGGTGGTGTTGATCGAGAACATCCGCTTCCATGCGGGTGAGGAAGCCAACGACCCCGAATTTGCCGCACGTCTGGCACGCATTGGCGATGTCTACTGCAATGACGCGTTTTCTGCCGCGCACCGCGCCCATGCCTCGACCGAAGGGGTCGCGCATCACCTGCCCTCCTGTGCGGGCCGTCTGATGCAGGCAGAGCTGTCGGCGCTGGAAGCGGCGCTGTCCAAGCCGGAGCGCCCTGTGGGTGCTGTGGTGGGCGGGGCCAAGGTCTCGACCAAGATCGCGCTGCTGGAGAACCTCGTGAACCGGCTGGATTTGCTGGTTATCGGTGGCGGGATGGCCAATACGTTTTTGGTGGCGCAAGGTGCGCAGCTAGGCGCGTCGCTGTGCGAGACAGACTATCTGGAAACCGCGCGTGATATCATGGCGCAGGCCGAAAAGGCAGGATGCCGCGTGCTGTTGCCTGTGGACGGGCTGGTGGCACGGGCGTTCAAGGCGGGTGCCGAATATGACGTGGTGCCTCTGGGTGCCGATACAGTGCTGGAGGCAGACCAGATGGTGCTGGATGCAGGGCCGGACACGGTCGCGCAGGTCGAGGTGGCCTTTGCCAATCTAAAAACGCTGATCTGGAACGGCCCCATGGGCGCGTTCGAGATTGCCCCCTTTGACACCGCCACCGTTGCCACGGCGCGCTGTGCTGCCGCAGCTACGCGTGATGGCGCGCTGATCTCGGTTGCGGGGGGCGGCGATACGGTTTCGGCCCTCAATCAGGCGGGTGCTGCGGACGACTTCACCTACATCTCCACGGCGGGCGGCGCGTTTCTGGAGTGGATGGAGGGCAAGACCCTGCCCGGCGTTGCGGCATTGGGCGGCTGAAGCGCAAACATTTGTGCCATTAGTTCAGTGGGGATGCGAATCAGGGGATTCACATCACCCTCTGACTGTGGCATAAGACGGTGACCGCCCAACAAGAGGCGGCATTTTTCAGGCACCCTCCCCGAGGCACAGACCCCCATGAGCAGACCCGCGCTAGGCCCCATTTTATTCTTCGCAATTTCTTTTGCGCTGAGCCTGTACTTCATGTTTGCGGCCGTGCAGGGCGATTTCGGTCTGTTCCGCCGTGCGGAGATTTTGGCCGAAGCGGACGTGATGCGCGCGCAACTGGCGCAGGTGAAGGCCGATGTGGCGCGGATGGAGAACCTGACGCACCGCCTGTCCGACGACTATCTCGACCTCGATCTGCTGGACGAGCAGGCGCGCAGCGTTCTGGGCATGGTGCGCACAGACGAGATCGTGATCCGCTAGGGCTCGCAGCGCCCGGCAGCGCGATCTGCAAAGTTCCCTCGCCATCCGGTTTCGAATCCCTTATGATATAGTTTAACGCTAAACTATATTCGCGCAGGAGTGACTGCGCCGTCTGGAGGAATGCCCTATGGCCGCCAAGAAACCGAGCGCCAAATCATCCGCCCCGAACGTCTCGGCGGAAGAGTTGAAAGCCTATTACCGCGACATGCTCCTGATCCGGCGCTTCGAGGAAAAAGCAGGCCAGCTTTACGGGATGGGTCTGATCGGCGGGTTCTGCCACCTTTATATCGGGCAGGAAGCGGTTGTTGTCGGACTGGAAGCGGCGGCGGAAGAAGGTGACAAGCGGATTACGTCCTACCGTGACCACGGGCATATGCTGGCCTGCGGGATGGACCCCAACGGCGTGATGGCCGAGCTTACAGGCCGCGAGGGGGGGTACTCCAAGGGCAAGGGCGGCTCCATGCACATGTTCTCCAAAGAGAAGCATTTCTACGGCGGTCACGGGATTGTGGCGGCACAGGTGCCGCTGGGCGCGGGCCTGGCCTTTGCCGACAAATACAAAGAGAACGGGCGCGTGACCTTCACCTATTTCGGGGACGGCGCGGCGAACCAGGGTCAGGTATACGAGGCGTTCAACATGGCCGCCCTGTGGAAGCTGCCCTGTATCTTCGTCATCGAGAACAACCAATACGCGATGGGCACATCGCAACAACGCTCCACCTCCAGCGCGGAAATTTACGAGCGCGGGCATGCCTTTGGCATCCCGGGTGAAGCGGTAGACGGCATGGACGTGCTGGCCGTGAAAGCAGCGGGCGAGACAGCTGTCGCGCATTGCCGCAGCGGCAAAGGCCCGTACATTCTGGAAATCAAGACCTACCGTTATCGTGGCCACTCCATGTCGGACCCCGCCAAGTACCGCACCCGCGAGGAGGTGCAGAAAATGCGCGACGAGCGTGACCCGATCGAGGCCGTGCGCACGCTGCTGCTGACCGGCAAGCATGCCTCCGAAGAGGACCTGAAGGCCATCGACAAGGAGATCAAGGGCATTGTGAACGACAGCGCCGAGTTTGCCAAAGAGAGCCCCGAGCCGCATCTGGACGAGCTTTGGACCGATATTTACGCCGATGAAATCCCGCAGGAGGCTTGAGACATGGCTACTGAAATTCTGATGCCCGCCCTGAGCCCGACCATGGAAGAAGGCACGCTGGCCAAATGGCTGGTGAAGGAAGGCGATACCGTCTCGTCGGGAGATATTCTGGCCGAGATCGAGACCGACAAGGCGACGATGGAATTCGAAGCTGTTGACGAAGGTGTGGTCGGCAAGATCCTGATCGAGGAAGGCACCGAGGGCGTGAAGGTAAACACCGCCATCGCGATCCTTCTTGAGGAAGGCGAGGATGCCTCGGCCATGGAGGATGCCAAATCCGAGCCTGCCAGCGCGCCTGTGCCTGCGGACAAGGAGCAATCCTCCGAGACCGCGCCTGCGGCTGGGATGAAACACCCCGAGCCCGAGGTGGATGTGACGCCCGACTGGCCCGAAGGCACCAAGCTCAAGCAGCAGACAGTCCGCGAGGCGCTGCGCGACGGCATGTCCGAAGAGATGCGCCGTGACGGTGATGTCTTCATCATGGGCGAGGAAGTGGCTGAATATCAGGGTGCTTACAAAATCACCCAAGGCATGCTGGATGAGTTCGGCCCCAAGCGTGTAATTGACACGCCAATCACCGAACACGGCTTTGCCGGTATCGGCGTGGGTGCGGCATTCGGCGGGCTGAAACCGATTGTGGAATTCATGACCTTCAATTTCGCTTTGCAGGCGATGGACCACATCCTCAACTCGGCGGCCAAGACGCTGTATATGTCGGGCGGCCAGATGGGCGCGCCGATGGTGTTCCGTGGCCCCAACGGCGCCGCCGCGCGTGTGGGTGCCCAGCACAGCCAGGATTTTGCTGCCTGGTTCATGCAGATCCCCGGTCTGAAAGTTGTCATGCCCTACTCGGCGTCCGACTACAAAGGTCTGATGAAAACGGCGATCCGCGACCCCAACCCTGTCATATTCCTCGAGAACGAGATCCTCTACGGGCGGTCCTTTGATGTGCCGGAGCTTGACGACTATACGGTGCCGTTCGGCAAGGCGCGCATCTGGCGCGAAGGTGACGATGTGACCATCGTGAGCTTTGGCATCGGGATGACCTATGCGCTGGAAGCGGCAGACAAGCTGGCCGAGGAGGGCATCAAGGCCGAAGTCATCGACCTGCGCACCCTGCGTCCTATGGACACCGGTGCGATCCTCAAATCGGTGAAGAAGACCAACCGTCTTGTGACGGTCGAGGAAGGCTGGCCGCAGGGCAGCGTCGGCAGCTACATCAGCTCCGTCGTGATGCAGGAGGCGTTTGATTATCTGGATGCGCCTGTGATCTGCTGCACCGGCAAGGATGTGCCAATGCCCTATGCCGCCAATCTGGAAAAGCACGCGCTGGTCACCACTGCCGAAGTGATCGAAGCCGTTAAAAAAGTAACCTACAAGTAAGGAGCGGACGACATGCCTACAGAAATCCTCATGCCCGCCCTCTCCCCTACCATGGAAGAAGGCACATTGGCCAAATGGCTGGTCAAGGAGGGCGATACCGTCTCCTCCGGCGACGTGATGTGCGAGATCGAGACAGACAAAGCGACGATGGAATTCGAAGCCGTGGACGAAGGGGTGATCGGCAAGATCCTCGTGGCGGAAGGTACCGAAGGCGTGAAGGTCAACGCGGCCATCGCCGTGCTGCTCGAAGAGGGCGAAAGTGCAGATGACATCGGCGAGGCGTCCGCGCCCAAGGCCGAGGCCTCAAGCAATGCAGCCCCTGCCGAAGCCTCCGACAAAACCGCATCCGCCAAAGGCCATGGACGTGGCGAGACAGATGCCACCCCAGCGCCCGCAGCCGGAAACAAATCCGATGGCAGCCGCATTTTCGCCTCGCCGCTCGCGCGCCGGATTGCGGAGCAGAAAGGCTTGGATCTTGCGGATATAGAGGGGTCCGGCCCCCATGGTCGCATTGTAAAAGCAGATGTTGAAGGTCTGTCCAAATCCGATACGCCGAAAGCTGCTGCACAAGAAGAGCCAAACACAGGTGCGAAAGAAGAAAAGGCTCCTGCGAAAGCCGCTCCCACTGGTCCCTCGGGGGATGCCATTGCCAAGATGTACGAAGGCCGCGAGTACGAGGAAATCACCCTCAACGGCATGCGCAAAACCATCGCCGCGCGCCTCACCGAGGCCAAACAGACTGTGCCGCACTTCTACCTGCGCCGCGACATTGAGCTTGATGCGCTGATGGCCTTCCGCGCGCAGCTCAACAAACAGCTTGAGCCGCGTGGCGTGAAGCTGTCGGTCAATGATTTCATCATCAAGGCCTGTGCGCTGGCGCTGCAACAGGTACCCGATGCCAATGCAGTCTGGGCGGGCGACAAGGTATTCAAACTGAAACCGTCCGATGTGGCCGTTGCGGTTGCGATAGAAGGTGGTTTGTTCACGCCGGTCCTGAAAGACGCAGAGATGAAATCACTCTCCGCGCTGAGTGCGGAGATGAAGGACCTTGCCGCGCGCGCCAAGGACCGCAAGCTTGCCCCGCATGAGTATCAGGGCGGAAGCTTCGCCATCTCCAATCTTGGCATGTTCGGCATCGACAACTTTGACGCGGTCATAAACCCGCCGCATGGGGCAATCCTTGCCGTGGGTGCGGGCGTCAAGAAACCCGTGGTCAAAGCGGACGGAGAGCTCGGCGTTGCCATCGTGATGTCTGTGACGCTTTCGGTCGATCACCGCGTCATCGACGGCGCACTCGGGGCAGAATTGCTTAATGCGATCAAGGACAATCTTGAAGCGCCGATGACCATGCTCGCCTGATACTCCTTTTGGCCATAGGTCGCCTGAAGAGGATGAGGGGCAGCGC